>Ga0307966_1003301_pt1 | contig 12180 bp, 11 predicted proteins | sample OrgLakmetagen646_FD_203141 | JGI IMG/M metagenome (GOLD analysis project Ga0307966, IMG submission 203141) | Saline water microbial communities from Organic Lake, Antarctica - #646 | ecosystem: Environmental > Aquatic > Non-marine Saline and Alkaline > Saline | place: Antarctica: Organic Lake... | reverse complement strand
CACGAAGAATAATTTCGGGCGTTGCCGCAGGTGGCTTCAGGGTGGATTCCCCGGTGAGGAATCCAGTCGCTAGCGAAATGGCGCGCTCGTCCCCCCCGTATACGGATCCCGCTGGGGAGGAACCATTGGGAGGGGGGCGGCGCAATCAGCGCCACATGGCAGCGAAGCTCATAACCTCTTGGCCGAACTCTGAGCTAAAAATAGGATATAGTCGACGCCTATTAATCAGTTTCCTCAAGGAATAAGTTGCAACTAATGTGGGCAACTGCGAGTACTTCTCCGCAAGAATGCGAATGACGTGACAAGAAGGACCACCTCAGCGTGTGGTCTGATGTGGGTCCTTGCTGATCGCAGGGTAAATCTTCATCCATCCTCGCTCTTATCGATTTTACGAGATGCGCGATATTTTTTTTCCGAACATAGGAAATTACAATTCCGCGTCCTTCTCTTCCGGTTGTGTAGCGATCAAGAAGCTGTGATAGGCCGCTTACATGATAACTTGGCCCACTGTAGATTTTGGCTTCGAATAGCTTCTTTCTGATTGGTGTGCAGTGGTTCATGGAAACAGTGATGTCCACATGGCCATTCGAGTTTGCCTCTTGAAGAACCGTCACACCAGGTAGTTTAAGTGGCCCGATAAATGCACTTGAAAGTCCTTCTTCGTTTAAGGGAGCAAAGTTCTTTTTATTCACCTCTAAATGCTCAGCCGCATTTTCAATAAATGAGTCAAAGGCCTTGTCGAACTCGTCCTCAGTGCTGGCGCAGACGAGATCAACGTAATCTGGTGATTTCTTCATCAAGAGTTCCGCAAAAGCCAGAACCGAGTTCGGATTCACAGTCAACGCACAAGCCCTTCCGTGAACTCCCACCTTATTTCGATGCTATTGGCCCAGTTGCGCCATTCCGAATCTGCAACTCTTCCTTGCTTCCACGCAGCCATCATTTCGAATAAATCGCCGAGCTCCACGGTTCCGGTCGAGGTGGAGCTTGGGAAGAACCTCATTCGCAGAATCGGACGCTCATAGTCTGTCAAGGCTGAAACGACGGAAAGGCCTTGGATAGTTTCGCATGATGCATCGTGTGCTGCAGCCTCTATGTGCTCGAGTTGAACAAAATGTCGGTTTTCGAGCCGTGCTTTCTCAAACAGCATCTGGCCGATCTTAACCATGTTAGGCCTACCATAAAAGTGACGCAGCAGCGTATCCTTGACTTCTTGTGGGAGTTGATCCCCGTTGAACAGTGGCAAGTTGGCACTCTGCTGTTCCAAGTCCCACTTCTGCTTCGTCAGGCCATTAATCGCTAGTCCGACCTTGCCGGGATCATCCACCAATATATAATACCAAGTCCTGTGTCCGCCTGTATGATTCACCGCTTCGACCCAGCGTTCAGCTGCCTTTGCCTTTGCATCGGCATCGTCATTCACGCGCCCTTTGACCTCGATGATCACATTCAGATCTTTGTCAGTAACGACAATGAAGTCAGGAATGTATCGTGAAACAACGCCTCGGTGACGGTAAGGAACAGTGAAGCCGAGCCTATCGTTTTTGACCCAACGCTTGACGCCAGGGTGGCTGTCCAGAAGAAATGCGGCGCTCTGTTCCCACTTTTCAGTATCGGCGACCATCGCATTAAGGTGGCACCGATTGACAGCGTAGATTGGCTTGGTTGTGTGAAAATCAACGTTGACCGTGCTTCCGCGTCCAGCCGCTCCGGTGGGAATGATTGCGGCCTCGCGTTCTCCAGATTTCGAACCCTTCTTGATCGCCTCCAGCAGAGAACCGATCGCGGCCTGCATGTACTCGCCGACCAACAGCACGTCCCTAGGCAGGCTGTCACCTTTAAGGTCAAGCTTCTCTTCGAGGAACCTTTTTGATGCGAAAGCAACCTTCGGGAAGAGCTTCTGGACTGGCACAGCTTCAGTACCATTGTCTGCTTGCCAGCGAGCACAGACTTCACGAGCTAGTCTGAATGCGACTTGTTGATCACGGAATCTCGCCCGCCAGTCCTTCAAGGACAGGACTGGTCGCTCGCCCGGTCCGAAAACTGCCAGTGAGCCATCCGGGGAGGTCAGAGGCGTGAGTTCGACCGTCTGAGGGATCTTCAATGGATCAATGGTGACCTTGGACACCTTGGACCAGTCGACGTGAACATCGAACTGTCCTGTTTGATGGTAGCCAGACACAACTGGAAAGGTGATCTCGTAGTCGGTTTTCTCGGGGACAGAGAAAATATGGTTGGGATCGGGCTCAGGTGGCTGCGGACCTACCGGTTTCACCTTGAAGGGGATCAGCTCGAACGGCACCCCAAAGACCTTTGCAGTCTCCTCGGCAAACATCTGGGTTTCTTCATTCAACGCATAGCTCTTGCGGCGCAGCGCTCTACCGACCACCTGTTCACACAGGAGCTGTGACCCGAATGGTCGCAGGCCTACAATATGCGTGACCGTGTTCGCATCCCATCCTTCCGCCAGCATGGCGACTGAAACGATGCATCGTACATCGCGACCGGGCGGAATGCGCTCGTCGATCCACTTGAGTGAACCGTCGTTGTCATCGCTTGCGACTTTGTCATTGTGCTTGCGGACCAGTTCCGACCAATCTTCAGGGACCCTGCCTCCCGGCCAAGCCGCTTTGCCTACGGTATCGAGGATGAACCGGAGGCGTTTAGTCTCGTCCTTCGAGCCCCCGTCCTCAATGTCCTCCATCACCTTAGAGTCGATGCGGACCGTCACTTCCTGTCCGGGTGCGTTCCGGAACCAGCTGGGCGCAACGCCGTAGCTATCATTGCCGTTCGCCAACCAGCCGTGGACCTCCTTGGCAACCGCTGTGTCGCGGCAGACGACGATGAACACAGGTGGTACTGGGTGCTTCTGCTGCTGCTTGGACAGTTGCTCCCAATCCAAGAACCGCTGATACCATTCCTGTGCCAGCAGATTGATCGGTGCAGACGCGTAGTTCATAACGATTTCAGGCGTGACGTTAGTTCCCAAGCCATCTTCCTTGGCTTTGGCCTGAACCCACCGCCAGATGTTGAAGTAGGCCGCCTCTTCTGCGCCGGATACGTCTCGGGCAGGAAGTTGGGGGATCTTCACTAGACCCGATTCAATGGCGTCGAGCAGACTGAAGTCCGAAACGATCCAAGGGAACGGTTTACCGACCTCGTTGCCCGACCCCTGGATGTAAAAGGGCGTTGCAGAGAGATCGACGCACAGGTTGATTCCGCGCCTGCGGCCACCGGCAGCCAGCTTGTTGATCCTGTCCAGTGCCTCAACCCAGATGGTCGCTTCACGGGCGTTCTTGCTGGCGAGATCCTTGTTCTCGTCTAGGCTTTCTTCCGTAGCAGCATCGCCTCTGCGATAGGCGTGGTGTGCCTCGTCGTTAAAGATCAGCCAATGGGGGCTCCGCCCTTTGCCGCTGCCCAACTCTCTCCGAATGCGCTTGAACCATGCCTGATCGGACTCGAAGTACTTCGTCTCGACGCTTTCGTTTGCCTTGCCCGCGTTCTTGACAACCTCGACCGGTTCGCCAGTTTTCACAACTTTGGCGCTGTCGCCGTTGACAGTGTTGGATTCTTTCTTCGCCAAGCGATGCCAGTTGGCGATCATCACCTCGCCGCGGCGCAGTTCCTCCATGCGGTGGGGCGGGACGAGCTGCCGGGTCCGATAGAGACTGACGTCGCCCAGCGCAGGATCCAGTTCCTGCAACCGCTCGCGGATTGTCACGTTGGGACAGACGATCAGGACTGTGTCCGAAAACCGGTCGTCGCGCGGCGAGGCGACGCGGTTCAGGATCGACCAGGCGGCCAGCATGCCCATCACAGTGGTCTTGCCACTTCCCGTCGCCATCTTGCAGGCGTAGCGGATGAAGGCGCGGATGCCTGCCGCTTTTGCTTCCAGCCCGGGCTCATCACGAGGGACTTCGGGAACGCCTTTGCGGTAGACCTCCTTGGCCTCGACAAGGAAGATAATCGTTTCGGCCGCTTCGATCTGCGCGAAGAACAGCCGCTGCATACGCTGATCGCTGCGCCAGAGCTCCATCAGCTCCCGTGTCACAGGGGAGGCGCCATCATAGGCAACGCCACCGCTGTGGATGCCTGCCCGCCAATCCTTCACGCGCCCGCGGATCGCGTTGACGATCTCGAGCTCGACCTCTTCGCCTGCCTGGCTTTCGAACAGTTGCGCTTGATTGCGGTCGGGGCGGCCCCGGCCGGAATGCTCCGGCACGCGGTAGAAATAGCTCGCGCGCCGACGGCCCTCTGCCTTGTAGGGCGGCTTCGCCTTTTCGATCTTCCAGTGAACTTGCGGTTCGCGGAACGGCGAGTTGATGATGACCGGCTGATCCTCGGGGATTGGTTGCGGGGCGTCTTGTTCTGCGGCGGACATCAGACGGCGTCCTCTTCGCTGCGGGTCGCCATCAGCTCGTTGCCGCGCTCGTCGGCTACCTTCACGGCGATACGCTTCTTGTCACCAAGCGCGAAGGGCTCGCTGACCGTGCCCGCCAGATGCGACCATACGCTGTCCTCGAACTGGCCTTTCAGCGATTTCTGCAGGTTGTCCCAAGCGCTGGTCTTTGGGAAGAACACCTGGCTCGCATAGAACGCCATGCCGTTGTGATCTGTGTCGAGCATCCAGCAGGGCAGGTTCTCGGCTTCGATGTGGTCCGTGTCCATCAGGTGCGGCAGGAAGATGTCGAGCCCGCGCAGCACCACGCGATAGAGCGGCGTGCCATCGTCGCGCTTGCCCGCCTTCTCCAGCCGCACATCCGGCAAGCCGGTGATCGAGAAGATCTCGCTGCCCTTCGTTGTCTTGAGTAAGTCCGACATCACCACATCCGGCGTCATCGAGATGTAGGCAGTCGGGATCTTCATCTTCTCGAGGATCTCGCGCGCCTTGGCCTGGATCGCAAACCCGAACAGGAACAACTGGCCAAAGCCCTGCTGCATCGCCTCCATCGCCGCGTTGAACACATAGTCCGAGCCAATGGCACCGTCCTCGGGGCCGAAGGCGATGGCGATCGTCTTCTCGCCGCCGTTCTTCGCCACGGCCTCAGCATGCAGGTACTCGCGGTCGGCGAGCGGGCGAACATTGTCGAGTTGCAGGATCACGTTGCCGGGCATGCTCAGCGACTTGCTCTGCCGAAGCACCTCGATCATCCGGTCGAGATAGGCGCGCGGGCTCGAGGCTGGCAGCGGAGCCGATGCACCCTCCACGTCCTCTTCCATGCTCATCGCAGCCTGGATCGTGGCCTCGACGGTGAAGGGACCGCAGACGCGGGTAATCTTTGGATTCACCTCCGCGCGCTCAGGGAGCGTTTCCATTTTCGGGTCTTCATCGTTGGCGATTGACTTGAGCGTGATCCTCGGGACAAGTCCGCCGACTTCTTCGCCCTTCTTGTTTTGCTTGCGCTCATAGACGAAACCGCCGGCCGGTCCTCTGACCGGGTCTTTGAGACGGTACCAGGGGAAGGCGGTTGTGAGGAGGCGCTGTCGCGCCAGGGAAATGGGCACACGCGACGTGTCCACCGTGATCCAGCGGCGGCCCCATTCTTCCGCGACAACCGCTGTCGTGCCCGAGCCGCAGGTGATATCGAGCACAAGGTCGCCCGGCTGAGTGGTCATGTGCATACAGCGCTCGATGACCTTGAAGCCCGTTTGGACGACATAGACCTTGTCGTCGGTGAAGTTGCCGGTGATCGTGTCCGTCCAGATGTTACCGATCTGCTGGAAGGGAAAATCGTCTGCAAAACGCCGATACCGAATGCTGTTCTTGGCTACATGTATGCGCCCTGCGTCCGCGAGACGCTCCATTCCCTCAGGATAATTAGCTTTCCAATGTGAATTGGCGCCAGGCCAGTATGTCTTGCCGAGAAATTCAAATGGCTGCGGCTCTGATGCCGCGCCTTGAGATTGAATATTGTCTGGATTGTATAGCTTGGCACCTTTCGGCAGATCAGCCTCTCCGCGCTTCTCTGCAGCCGTTACCCCTCGATAACTACCGTCCGGGAGCACCACCCAAGTTGCATTTCCCTTTCCAAGTTGCACCGGCTGTGGCTGAAAGACCTTGTTGTATTGAACCTTGGACTTGTCCTTCGAGTACCAGAGCAGGAAATCCCCCACGGTCGGCAGAGTCGAGGACTCGAAGCCGGATGTTGTTTGAAAGCTGATCTGGGAAACAAATCCGTTGGGGAACACTTCATCCAGCACCTCCCGAACGTGGTGGATATTGTCATCAGAAATCTGGACGAACAGCGAGCCCGTCTCGGTCAAGAGTTCACGGGCCAGTATCAAGCGGTCACGGAGATAGGTCAGGTAGGAGTGAAGCCCAAGCTCCCAAGTGTCCCGGTAGGCCTTCACCATTTCGGGTTCACGGATCATCTCATCGTCCGCGCCATGATTGACGCGGTTCTTCCGCACGAAAGGCTGAAAGTTCGAGCCGAACTTCACGCCGTAGGGCGGATCAAAGTAGATCATCTGCACCTGGGCACCCATCCCCTCGTACTCGAGGAGCGAGTTCATCACCTGCTGTGAGTCGCCTAGGATCAGGCGGTTGGTCCAGGGGCCCTTGTGCTCGTAGGCGTCCAGGCGATCGGCGATGTCGAGGTCCAGATCGCCGAACAGGTCCAGCGTCTGCCCGCGCGCCTTGTGCGATTTCAGCGTCTCGAGGATCGCCTGCGTCGAATGCCGCTCGTGCACGAACAGCGGCAGCGTCGGCACGGTGATCTGTTGCCGCTCGGCCTTGCCCGCCCAGTTCAGAAAGGGCTTAGTCAGGCTGCGCAGCCGCGCCGCACATTGCGAGAGCGAGGTGAACCGCTCCTCCGTCCCCTTCCAAACCTGCGGCTGGGCGAAGACCGTGGCCTCTCCCTTCTCCGCGGCATCGGCCACCAGATTGAGCAGCCATTCCGCAAAGGGCCGCTCGCCGCTCTCGTCCCACGTAAGCTCCGGCGCGAGGCTGGAATCGTAGCGATAGGTCTTCGGCGGCTTGCGATGCGAGAACTGCGCCTCTACCCCGACATCCGGACGAAGCACGGCCTCATTGGCATGCGCATAGGCGGCCGACCCGCTCGCGGATGCGATGGGCGCTGCTTTGGGTTTCGCCGGTTCTTTTGCCTTGGGACCGTCAAGATCCGCCCGCGAGACCGAGCCACCCTGGCCGCGCCCTTTTGCAAGCACACCTTCCGTGACCAATTGATCCCGGACCGCATGATAGTTCTCGTCCGTCAGGTCCGGTATTTCTTCGCGAAGCAAAGCGAGCATGGTGCGATTACCGACGGTGGAGCCATCTTCGGGAACATGGGCAAGGACAAGATCACGCAGGGAATCGGACATATGGAACCTTCAAATCGGATAGATCTGCGGGTAAGCTATAGAATTTACAATCAAATTATAGCCCAAAGTTGAGGTCTCGGGTTTTGGGTGTGTCATCTTCTGACGGGGTCATGTGACTTGCCAGGCCTCACCTGTCTGCCGTCGCTTCACGTAATCGACCGCCGTCCCGTTCCAGTGGTAGGCGAAATGCCCGCCATGCTTGGGGATCGGGATCACATCGGGCCAGAATACCGCGATGCAGTGCCCGCCCGGGTAGCGAACGCTGGGCCAGGTGATACCATTCGATCCGGCGGCGCGGCGCTCCGCGCCAAAGATTTGCGATGGACCATAGTCGTCAGGATCTAGCAGATCGACCCGGCCCGAAGCGTCGTCAAGATCGGCATCGATCGCGCCGATCAGCTCGCGGAACTGGGAGGTCCAGCCGGGAGCCTCGTTTGTCGCGCGCATGAACCGTGCGTGATGGTGGATCATTTCGGCAATCGCCACCTCGGTGCTGTCACCCGCATAGTAGAGGCCGAAACTTCCATCCGAAAACTGCCCCGGTCGGAGCGGCGAACAGTGGACAAAGGGGGCCATGACCCAGCTGGCACCGGGGCCGGTGACGCGGCGGGCCACGGGCACCTTCGACAGATCGCCGATGCTGTCGCGGATGCGTGGATTGAACTTTGCCTCGGCCGAGGCAAGGGCCTCCCAATCCGCGGGATCAGCGATATCCTCGAACAAATCGATGGGCGGATAGATGGTGCGGATGATGCGGACGGTGCGCGGCCAAACCACGCGGCGGACTGGTACTGTCACCAGCCGCCTCGCTCGGCATCCAGATAGCTGCGCAGGTCGATCAGGTCAGTGATCTCGCCGCGCATCATGACGTCGAGCGCGCTCTGTCCGGCAAAGGCCTCGTTGGGCTTGCGGATCCACGCATAGCCGCGTGCGGGCTCGATGAAGAGATAGCGCAGCGCCTTGTGGATCCCCATCAGGATTGCCATCCGGGCGCGGAGATCACGGTCGATGCGACCGATGTCGCCCACCTTCCAGCGCGCCCAGGTACGCTGGGCCATGTCGCCAAGCAGGGTACGGGCCTCTGCGTCGCTGAGGTCCCATGCACGGAACAGATTGACGGTTGCGCGCGCGAGTGCCGCCGCCTCCTCATCGGTGATGAGGGGAAGGTCAGGACGGGCCGCAATGGGCTGGATGGTCGCGAACTGCATGGGCTTCTCCTTTGGCATTAATATAGTCATATTGTGCCATTAGGCAATGCCAATTGGTTACTTCGGCGCGCGCGGTACCTTCCACGGCTTTCTCTTCGGCAACGCGGCCGTCAACTCTGTCTCCCGCAACATGCCACCGTCGATTAACCCCTCGCGGATCCAGCCCAGCGCCTGCCACCAATTATCATAGGCGCGTCGCGCAGCTTCGATCTGCCTTGAGTCCGGGGAGAATCGCACCGGACAGGCACGGACCTCGACGGTCCGCCACTTGCCGCTGACCTGCACCCGCTCGGTGCCCACAACTTCCGTCACAGCGTGGTCACCGTGCCGATTGCGTTTCATCTCCACTGGCACGCAGCGCGGCACGGCACCGGGCATCCAGTCGGGGGTAAGCCCGGCGCGTGCCAGCTCAACCACGCGGATCGCCATGCGCTTGCCGCCGAGGCTGTCGGGTATCCCGGCGACGGTGGCTGCGATCACCTCGGCGTCCGCATGGATGTAGCCGCCCATTTTGTACTGGCCGCCGTCGACCTTGCAGCCCAGCAACGCGCGATGCATCAGGACGTATTCCAAGCCAAAGCTTGAGCCTTCCTTCGACACATCCCCCGGCGGGGGAAGCTCCAGCTGCGCCTTCTCGACGCGAAACGCCCATTCCAGCGCCGCCTGCACGCCCAGCGCCCTTTTCACACTCGTGCCGCCAGCGCGGCTGATCCGTCCCTGCATGCTCATGGCAGCAATCCTTCAAAAAGGTTCATCTGCGCTGGACCCTCCGGCCCCTCCGTGGGCCGCCAGATCCACGGGCCCGAGGCCATGGGCAGCTGCAAGAGCGCGCCACGCATGTGCTGCTGCCAGTGGATGAACGCCGTTGCCGAGCAGGCGCAGAGCGCGTGCCCGATGGGCCAGCCCATCAGCCATTCGACGAAGAGCGGGTTCAGCCGCCGCCGCGCTCGGCCCTTCAGGATGCGCCGACATGCGGCGCGCCCATGCGAGGCAATCATCGAAGCCCAGAGCGGGCGCGAGATCGGGGCGTGCGGCGAGAACGGCGGCCCATGCCGCGTGGTCGCTGGGCCCGGGCGGGTGAAGCCCTGCTCCGCCCGGTAGTGCAGGATATCCATCCGGCTCTTGCCATCGGCTCGGGTGATGCTCCCGGCGCTGCTGCCCTTCCAGTTCTGTGCTGCCGGGGTCGGCCACTGGTCCGACATGGCTTTCGCGAGGTCCAGCGCCAGCGCTTCGGCCTTGCGGGTGAAGTCGCTGTTGCCGGCCGGATTGTAGCTTGCCGTGCCGGGATGCAGGATCATCGGTGTGGGCCAGGATGAAGATCCGCAGCCGCTGGTGCGGCGCGCCGACCTCTGCCGCGCTGAACAGACCCGCCGCAGGCGTGTAGCCCATACCCCAAAGCTCTTGCAGCACGGTTTCGAGCCCGAGGCTGACATGGCCGGCGACGTTCTCGACGAAGACCCATTCGGGGCGACACCCGGCAATGACCCGGGCGATGTCGGGCCAGAGGTGCCGAGGATCGTCGGCCCCACCGCGCTTTCCGGCCGCGCTGAAGGGCTGGCAGGGATATCCCGCAAGGACGGCGTCAAAGGCCCCGCGGAAGGGGCGGGCATCGAAGCTGCGCAGATCGTCCCAGATCGGGGCCGGGGCGAAGTATCCCGCGCGCTGGGCGGCGATGAGAACGGCGCGGGGCCAGTCGTCGCATTCGACGTATGCTCTGGTGTGATAGCCGGGCTCAGCGAGCATGAGGCCCAGATCAAGGCCTCCGCCGCCTGCGCAGAGCGACACTCCGTGCCGGGGACGTGACACAATGACATTCACAGCACTCCCCGCTGACGCAGCCTGTCCGCCGTCACCAGTCCACGGGTCAGCATGGCAGCGCACATGGCGTTGCTGATCATGCTGGCGGGCAGGAACCGGTCGGAGTTGACCAGATCGGCGTAGAACGCTGCCAGCTCATCCTCGCCGGGCGGGGGGCCGGCATCGCGCTTGGGCTGCCGTTTGGCCGTTCGGCCGCCGGTACCGGCCGTCGCTTCTTGCGCATCGCGCTGGGCGGCGCGCTGCATGGCGCGGTCCAGCGCCTTCGGCCCATCGGGTGGATCGGGATGCTCGCGCCTTGAGTCGCGGGCCACCTCGATGATCCGATCCCCGGAGAGGCCGAGCTCATCGCTCCAGCGACGAACATGGGTCCGGGCGGGCCAGCCCTGCCACCAGGCGGACAGCGCGCCACCCGGATCGAGACCCAGCGCGCCGAGCAACTCGGCAAAGAACCGATCAAAATCGGCATCGCGCCCCGACGCGACCTCCTCCTCCTTTACTGGTTCCCTTAAAGGTTCCCTTACAGGGTTAGTGTCCGGATTCCGGACACGGGTCAGGGCATTTTCCGGACACGGGTCGGCCTGAAAATCGGACACGGGTCCTGCGCCATTCCCGTGTCCGGAATTCAGACACGGCTCTGGCACAGCGGGCGTTTCGTCCGCAACCTTCTCTGTCTCGGCAAAGGGGTTCTCTGCAGAAATGTTGCCGCGTCCGGTTTCCGGACACGGGGTCGGATCATCTGGTGCAATGCCCGGCTCGAACCCCAGAATGTAGCGCGTGGGCATCTGCCGCTTCGTGACGGGATTAATGCGCGGCACGCGTCGCAGGAGGCCGGCCACCTCCAGGCGACCGAGATGCTCGTTCAGGGTCGAGCGGCTGATCTCGCAGTCATGCGCCAACCGCTCCTGCGAGGGAAAGCAGCCGTAATCCGGGTTGAACCGGTCGCACAGATGCCACAGCACGATCTTTGTGGTGGGCTTGAGCCCGCGCTGCTGGATGGCCCAGTTGGTGGCGGCGTGGCTCATGGCAGAGACCTCCGCGCCTTCGTGCTGGACTGGCGCTGGGCGGTATCCTGCGAGACCACGCGCGTGGTGAGCCCGTGATCGGCCAGCGCGCCCAGCGCATCGTCAAGGCTGCGCACCAGCGCCCAGCCAAAGCCCTGCGCCTGCACGGCATCGCGAAACGCCGCCTGTGCGGGGCTGAGCCTGCCGCTGGCGGATTTCAGCTCCAGAAACAGCACGCGGCCCTCGCAGAGCACCATCAGATCGGCAAAGCCGCGATGGACGCCCATGCCGACCAGGATCGCCTGACGCGTCGCCCCGCGCGGGCCGGGCTGGGTAACCTCGTTGGCGCAGTGATGAAGGATTGCCCCTTTTGGCAGGGCGAAGCGCAGGGCGCCGACCACGGCGCGCTGCAGATCCGCCTCGGGCGTGCCACGCCGGGTCATGACGTCACCTCGGGGTCGTCATCCGCGTCCGGGCGCTGGTGCCGGCCGTGACGCTGCGGCGTGCGCGCGTCGACGATCAGCAACAGAACCTGTGCCTCCCTGCGCTCGTCGTCGCTCTCGCCGTGCCGAGCCAGCACCTGGCAGGCCAGACGGATCAGGTGGTCCGAGTGATGCGCCACATCGGCGATCACCGCGCGGGCCTCACTCAGCCGGTTGAAAAGCCAGTGCGGATCTTCCGTCACCGCGCTTCGGGGTGGGGAAATATCTCGTGTCATTTCCGCCCCCGGCGTGTCCGGGCCGCCGGGCGGCTTTGTTCCTGCGCATTGATCCAGGCCTCGACCGAGGCGCGCCGGTAATACACCTTGCGGCCGATCCGCGTGCAGGGCG
>Ga0307966_1003300_pt1 | contig 12181 bp, 14 predicted proteins | sample OrgLakmetagen646_FD_203141 | JGI IMG/M metagenome (GOLD analysis project Ga0307966, IMG submission 203141) | Saline water microbial communities from Organic Lake, Antarctica - #646 | ecosystem: Environmental > Aquatic > Non-marine Saline and Alkaline > Saline | place: Antarctica: Organic Lake... | reverse complement strand
GATTGTTTTCACGCCAAGCAGTACAGGGCCTTCCTTGTCCCTGATGTGGTGACGCACTTGCCAGGCACAAGGCATATTCAGCCTTATTCAAATTCAAATTTGAATTACCGTACCTTTTCGATATCACCCCGCATAAATATTGTTTTTTGCCCTGCAGGATGAGTGCAGTAACGTTTAATATATATATATAATTCCATCCTGCAGGGTTGACACGGGATAGGGTCAAATAACGTTTTTGGTCGCTGCCAAAAACGCCTTGATGAGGATGAGGGGGAAGGTTCAAAAATTGTCGATACTTCCATGATTCCTGTTGTGCACAGGGCCTGACGTGACCAAAGCATTTTTGGACCGCAATGGCCTGGAGCTCATCGTGCGCAGCCATGAGGTGTGTATGTGTATGTGTGCGTGTGTGTGTGTATGTGTATGTGTGCGTGTGTGTGTATGTGTATGTGTGTGTAAGTGTGTGCGTGTGTGTATGTGTATTTGTATTTGTATTTGTATGTGTGTGGGTGTATATATGAGCGTCTATGTGTGCGTGTGTATGAGTGTGTGAGTATGCGTGTGTGGGGGGGCGTGGGTGTATGTGCATGTGTGTGCGTGTGTAAGTGTTTGTCTGGAGGGGAGCTGCGCGTGCGTGTGCGTGTGCATGTGTGTATGCGTGCTTGTGGGTGGGTGTTTGTGTGTGTACGTACTGTGTGCGAGTGGTTGTTACTCGGGCCTTTTTTTATTGTTTTTGGTTCTACGCATGAGCTTATCGCATTGACCGAGGCCGTGTGTCGTGTCTGATTGGCCTGATTGGGTCCGATTAGTGCCTGATTGGGTCTGATGAGTGCCTGGTTGGGTCTGCTTGGTGTCTGGTTGGCCTGATTGGGTCTCCCAGTGCCTGGTTGGGTCTGATTGGTGTCGGGTTGGCCTGATTGGGTCTGATTGGTGTCTGATTGGAACCAGACCGCCTGCTGCTCCCTGTTTAGTGTTACAGAAGCACTAAGCCAAAAGGACCGAACCAGTTCCGGGGATGCCACTTTGGCACCTTCCTATTCCTATATAAGGAACAGGGGGACTTGCACCCCATGCTAGTGGCCTCTTTGCGCACACTGCACACTTGCAACTCTAACGATGCATCCTGAATGCCCTGACCGGTCAAGGACAAGGTTTTCGGGTTTAGGGTCGACCCCCAACTAACCCCTAACAGACCCTAATTTAACCCTAACTCATTCCTAACCCTAACATAAACCCTAACTAAACCCTTTGCAGGTCAAAGACAACGGCTACGAGCTGGAGCACGATGGTCGACTGTGTACTGTATTCAGTGCCCCCAACTATTGCGACCAAGTAAGTGCACGCGGTACATGCTGCTGCTGTGTACACACACACACACACGCACACACGCACACACACACGCACACACACACACGCACGCACACATACACACGTGCACATGCACACGCACACGCACACGCACACACGCACACACACACACACGCACGCACACACACACACACACGCACACACATGCTTGCAGGCGCGCAACAAGGGCGCCTTCATCCGCTTTAATGGCAACGACATGGTGGGTAGCTGTACTGAGTGTAAAGAAGAGGCGGTTGTAGTGTTGATGTCCTCACGCCTACACTTATAGAATTTAGCCCATGGTGGGGGCAACAGATAAAGTGTGAGGTGAGGAGCGGAGGTAGTGTCAGTAGTAAAGCATCACAGGCACCACGCTGGTCTGAGTTGTAGAACTTGCTGTAAAGGGATGGGTAGGGTGTCTGTTATATTGGTTGCTGAACAGCTTGTTGATATTTATGATGGTCTGTGATTTTATGAGGGTTGATTGCACTGTACCAGCGATGTTGTTTGGGTACAGAAGGTTAGTAGAGTGGAGTGGGTACCAGAGGGACCTATTGCGATTGTCTGGGTGATTATGGTGAGGGTAGAGTGGCGTGGGTTCCAGAGGGACCTATTGCGACATGTGGTGCATTAGGTGGGCTTACTGGGCCCCGTCTTACAATCCTTAGTAGCTGGCACATCTTATAAAGCCACACGCCGTACTTATCACTCCTTTTATGAAGACACAGGCACGCCACTCCACGATGTAGCAAATGCTGGCACACCCAAAAGCTGTAAAACCGTGCGCTGCACTAAAGAACGGTCTCATTCAAATCTCTGAAACAACACATGCAGGTGCCCCACGTCACCATACTGCAACCCACTGGTGCACGCGAAAGCTGTAAGGCCGTGTGCTGCACTAAAGAACAGTTGATTCCTCTGAAACAACACACGCAGGTGCCCCACTTCACCACCTTTGAGGCACAGCCCCATCCAGACGTCAAGCCCATGGCCTACGCTAACCAATACATGTTTGGCATGTAGATTTGTGTGTGGGTGTGGGTCTGTGGGTGGGTGGGTGGGTGTGGGTGTGGGTGTGGGTGTGGGTGTGGGTGTGGGTGTGTCGCATGGGAGAGGCTATGTGAGAAGACAAACCCTTATGAAATTAACAAAAGAGGTCAGGGCGGGAAAAATATACGCAGGCAGTGAAAGCCATTCCCAGGGTGGGAAGTGGGTCTGTTGGCGTGCTGTTTACGCATGTGTGTGTGTTTGAGAGTGATGGTGGGGACGATTTTGTGAGTGGGACGAGAAGGGAATGCATAATGTGAGAGTGAGATACCAAAAGGAAATGCACCATGATGCAATCAATATACTCAGAGCGTTGAAAAGGTGTGTGTGTGTGTGTGTGTGTGTGTGTGTGTGTGTGTGAGGGGTCACGAGCATGAGTGGTGCCGATGAGCGGTCTCGTGCACGAGTGGGGTGTCCACAAGAGGTCACGTGCATGAGTTACAAGACGTCACGTACATGAGTGGGATGATCACGGGCAGTCATATGCACAAGATGCTGTTGTAGCTAGCGGGGGGGGGGGGGGCTATGCAGGTCGAGATAAGGTGCTCATGTTCCAGGCAGGGCGGCAGGCAGGAGTTTTGGGTGGTACGAAGCACGCATACCTACTTGCTTGACCACACCAAGTGCCATGACTGATAACTAGTTTGGGTGTAGCTCTAAGGGGGGTGTGTTTGCGCTTGGGGCAGGCACGCTGCTCTAGTACTACAAAGAGAGGGTGGCTGCACGTGCAGGTTGAGAGATTGCGTGCTCCGCATCCTAAACCCAACCTTGCTACCTGTCGATTGCAAGACGGGGTCTCTTTGGATTGGACAGGTGGTTGGTGAAATAGTCCTGGTTTGGATGAGTGGTTTGGTTGAGTGAGTGTGTGTTTACAAGGGTATGTGCGCTCGTTCAAGGCCTTTGGTTTGTGGCCTTTGACAGTTGGAGGTCCTTTCGACGTGCATATTGCTATTGACACTCGACTCTGCATGCTGCGCGCTTTACTCCTTCGCTTCTCCTTCCCTGTTCTTGGCTTGGCACGTGCTCGAGCTCCTGTTGCCCTTTACTTCCCAGATGCGCTAAGGAACACGCAGCTGCTTTCTGTTCTTTATACTATTAATATACATCGGAATATTTAGTGTGCAGGCCAATAGCTGTTTTGTTGTTCATCTTAAAATCACATTTCTGGGCTGGAGGATCATGTTTTCGTTTCCATGGCATACAACCTGTATGTAATAAACACGAACGACTGAGGGCAAAGTGGAAAGGTCAACAAGGTCCTTTTGGTGCAAGAGGTTCAAACGAAGAAGGATACCAACGATGGGAGCGAATAGGGTATGCTGTCTTTGTGCATCAACCTTGAAGATGAGTTTGTCTGGCAAATACAAACGATGGCCCGCAGCACTTCCTTCTGCTGACCTTGTCAGATCAAATCACCATCACTGCAATATATAAGACTCATCACATCAATTGGAAGGGAAAAGGACGCAGATAGTGATAACACTACCCGCATGGGTTTAAGGGTGTTTTTTTGTGTTCTGCAACACCCAATAGATGTAAAGATACACAACATACCACCTAGAGAACAAAATAGGGAAGGCTTGTGTGTGGATCAGGTGGTTGGGAGGCAGAAGCCTGCACACCACCATGAGTCACCACGGTATTGCTCAGATACTTTTGAAGGTTGTGTTCAATGTCTCGAAAGAGAAAAAGAAGAAGAAAGAACTACGCAGGCAGTGAAAAATCACTCCCCAGATTAAATAAGGAAAAGGAGCCACTTTGGTACCAGGTACAATAAAACTCCTCCACCTAAAGATAGAGATAAAGATCAATGGGATCAGGAGGGTTGCAGGCTTGACTTGAAATCGTTTCCTAATGAGAGTTGATAATAGTGGAAGTGCACTTTGTCTTATCAAAGGCCTTTTGTAGAATATAGAGACGCTCAGGGATGGGCACGGCTTTGCAATTTTCGTGCACGTCTCCTTGATGCTTAATTGGAATAAGTAATGTCGGTGATCCAGTACTACTAATGTAGTACTCGCAGCACCCAGTGGCCAGCCAAATTTGAGGGTTGGTGGTATGGATGTCAAAACCAACTCTGTTTTAAGGTTCGTCATAGCCTAGTAGGGACGGTTAGAGTAACTCCTTTACTAATTCTGGGCATCCCTTTACACAAAGTGCACCGACTAGCCATTGCACTGCACTGCCATGCAATAAAAAGCTTGACTAAGATCACAAAAACATGACACAAAATACAATTCAGCTACAGTGATACTAGGGGATCTGATGGGGGGTTACTGGTAGAGCGGCTGGTTTTAGGAGGGCTAGGCGCAGGCCAGATCGCATGGCTGACAACCCGCCAAATCCTTATTAGTCTCCGTTGTTTCTCTTTGTCGATTTTCGGTGGGGGGGCTCTGGCTTGATGCACGCTGGTGTTTTCCAACGTAGAATTTACTTTCACCGGAATTGTTCCTTGCTTGGTTGGCAGAGAACCCCTGGTTTTGAAGATCATCAAGGTGTGCGTGTCTGATGCAGGCCGAGGTAGGTTGGTGCAGTGTGATATGCTCTTCATATTTTTAAGGCTATATCTGAAGCTTTCACAAGTATTTTGCTTGCAAACTACTTCTGGCTCCCAGGGTGGCTTCCACAAGACTTATTATACCAGCTCTTTTTTGAGGGATCTAAGCACCTTTCTTTCTTTTAGTTTATATCAGGCTAAGACAGGCTGGGCAGGCCTTTGTGTCACTATTACGTTTGGGAAGTACGTACAGCAAAACAATGAAACTGGATGGAGTAAGGGAGGCAAGGATGTCTCTGCATTGCTTGCTCGAGCCCATGGCTGATTGGTGGCTCCATTGGGAGTGGCACATTATACAAACATGGGAGTGGCTCAATTGGGAGTGGCTAACTATTGATACATGGGAGTGGCTCTATGGATACATGGGAGTGGCTCAATTGGAAGTGGCTCACTATTAATACGTGAGTGGCTCACTATTAATACGTGAGTGGCTCACTATTAATACGTGGGAGTGGCTCAATTGGGAGTGGCTCTATTGATACATGGGAGTGGCTCAATTGGGAGTGGCTCACTTGTTGGTACATGCTGCCAAACATCGGCATCTATATCCAATGCATACAGATTCTGATATATGAATCAATGGCAGGTGCACTGCTTTTGCCTAATGCTAAACGTAAACTCCTCCCCGGAAACCTGAATAAAAACACCACACTTTTCCTACACATCTACACCAATAAAGATCACAGGCAGGAGAGGGCCTAAAAAGCTCTCAACAACTAACAGCATTCACCCTCCATCAATCCTCTTCATCATCCCAAGCGCCTAACGCGTCCCCTCCTGAGTCCTCTTCTTCCTCTCCACTTTCATAGAGCAAGTCGTCAGAGTTCACGTCGTCGTCTGACCCCTGGAAAGGAGCCAATGTGCAGTATGCAATATGGCATAAATCATATATGGCATAATGTGCAGTAATCATTATGGCGTTATGGCACATAATGCGCAGTAATCAATATGGCATAATGTGCAGTATTCATTATAGCGTTCTGGCATATAATGCGCAGTATTCAATATGGCATTTATCATATATGGCATTATGTGCAGTGTTCATTATGGCGTTATGGCATGTCACATTTAGAGAGGAGTCTGCGGTTTGTGGCAGCACTCTTGTGTCCTCTCACGAGGTGTGCAGGCAGTGCAATCAGAAGCAATACACGCAGGTAAAGGCACACAACTACAGTGCAATCAGAAACGTAACACTCAGGCAAAGGCACACAACGACACAAATAACAACTAACTTTTTCAAGCACTCCACCAGTTTAAAGACAGGTACGCGCCTTCATAGGAAAAGGGTAACCTAGCAGACGCGACAGGTAATGTAAAGGCATAAGGTGTGCAGGAACTCACACATAAGACGCATAGTGTCTAGGAGCTAATTGGCGTGCGCACAAAGTCATCCAAATTTTTTAAACCTGCTTCTCTGATCTCATGGGTGATGTGTGACCTCTGGAGCTTTATCATCCTTTCTCACTCCGCTGAGCTCTTTCGGTACCAAAGCGACCTTCCGAGTTAGTATTTGGTAATCATTGTGAGGAAAGTTCAAGCCCACACCTGCAGTGCACCTTCGCCCTCGTCGGCTTGCACGTGTGGGTGTGCTGCTGTGGGTGCTCCATCTGTCGGCAAATCTGCCGGCACTGGCGTGGGAGACAAGAAGCCAGGATGCAGGGCAGGGGGTGGTGGGGATTGCAGTCCCAGGGTGGGAAGTGTGCCAAACCTTTGCGCAACCAAGCCTGAAGCCCACGCTAGAGAGGCGTGGCGTTGCTCTGTGCTCATGTGGCCAAGAGGCAGGCGTCCTGCACGCGTGTGCACAGCAACAAGGCTATCATGATCAGCTGAGTGGCAGAAATCGAGCCCTCTTGGTCCTGTGTGTCGCAAAACCTTTTTGCTGCAGTAAACACGATCCAGGTCCAAGACATATAGTTAAAATCCAGCCCCAAAGCATATAAAATTGTGACCACAGACGCAATCTCCATGAAGCCATGCAAACATATACAAGGTTCCTGCGCACGTTCGTCTTCAACTGAACATTGCGCACCCACTCACCACACATGCCATGCGCTCAAACAATTCAGGGGCTAGTCCACATGCCATGCGCTCACCACACATGCCATGCACTCACACAACCAGGAGCCAGTCCAGGCCAAGCCTGCAACCCTCCTGATCCACACTGATATCCCCTTTGGTATGTGTGTGTAGATTTGGTAATTACTACCGTGCACTGCATGCCAAGTACCTGCCCAGCATTTCATCCAGAGTTATTGGGAGGAAGGCTGTTACGGCTCTTGGTACCTTTGTGGCTCATTTTTGAGATTGCCTCATATGGTTCTATTTTGTTTGCATCGTGAGATGGTGGTGCACCAAGTACGGAAATAAAATATAATAGAGTGGTATGAGTGATATCACTTTGCTTTGCTCCAAGAACTGGAGTTCAAGTGTTGCTCTCTTGAACTCCAGTTGAACTCAGCAATTTTCACAGCTTCTGCAAACAAATTCCCTTGAAATATTTCAGGAGTGTTCCGTTCGGCATCTAAAAAGTCGCGTGCTTAAGTCGACACACTGTGCTATTAATTACGTGGAACATGCATGTCCACACAAAAGTGCACGTCCACACAAAGATGCATGTCCGCACAAAAATGAAACCCAGGAGCAAAACTGTCGAGCTTGCCAGGTACCTCAACTTGACCCCTCTAATATTGCAGTCGCTGCACAAGGCATACACGAGGTTTCAACACAGATTTCAAAACACTGCACAGATTTCAAAACACTGCACATAATTTTAAACCACTGCATAGATTTTAAAACACTGCACAGTGAAATTTCTGTGTGAGAAGCCTGCCTGTAGTACACATGGAAGGTCTACATAACTCTGTACCTGCCTGTAGTACACATGTGTGTCTGTGTGTGTGTGTGTGTGTGTGTGTGTGTGTGTGTGCCTGTGTGTGTGTGCCTGTACTTGTACACATGGAGGTCTACATAACTCTGTACCTGAGTACGCTTCATTGTCAAGTTTCCCAGTGACGATCTCGGAGATAGAAGTGAGACCAGACAGCATGGTCAAGTGCACTAGGCGGGTGGCACCTGTGTGTGTGTGTGTGTGTTTGTGTGGGCCTTGATAAGTATTCCAGGAATTTGTATAATTCAGTTTTGAAATGAAGCTATAAGTCAGAGAAAAAACAATGCCTACTCCTGGTGATTCCTGGTGATCCTTACCACACACACACACACACACACACACACACACGCACACACATACACACACACATATGCATTGGCACACACATTTTCATACAAGCACACACCATCCCCACACACCTTCCCAATTGCATGCATGCACACCCACACCCATACCCACGCAAACATACCACACCTAGTCACACCCACACCCACATTCGCACACCCACACCCTTACACGCACGCCCACACTCACATCCGCACACCCACACCCATACCCGCACACCCACACCCACATCCGCACACCCACACCCATACCCACACACCCACATCCGCACACCCACACCCACATCCGCACACCCACACCCACAATAAACCCTCCACTCAGACCCACACCCACCCACCCACCAGACACGTACACATACAAACACACGCACGCACACACCGGTGATGGGGCTGTCTAGCGACAACGTGCGCAACGATGGCAAGCAGGACAATGGAGCAAGCTGTGCACAATCCATCAGGTAAGCTACCTGCGTTTTCATAGAAAAGAGTGGCAGGCGGCTGAGATTCAGCTCATGGTGTGGTGTGGCAGATCCTGACATGCATGATGTCAGGACCCTGTGGTGTGGCAGATCCTGACAGAGGTGCATGTGTGCCTTCAGCAATCAACACATGCTTGGACGGCGACATCAACAAAGGAAGGGATGAGGCGATGATGGAGAGATATGTACAGCTTTGGACTTTCAGGCAATATGACCAAGCATGATATGACGATCCCCTTTGCTGAGGACCTCATCCAGGTGATTGCTCAAAACATTGGTAATACAACTGTTGATGATAACATTGGAAATACAACTCGTGTATGGTGCTCATAACATTGGTATCACAATCTGTTGCACGGTGTGCAACCAACGTGTACGTATGTATTGTTTTCTAGCACGCACACACACACATACACACACACTGGCATTCTATGGGAAATGCAACAGCAGCCACACACACACACACATACACACACACTGGCATTCTATGGGAAATGCAGCAGCAGCCACACACACACATACACACACACTGGCATTCTATGGGAAATGCAACAGCAGCCACACACACGCCACACACACACCCGTGGCATAACGTAAAAATTCAGGCTGCGTAAGCCTCGCAGCCTCCCCTTTCTCTCAATCTCCCCTGTTTCTGATCCTCTGCTACTTGGGCTGAGCCATCCACTTTGGTGAAGGGACGCCAGCTGCTCGATGCCGTAGGCCGAGGGAGAGAGACCTTCAAAGCGGCTGGCAACCTGGAGGCAATCAAAGGAGGTGATCAGAGGAGGTGATCAGAGGATGTGATCAGTGTGAGCAGATGTCATCAGAGGAGAAGATCAGAGGAGGTGATCAACAGAGGTGAATAGAGGAGAAGATAAAAGGGGGTCAGAGGAGATGATCAGCAGAGGTGATCAGAGGAGGTCACCAGAGGATGTGTAGGAGCAGAGGTCATCAGAGGAGGAGATTAGAGGAGGTGATCAGCAGAGGTGATCAGAGGAGGTCACCAGAGAAAGTATTGGAGCACAGGTCATCAGAGGAGGAGATAAAGGGAGGTGATCAGCAGAGGTGATCAGAGGTCATCAGAGGATGTGTAGGAGCAGAGGTCATCAGAGGAGGAGATCAGAGGAGGTGATCAAAAGAGGTGATCAGAGGAGGTCACCAGAGAAAGTGTTGGAGCACAGGTCATCAGAGGAGGAGATCAGAGGAGGTGATCAACAGAGGTGATTAGAGGAGAAGATCAAAGGGGGTGATCAGAGGAGATGATCAAAAGAGGTCACCAGAGGATGTGTAGGAGCAGAGGTCACCAGAAGAGGAGATCATGGGTGGTGATCAGTAGAGGTGGTGAGCAGAGGTCATAGAGGAGATGACCAGCAGCGGTGATCAGAGGAGAAGATCAGAGGAGGAGTTCATAGGAGATGGTCAGAGGAGTTGTTGGTGAGAGGAGGTGACCAGAGGAGGCGATCGGAGAGATCAGAGGAGGTGACCGGAGGAAGTGATAAAAGGAGGCAATCAGAAGGCCAAATGAAAATGTCTCGATTGCTGAATAAATAGCATTGTATGCAAATGAATGTATGTACATATGTACGTCTTAACTACTGCTTACCGGTTTGCAGTATCGCAGTATTGTGTAAGCTGTAAAGGAGAACCGACAAAAAGGCACACATCACTGCTTTTAATAATGACAGTATACACCAGATAAGAGGTAGGAAAACATTACACGTGCAAACGCCGCTTGTACAATTGTGCCTCAGCTGTCAGTCACCTCTCATGGATGGCAGCATTCCAGCGTAGGAGGAAACGACAACAATTTGGCGTCTTACCTTTACTTTGGAGTTGCGTTAGGAGGAGAAAGGCCGAGACACGGCTGACATTTTACAGCTAAGTGGAATTGCGTTTGGAGGAGGAAGACCTAAAAACACCTCATCGCTGCGCTCATGTGGTGGTGGTGCTGCCATGCACACCTGTGGTGGTGGTGGTGTTGCCATGCGCACCTGTGGTGGTGGTGTTGCCGTGCGCGTCTGTGGTGTTGCCGTACGCACCTGTGGTAGTGCGCACCTGTGGTGGTGGTGTTGCTTTGAGCGCTTGTGGTGTTGCTGTGCACACTTGTAATAGTGCACACCTATGGTAGTGTGCACCTGTGGTGTTGCTGTGCGCACCTGTGGTGGTGGTGGTGTTGCGGTGCACACCTGTGTTAGGACGCATCTGTAGGGTTCCTTGCGCGCACACCTGTGGTGGTGGTGTTGCCGTGTAGGAGAGGGACTCCAGACAGGGACCCATTAGGGGTGCCAGTGCATCAAGCACACAATAATAACTGACACGCTGTACGGCTTGTACTTGGTAGGCTGGAGGGGCACCTGTGTTTGCAAATATATAGGAGAGTGTGCAGTGTCTGTGAATTGTGGAAAGTGTCCGTGAATTGTGGAAAACTACTGTAGGAAGACATGGACGCCTGGCATGGTGTATGCTTGGATAAGAGGAGCGGCTGTGAACGCAAATGGGATTTAAGTACGCATTGGTGCCTGTAAATACCGAAAAGTCACAGAGGGTAGTGACTGACTCTCATCATGGCTTGTGTATTTAGGAAGGAAGAGCAGCTGTGCGCATAGAGTGGGCGTGGCTTTTTACGAGCAAAGGTGACCCGAAACAGCTTAATCACGCGCTTCCCGCTAAGATTAAAACGCTTAATCCACATACTTTGCTAGTATCTCGTTCTTCAGTGTACAAAAAACAGTGAACTTCTCATCCTGATCTGTTGCTGCCCACGTCTAGCCTTCCTGATCTGTTCTTGTACAAAAAGCAGTGTACCTCCCATCCTGATCTGTTCCTGTACACCTTTCTCATCCTGATCTGATCCTATACACCTTTCTCACCCTGATCTGTTCCTATACATTTGTATCATCCTGATCTGTTCCTATACACCTGTATCATCCTGATCTGTTCCTATACACCTTTCTCATCCTGATCTGTTCCTATACACCTTTCTCATTCCTGACCTGTTCCTATACACCTTTTTCATCCTGATCTGTTCCTATACACCTTTCTCATCCTGATCTGTTCCTGTACACCTTTCTCATCCTGATCTGTTACTATACACCTTTCTCACCCTGATCTGTTCCTGTACACCTTTCTATCCTGATCTGTTCCTATACACCTTTCTCATCCTGATCTGTTCCTGTACACCTTTCTCATCCTGATCTGTTCCTGTACTACTGTCTCATCCTGATCTGTTCCTATACACCTTTCTCATCCTGATCTGTTCCTATACACCTTTCTCATCCTGATCTGTTCCTGTACAACTGTCTCATCCTGATCTGTTCCTATACACCTTTCTCATCCTGATCAGTTCCTGTACAACTGTCTCATCTTTATCTATTCATGTACAAAAGTCTCATCCTAGTCTGTTCCTATACACCTTCCTCATCCTGATCTGTTCCTGTACAACTGTCTCACCCTGATCTGTTCCTGTACACCTGTTTCATCCTGATTTGTTCCTGTACACATCTAGCCGTTTCCCCCCTCC
>Ga0307966_1003288_pt1 | contig 12198 bp, 8 predicted proteins | sample OrgLakmetagen646_FD_203141 | JGI IMG/M metagenome (GOLD analysis project Ga0307966, IMG submission 203141) | Saline water microbial communities from Organic Lake, Antarctica - #646 | ecosystem: Environmental > Aquatic > Non-marine Saline and Alkaline > Saline | place: Antarctica: Organic Lake... | reverse complement strand
CCTGCACGCTCAGGTGGAGCTGGGCATTGGTTACGGGGCACCCACGGCCATTGAAACGGAAATGGCGAAAAAAGTCTGCGAGCTGGTGCCTTCCATCGATCTTGTGCGCATGGTGAACTCTGGTACCGAAGCTACCATGAGCGCGGTTCGCCTGGCACGTGGCTACACCGGCCGCGACAAAATCGTGAAATTCGAGGGCTGTTACCACGGCCATGTGGACTCCCTGCTGGTGAAAGCCGGGTCAGGCGCTCTTACTCTGGGCGTTCCGAATTCCCCCGGCGTACCTGCCAGCCTCGCCGAGCTAACCCTGACGCTGGATTTCAACGACATCGACGGAGTGCGTGAAACCTTCGACAGAATCGGGGATGAAATTGCGGCGATCATCGTTGAGCCGATTGCAGGCAACATGAACTTCGTTCCACCGGTGCCCGGCTTTCTCGAAGGCCTGCGGGAAGTGTGCGACCAGCACGGAACAGTACTGATTTTCGACGAGGTCATGACCGGGTTCCGCGTTTCTTTGGGCGGAGCTCAGGGCTATTACGGCGTCAGGCCGGATTTAACCGCCTTAGGCAAAGTGCTTGGCGGCGGGCTCCCCGTCGGCGCTTTTGGCGGCAAGCGGGAAATCATGGAACACATCTCGCCGCTGGGGCCGGTTTACCAGGCGGGCACCCTGAGCGGCAACCCGCTGGCCATGTGCGCGGGCCTGACAACACTGAACGCGATTTCCGAACCCGGCTTTCACGAACGCCTGACGGAAAAAACCAATGCGGTCCGGGATGGGCTAAAACAGGCGGCAGACGAAGCAGGCATTCCCCTGGTCGTGCAAAGCGCCGGTGGCATGTTCGGTTTCTTCTTCACAGACGCCCCTTCGATCACCCGATTTGACCAGGTGACCGCCTGCAATATCGAGCGATTTAAAGCCTTTTTCCAGGGCATGCTGAAAGAAGGTGTCTATCTGGCGCCCTCTGCTTTCGAGGCAGGGTTTACCAACGCTGCACTGAGCGACGAAGACATTGAGTTCACCATCAACGCCGCCAGGAAGGTGATGAAAACTCTTTGATGACCCGGCCCACCAGATGTTTACTTTTGTGATGTCGGTCACAGTTTTCCCGTGACCGACATCAATACGGCCTCTTCTGCCGTTGACTTCCATAGCCAACTGATCAAATTATGGTAACTTCTCGTGAGAGATATGCACTGACTGCGATCGCCTGACAAATACAAAACGAACGCCAGCGCATGGAAGCCAGAACCAGATGCCCCGGATTGCCTGCACGACAGGCATCGGCAGAAACCGTTAGGTCGAGCCGCAGTTTGATAATAAATACAACAGCAAACTTTAGGTACAAAGATGACACAATGGCTAAAAGCACTCATCGTGCTGGTCGTAATAACGTGGTCCGCGCCGTCCATGGCTTGGTGGTGGTGGTCTCCTTCTAACTATACAGATACCCAATATCCGATTGTGCTGGTTCACGGCATGTTCGGTTTCGATTCAATTGCTGGCGTGGACTACTGGTATGGCGTGGCGGAAGATCTCCGTAGCGATGGCGCCGACGTCTACACTACTCAGGTCCCTGCGCTCGACAGCACCATTGCTCGTGGTGAGGCGCTTCTGCCCCAGATTGCCTCAATTGCAGCGGTACATGGCAAGGTCAATCTGGTGGGCCACAGCCACGGCGGGCCCACTGCACGTTATGTCGCCCGTGTGCGTCCGGACCTGGTGGCCTCTGTCACAACCGTTGGTGCTCCTCATAAAGGTTCACCCGTTGCCGACCTGATTTACGGTTCGCCTGCGGAAGGCCTTGCGGCGTCGCTGGGCAACGCACTGGGCAACCTGATCGATCTGCTTTCCGGTGGTGGTTACAACCAGGATCTGCGCTCTAGCCTGTATTCCCTGACAACTCAGGGCAGCGCCGAGTTCAACCGGTTCGCACCGGCTGGCATGCCGTCCAGCAGCTGTGGTGAAGGCGCCTATTCCGCCAATGGGATACGGTTTTATTCCTGGGGTGGTACCGGCGTGCTGACCAACGTATTTGACCCATCAGACATACTACTGGCCACTACCAGTCTGGCCTTCGGCTTTTCCGCCAACGATGGCCTGGTAGGACGCTGCAGCAGCCATTTTGGTGACGTTATCCGGGACAACTACTTCATGAATCATCTGGATGAAGTCAACCAGGCGCTGGGACTGCACAGCCTGTTCGAAACCGACCCGAAAACGGTGTTTCGCCAGCAGGCCAACCGCCTGAAGAACGCCGGGCTTTAGCAGCACTGAAAGCCCGTGGTTAACGGGGTCAGAGGCGGGCCGCTCTTTCACGGGCCTGATCTGCCCCCGCCACATTGCCTCGTGCTCTGCGAATATCCGCCAGCAACAACCAACCTGCACGCTGTAGCGACATATCATTTCCCGCCAACGACAGACCTTTCAGTGTGAATTGCTCAGCCGACCCAAGCTGCCCCAGCGCCACATAAGCCTCTGACAACCCGAAATACACCTCGGCCGATCGCGGCGCAATGCGCTGAGCGCGTTCCAGCTGGCTGACCGCTGCCTGCGCATCCCCGGAAGTCAGCAGATTGCCCGCTTTCTGAATCAGGCCACGTGCAGCCGGTGACAGCGCATCACCCTCGTCCTGATAGCTGGGCGCCTTGCGCTCGGCGGCTGGCTGTTCGCTTTTACGAACCACTCTCGGTTCGTCGGAATCCCTGTCTACCCTTGGCGGTTCTGGTGCCTCTGGCTCACCTGCATCGGTCGGAACGTAAATCGAGCCGCCACCCGGCCCTGTGGCACAGGCCGATAAGGTGCTTACCATAACCAGCAATGCGAACTGCTTTATAAACTTTGACGTCATTCGAATAATCCTTCAAACCAGCCCCGCACACGGCGCTCAATGCTGCCGCTGCAGGACACTTCGATGTCGGGCTCACTACCCACGATAAATGGCATATAACGCGCGCCTTCACAGCCTTCTTCCGTCATTGCCGCCTGTTCCGAATTAACCCATTCATAGGCAACACCGTCCGGAACCACCGGCGAGAAGCCGTGCTGTGGCACCCGGCTCATAAATCTGGCCCACACCGGCAATGCGCCGGATGCGCCGGTTAGTGTTGTCGGGCCATTATCATCGCGGCCCACCCAGGTAACCGCAAGCAGATCGCCACTGAACCCAGCAAACCAGGAATCCCGCCCGTCATCCGTAGTCCCGGTTTTACCCGCCAGTGTCAGCGCGCCTGGCACTGTGCGATAGACCGAGCGCCCGGTGCCTTCCTGCATAACCTCCTGCATGGCGTACTGAACCAGGTGCACAGAGGCAGAATCTGCCACCTGATCCACTTTGAGACTGTACCGGCTCAGCGCTTGGCCACCAGCATCCGTCACCTGGCGGATGGCTCTCAGGGGCGTGTTAAAACCGGACGTCGCCAACCCCTGATAGATCTGCGCCACGGTAACCGGACTCATGGAAATAGAACCCAGTAGCATCGAGGGGTATTCGGAGATATCGTCGGACACACCAAAGTTCTGCAAAGTCGTTTTTACAGCCTCGATCCCGACATCCAGCCCGACCCTGACCGTGGGCAGGTTATAGGAGTTGGACAGCGCCTGGTGAAGCGGCACCTTGCCCCGCTCTTTCCCACCATAGTTTTTCGGCTCCCAGCGACGGCCGTCGTCAAACACCAGTGAGAAGGCCTTGTCCTCAACCGGGGTGACCAAGGTGTACTTGTCCGGATGCTGTAAGGCCGTCAGATAGATGAAGGGTTTAACCAGCGAGCCGATGGGCCGCTTTGCATCCACCGCCCGATTGAACCCGGCAAACTGCGGATCACGACCTCCGACCAATGCCAGAACCTCGCCGCTGTCTTTTGCGGTGACCACCATTGCCGACTCCAATATGCCTTGAGAGCGACCATCCAAGGATTTCAGAGTGTTACTGACGGCAAATTCCGCCGCGTACTGTATTGCCGGGTTGAGAGTCGTGAAAATCCGCAGCCCCTCGCTTTGCAAATCTTCCTGGCGATAGTCACGGGCAAGGTGACGCCGCACCAGATCAATGTACGCCGGATAGCGATTCTCTGAATAGGAAGGCTTGGCGGATACACCCAGCGGCTGGCCCTGAGCGCGGGAGGCTTCCTGCTCGCTGATCAGGCCGCTGTCCGCCATCACGCTCAGCACCAGATTACGCCGGGATTTGGCCCGTTCGGGATGCCGGCGCGGGTTGTAATAGGACGGTCCTTTTACCAGCCCCACCAGCATGGCGATCTGGTGGTTATCCAGGTCGCCAATGGATTCGCCGAAATAGAACTGACTTGCCAGTCCGAACCCGTGAATCGCCCGGGCACCCGCCTGGCCGACGTAAACCTCATTAAGGTAAGTCTCAAGAATGTCGTCTTTTTCATAGTGCAGTTCCAGCAACAGCGACATCAACGCCTCATTGCCCTTTCTGAGCAACGTTTGATCCCGTGTCAGGAAGAAGTTTTTGACCAGCTGCTGGGTCAGCGTGCTGCCGCCCTGCACGATTCCCCCCGCCCGGATGTTAGCCAGCATTGCCCGCGCAATCGACAAGGGGGCAATACCAAAATGATCGTAGAATTGCCGGTCTTCCACGGCCATCAGGGTATTGCGGAACAATTCCGGCACGTTCTCAATCTGCACCAGCACCCGGTCTTCCTTATGGGCGGGGTAAATGCCCCCGATCCGAGCAGGCTCAAGACGAACAATGGGTGAGGGCGAGCCTTCCAGCACGGTGAATGCCTGCACCCGATCGCTAAAAATACTCAGAGATAGGCGCCGGCGAGGTTCCTCGCCATCGGTAAAGCGGAAACCGCGAGTGTGGATCTCAAACTGCCCGCCGCTGCGGCGATAGGATCCGGCCGAGTCGGTCCCACCGGCCCGATACCCTGCCAGCTCGAGTTCCCGCTGCAACGCCCCGGCACTCACGCTGGCGCCGTCGTACAGCTCAAGTGGCCTGGCGTAAACCCGCGAAGGCACCTCAAAGCGCCGACCCTCGAAGCGGGAGGTCACCACGGCGTCCAGATACACCGTCCAGCCAGCCAACAGAACCAGGCCGATCAGTGATACACGGATAAAAAGCCACCAGAACCAGGGCTTCTGATCACCCTTACTGGATCGCTTTCGGGGCGCTTTTTTTGGAGAGGCAGATTTTTTCATGGCGGGATTATACCGAAACCGATGTCCGATGCGGCAACGCATCCATGTGTCATTTATGTAACCTGACCGTTATGATAGCGCCTAATAAACATGACAATACCTGACATTGCCTGGGAGAGAACTGTGACCAACGCACCATCCAATGACCTTATCGAGGCCTTGCAGAACCCTGAACTTTACGACCACCCGGTCCGGGAGTTTCAGGTTCTGGAAACCCACATTTCCTGGGTCATTCTCACAGGCGACTACGCATACAAGATAAAAAAGCCCATGGATTTCGGCTTTCTGAACTTCTCTACCCTGGATCGTCGCAAGCATTTCTGCGAAGAAGAACTGCGCCTGAACAAGCGCCTGGCCGATTCGCTCTACCTTGAAGTTCTGCCGATTACTGGTTCTGTCGATTCACCTGCGCTGGGCGGCAGCGGCGAGGCCTTCGAATACGCCGTCCGCATGCGCCAGTTTGATCAGGGCGGGCTTTTTGATAAGCAGCAGGAGAGGGGCGAACTGAAGCCTGAGCAACTTCTCAGCCTGGCCCGGCAGGTGGCAGCGTTTCACGACACCCTGGTGCCAGTAGCTGAAGGCAAACCGCTGGGAACACCGGATGCAGTCTTTGCAGGCATGCAGGAGAACTTCGATCAGATCCGCCCGATGATTGAAGATAAATCCCTGCTGAATCAGCTCGATAATCTGGAAGCCTGGACCCGCGCCACGTTCGAACGCTCCCAGCCATTAATAGCACAGCGTCACGCCGAGGGCTTTGTGCGCGAGTGCCACGGCGACCTGCATCTTGCGAACATCACCGTCTATCAGGACGAAGTCACGGTCTTTGACTGTATTGAATTCAGTGAGTCCTTCCGTTGGATCGATGTGATCAACGATTTGGCCTTCCTGTTGATGGACCTGGAATCCCGCGGCGAAAACCGCCTGGCCAACCTGGTCCTAAACCACTACCTGGAATACCGGGGCGATTTTCAGGCGCTGCCGCTGCTGACCCTGTATAAGGCCTACCGGGCCATGGTTCGCGGCAAAATCGCGCTATTTACCATGGGCAATCCGTCTCTCAGCGAATCGGAAAAAGCCGATCTGATGCAGCGTTACTGTGACTATGCCCAGCTGGCTGAGGATTACAGCAACTTTCCCAACCCTTACCTGTTGGCAACAACCGGCCTGTCTGCCAGCGGAAAGTCGGTCATCAGTAAAGACATGTCAGCGGAGCTCGGGCTGGTCCGGCTGCGTTCTGACGTCGAGCGCAAGCGCCTTTTCGGTCTTGGTCCGCTGGACAGCAGCAAGTCAGGCATTGGCCAGGACCTGTACACCGAAGAAACCAACCAGCGCACCTATGAGCGGCTGGCCGAACTGTCGAAGGAGCTGCTGCTTGCGGGCATGCCCGTCATTGTTGACGCGGCCTGTTTGAAGCATGCGGAGCGGGACTTGCTGACGGATGTGGCGGAAAACCTCGGCTTGCCCTTCGCGCTGATTCACTGCGAGGCGCCGGAAGCAAGCCGTCGGCAGTGGATTCGTAAGCGGGATGGCGATGCGTCTGAAGCCACCGAAGAGCTTTTAGAAGCCCAGGCAAGCTGGTTTGAACCGCTGACGGAGCAGGAAAAAACCCACACCGTGCACCTCTGCACCGATCAGGACCATCTGGCCGAAGCTGTGGCCGACCGCATTCGCCAGCATTTCGGAATGCCCGGCGGCTAATCAGTCCTGCAGTCTGACCGGCACCGGCCCGACCAGGGAGAGATCACCATCCGGCTCTCCCTTGGTTGAGAGCCTGTTTGTGAGCCCGGAACGGTAAGCAAGCACTTCTACACCAGCCGCCAGAGCTTGCCGCAATAGCATGCCGTAGACGGGATCAATCCGGTCAGCCGGCTTCACCACTTCGATGCCACTGTGGTTAACCACAAACAGCAGCACGGCGCGATCTCCGGCCTCTACCTGAGCCATCAGCTCCCTGAGGTGTTTTTGCCCGCGCGTCGTCACGGCATCGGGGAAAAGACCGGTTCCCTGCTCGCAGAGTGTCACGTTTTTCACTTCCACCCAGGCATCCGGCAAGCTTTCATGCCCCGACAGATGTAAATCAATCCGGCTTTTCTCGCTGCCATAACGGACTTCCGAGCGACACCGCTGATACCCAGCCAGTTCAGAAACCGTGCCATTTTCAATCGCCTCTTTGGCTTGGCCGTTAGGCCGGGCCGTGTTGATGCAGGCCCAGACACCCGGTTCCGTTTCCACCAACTCCCAGGTGTACTTCAGTTTTCGCTTCGGGTTGTCGCTAATACTGAGGATCACTCTGGCATCAGCAGGCTGGCAGCCCAACATGGAGCCGGTGTTGGGACAGTGAGCCGTCACTTCACTGCCGTCTGGCAGTATTACATCGGCCAGAAAACGCTTGTAACGCCGGATAAGTCTGCCTTCGATGAGCGGGTCTGGTAAATTCATTTATGTCTCCATACAAAAGTACTTGCCACAAGGCTGGCACCGCCGTGACTAATCTGCTATTTTCCGCGAAATCCCGTTTCAGGACGAGTGCTTCAACCAGGTTTAAACCGCTTAGCCACGGGGCTTATGCGGCGGGGAGCAAACCGTTCTTGTGAAATAGCAAAAAGAGGCCGGGTTCAATGGCAAAGACTGTAGATAAACCACGCGAACATTTTACCAACTTCACCCCTTATGAAATGAAGAAGGGTGAAGAATACATGAGTGCCAAGATGCTTGAGCACTTTAAAGGCTTGCTGATAAATTGGAAGCAGGAGTTGATGGAAGAAGTCGACCGCACCATGCACCACATGCAGGAAGATGCGGCAAATTACGCAGATCCCAGCGACCGTGCAACCCAGGAAGAAGAATTCAGCCTGGAACTCCGCACCCGGGACCGCGAGCGCAAGCTGATCAAGAAGATCGATCAGACCATGGATTGTATCGACAAGGACGACTACGGTTTCTGCGACCAGTGCGGCGTTGAGATCGGCATTCGACGGCTTGAGGCCCGCCCTACAGCGACTCTGTGCATCGACTGTAAAACCCTCGCAGAGATCCGCGAGCGCCAGATCGGCATTTGATCGACCGCCGCCCTTATAATCGAGAATACCGCGGGAGATTTGCGCCTTCCCCCACTGGCCCGCTGCACTTCGGTTCTCTGGTCACGGCGCTGGCCAGTTATCTTGACGCCCGCGCTCGTGGCGGAACATGGCTGGTGCGAATTGAAGATCTGGACCCGTTGCGGGAATCCCCGGCAGCCACCGAACAGATTCTCACCAGCCTGACCGCCCACGGCCTGACATCGGACGAGCCGGTGCGGTTTCAGGCCCACTGCCATGAACGCTATCTGCAAATAATTGATCGCCTCATCCAACAGGGGCGAGCCTACCGGTGCATCTGCTCACGCAAGCAACTTCAGGCCAGTCAGGGCCGACACCCCAATAAATGTCGCGAAACCGCCGTCAATGTCAGCGACCGGCCCTATGCCGTCAGGTTTGCGCTTGAGGACGAAAACAGTGTCTGGCAGGACCAGCTGCTGGGAGAGCAACATCAGCAGGTTCATGCGGGAACAGATGACCCTGTCATCCGGCGCAAGGAAGGCTTTTATGCCTACCAGCTTGCGGTTGTAGCCGATGATATCGATCAGCAAATCACCCACGTCGTTCGCGGTTCAGACCTGTTGGATATGACCGCCCAACAATGCCAGATTTATCGGGCCCTGGACGCCGAAGCGCCTGCCTGGTTGCACATTCCGGTGATTCTCAACGAACGAGGGCAGAAACTGAGCAAACAGAACCACGCGCCGGCGCTGAACGACCTCAGACCTGCTGACAATCTGCTATCCGCTCTTGAAGCGCTGGCTCAGGACGTATTTGGCCTTACTAAGGGCGACTCAGTAGCGGATACCCTGAAAACAGCCACCGCTCGCTGGCAGCCATCACGGATTCACCTGACAGCCCGGTAAACCCCGTGTTATAAACTGTCACTCACACGGCAGTGGGGGTATTTCTTCCGATGTATATCTACCGTCTGGTCTTTCTTCTGGTATTGGCCATCTATATTTTTTCGCCTAATATTCTTGATTGGTGGACCTCCCCGGAAAACGCCTGGTACAGCCCCTACATTATTTGGGCCGCACTGATTGCCATGGGCTTCTGGCTCGAATGGCGACGGGACCCTAATGAGTTTTAGTGCCTCCAGCCTGCTGGCTGCCAGTTTTTTATACCTACTACTGCTGTTCGGTATCGCCTGGATAACCGAACGGGGCATCCTGCCCCGAAGCTGGGTTCGACATCCTCTGGTTTATACCCTCAGCCTTGGCGTCTACGCGGGAATCTGGGCGATTTACGGTTCAGTCGGCGCGGCTGCGGAATACGGCTATGGCTTTCTGGCCTACTACCTGGGTCTCAGTGGCGCGTTTCTGCTGGCGCCAGTGCTACTCAGCCCGATCCTGCGTATTGGCCGCGCCTATCAGCTCACCTCTCTTGCGGATCTGTTTGCCTACCGCTACCGCAGCCAATGGGCAGGTACGCTGGTTACCATCTGTTCTGGCGCGGCTATCCTGTCGCTGCTCAGCATGCAGATCAAAGCGGTATCCACGTCTGCCAGTCTGCTGGCCCCAAACACCTCGCCGGTGCTGATCAGCGTATCGTTCAGCCTGATCGTGGTGCTCTTCGCCATGCTTTTCGGCGCCCGCAAGGATAAGGGCTCAGACAGTCATCAGGGACTGGTGATGGCTATCGCGTTCGATTCATTGGTTAAGCTGGTATCGCTGCTGGTACTGGGTGGCGTCATTCTGTTCAGCGTTTTCGGCGGCATGTCCGGTCTCGAAAGCTGGCTTGGCGATCAGACCCGCCCGGAGACCGCTATGGCGCTGCGGATTGACGATGGCAGCTGGCGCGCGCTGATGCTGATGTCGTTTGCAGGCGCCCTGGTTCTCCCGCATATGTATCACATGACGTTCGCAGAAACCCCCTCCCCCAAAGCCTTAGCCAAGGCAAGCTGGGGGCTACCGCTCTACCTCCTGTTACTGGGCCTGCCGGTGCCACTGATTCTCTGGGGTGGGCAGGCCCTGTCGGCCAGTACCGACCCCAGTTTTTTCGCCATTGGTGTGTCCCAGGCCATAGAGAACCCGGCGCTGACGCTGCTGATGTATATCGCGGGCCTGTCTGCGGCCAGTGGCCTGATGATCGTCAGCACGCTGGCACTGGCAGGGATGGTTCTCAACCACGTTGTGCTGCCACTGCGCACCCCCAGAGATCAGGGCGACATTTACCGCTGGCTGCGCTGGGTCAAGCGTCTGTTAATCGCCGCCACGATCCTTACGGCGCTGCTGTTTCACGAAATCCTGGGCAAACGCCTGGACCTGTCCATTCTCGGCATTATTTCGCTCTCGGGCTTTCTGCAACTGCTACCCGGCGCGCTCGGCGTTATCTACTGGCCGGAAGGTAATCGCCGGGGACTGAACGCGGGCCTTTGCGCCGGCCTGGTTATCTGGGCGCTGACCCTGGTGCTGCCACTCTCCCAAACCGCCAACGTGCTGGCGCTGCTGGATTCCCCACTGGTGCCCGATCGCAGCAACGTTCATATCTTTATTTTTCTCAGCCTGACGGTAAACATATCGCTGTTTGCTTTGGTTTCCGGGTTCAGCGTCAGCTCACGGGAAGAGTCCAGCGCGGCAGAGGCGTGCTCGGTGGGCGCGCTTTCCCGCTCACAGCGCCGGGAACTGCTGGCAACATCCTCCGAGGATTTCGCACTTCAGCTGGCCACGCCGCTGGGCATGGACGTCGCCAGGCGGGAAATTGAACGCGCATTGCATCAGCTCAAACTGCCCAATGTGGAGTATCGCCCCTATCAGCTACGCCGCCTCAGAGACCGGGTAGAAGCCAACTTGTCTGGCTTGCTGGGCCCTGCTGTCGCACGAGATCTGGTGAAGCGTAGCCTAAGCTTCAAGCCCATGGCCGGAGGTGAAACCGGGCAGGACATCCGCTATGTGGAGCGGGCCCTGGGCGACTACGAAAATCGCCTGACCGGGCTTGCAGGAGAGCTGGACAACCTGCGCCGCCACTACCGCCAGACCCTGCACAACCTGCCTATCCCGGCCTGCTCCATGGGGGATGACGGCGAGATTTTGATGTGGAACAATGCCATGGAGACGCTAACGGGCCTTACAGCCGATGACGTGGTCGGGGCAAAGTTACTGGCGCTGCCTGAGCACTGGCACCTGTTGCTTGACGATTTCAATTCCGGGGAAGACCTGCACCGGTACAAACACCGTCTTGACCTGGGCGGTCGCCCCCACTGGCTGAACCTGCACAAAGCGGCACTCAGCGGGCCGGATCACCGGGAGGGCGGCAGCATCATTCTGGTGGAAGACCAGACCGAAACCCGGCTGCTAGAAGACGAATTGATGCACAGCGAGCGCCTGGCCTCCGTCGGGCGACTGGCGGCTGGCGTGGCCCATGAGATTGGCAACCCGGTCACCGGGATTTCGTCCCTGGCCCAGAACCTGAAACTGGAAACCGAAGACCCGGGCATTCTCTCTACCGCCGATCAGATTCAACAGCAGACCCGCAGGATTTCTAACATCCTGCAGTCCCTGATGAATTTCGCCCGCACCGGTAACCATGCCCACGCCGACCGCTACGAACCTGTTCTGATCCGTCGCTGTGTGGACGAATCCATTAACCTGCTATCCCTCGGAGACAAGAGCCTTGGTATTCGCTACCGCAACGACTGCCCGGACGATCTGATGATACTGGGGGACGAACAACGGCTGGTTCAGGTGTTCATCAACCTGCTGGCCAATGCCCGGGATGCATCACCGCAAGGTGGCGAAGTGCGAATCAGTGGAAAGCACGACGGCTACTCCGCTATCATCGAGGTCACCGACGAAGGGTCCGGCATTCCGCCGCAGCAACTGGACCATATTTTCGAGCCCTTCTACACCACCAAAGCACCCAATCAGGGAACTGGCCTGGGGCTTTCACTGGTCTACAGCATCGTAGAAGAGCATTACGGCAACATACAGGTGGTTAGCCCACTGAATG
>Ga0307966_1003287_pt1 | contig 12200 bp, 14 predicted proteins | sample OrgLakmetagen646_FD_203141 | JGI IMG/M metagenome (GOLD analysis project Ga0307966, IMG submission 203141) | Saline water microbial communities from Organic Lake, Antarctica - #646 | ecosystem: Environmental > Aquatic > Non-marine Saline and Alkaline > Saline | place: Antarctica: Organic Lake... | reverse complement strand
AACAGTATGGCGTTGGTACATATGTGGCGGCAACTCTGTTGGTTGCTGCAGGAGATAACCCTGAGCGTCTAAAAAAAGAATCTTCCTTTGCTGCACTTTGCGGTGTAAGCCCAATGGAGGCATCATCTGGAAAAACGCAACGACATCGTCTTAATCGAGGCGGTGTAAGAGATGCTAATAATGCATTATGGACCGTAACATTAATACGAATGCGCAATGATGCCAGAACTAAAATATATGTCGAAAAACGTGTTACCGAAGGTAAATCAAATAAAGAAATACAGCGTTGCCTTAAACGTTACATTGCCAGGGAATTGTTTCCAATTATCGTCTCAGATCTGTCATGTTTAACTTAATGTTGACATAGGAGCGTCAACAGCCCAATGGAACGCGTCTTTAGAAGTTTAAAGTCTGAATGGATACCGGCAACGGGATACGATTCAGAAGCAGAAGCAAAACGAGATGTGAGCAACTTCCTGATGAATTATTATAATTGGGAAAGGCCGCATCAATTTAATAAAGGCATATCACCAGCGAAAGCAGAAGAATTAGCTAAAAAGGTGTTCGGGTATGCTTGACCACAACAGATAAGGCGATTTAATCATCACTTTTGACCTTCAAAGGCCACCCATAACAAAAATTCTTGATAGCGTTCATTGTTTTTAGCTTTGCTGTCTCGCCATTCTTGAAATTGCTCTGAAGTGCACTTCACTTCTTTTTTCACTAAGGTGTCCGTTGCCGTGTTTTGAAACAGTGAGCTTAAACTAAGCTGACCATTTTCATCTGAAAGTATACCGCCCCCGTCATTCAACTCTTCCTGCGCTTGGGCTGATGTAACAAACATTAAAAATACAAAGCCCATTAGCTTAAAACAGCTAATATTGTTGAAGCACCTAATTAAAAAAAAATTTGAAGTCATATTGTTACTGCCTATTTACAAGCTAATTGTGCATCGCTGCAGATAGAGCAAGCGAGAATAAACTCGCTTGCTCTCCAGTTATTTAGAGTTGTACCATGCCCCCAATAGCAAAAGAGTTAAACGACTCTTGACCCTCAGTATCGCCCTGAGTAGCTTGGATCCAAAATCTTACTCCTTTAGTTGGTGCGTAGTGATATGCCACAGTTGTGCGGTCATGGTCAGCGCCAGCAATACCTTGTGCGGACTTGCTGCCATATTGACCTAAGCTAACACTGCCAGCGTGCTTACCTTCAGTGTAACCTAACTTAGCGTTTATAAAGTCACGTTGGCTATTATTAACGAGGTCAGATTCACCGTATGTTGCCGTGAAATTAACCCCAGATTCATGCTTATATCCGCCTAAAACGCCTCTTCCACTTTGCGCCCCAAAAAATCCTGGAGTCGCATTACCGTCAATATTTGCTTGCGGGTCAAAATCGTTATCCGTATCCCCAAAATCACTTACCCAAGCATTAGCTCGCCAACCATTTTTGGCATATTTAAGCGCAAATTCTCTGCTGCTGTCTTCGCCTTGTTGAGCATAAAATTTTATACCTCCCATAAAGCGAGGAGACTCATAAGCAATACGCTCACTAAAAATAGATTGCGTTTGCACAAAAGGTGTTTGGCTTTGTCCTGCAGGGCCTCTTCGAGTGGACCCAAATCGTTGGCTCATGCCAAGGGGATCTGACCACCATGTCCCTGATTGATCGACGTCCGAGGCAATCCAAGTTATCGAAGCTCCGGTGCCTAATTTTAACTTTCCATATTTTCCTGACACCCAAATTTCCTGGATTCTGTTTCGTGCGTTTGACTCTGTATGCAGAATATTTGAAACTCCCTCATCCAAACCAATCTCAACTTGAGCGCCAAAAATGATGCCCTCGAAGTCAATCGAACCCTTGATGCCGATAGTCGATTCTGCAAATTCGTGTCTACCAAAATATAGATCATCAGAGGTGTCGTCACTAATCACGTTATAGATAACGCGACCATATGCGGTTACATCTGCGACTGCATTTGTTGGTAAAATAAACGGTGTCAGCAAAATAGCTGCGGTTAGCAATTTTTTCCTTTTTTATATATTAATGTGTTTTTATCTGATTATTAAGTAGTTAGGCATAAGCAGAACTAAGGCCAATACCACTATCTGTATTAAAATGAATGGAATAACACCTTTGTAAATAGTCGTTGTTTTAAGGGATTTTGGAGCAACTCCTTTCAGATAAAAGAGGCTAAAACCAAAGGGCGGTGTCAAAAATGAAGTTTGTAAATTGAGTGAGATTAATATTGCAAACCACACTAAATCAATATCTAACGCCATGGCAACCGGTGTTAAAATAGGCACAATCAAGAATGCGATTTCAATAAAGTCGATAAAAAAGCCAAGAATTAAAATAGCCAACATCGCTAGCAAAATAAAAGTCCACTTTTCACCCGGTAATTCCATAAAAAAGTCTTCGACTAAGTATTCACTGCCAGAATAACTGAACACCATTGAAAATGCTGTTGCACCTATCAACACGGCGAATATCATTGCGGTAACTTTGACAGTTTCTTTTGACACTGCATGCGTTGTCAAAAAGGATAACTTTCCATAACATCCAGCTAAGACTAACGACCCTATAGCACCAATTGCAGAAGACTCAGTTGGTGTTGCGATGCCGCTAAAAATAGAACCCAGCACCGTAATAACTAAGGTCAGTGGCGGCACAATGTCTTTCATTGCTTGCACCAATAGCTCTCGCTTACTCTCTGTGACGACTAAAGGTGGACAAAACTCTGGCTTAAGTTTGCCTAGAACTAAAATATAGATTGTGTAAGCAGCAATGAGTAAACAACCCGGAATGATAGCGGCTTTAAACAGATCACCCACTGGAACACCCATTACGTCGCCTAAAATAATCAAAATAATGGATGGTGGAATAATCTGGCCTAAGGTTCCAGAAGCACAGATTACACCAGCTGCAGTTGGTTCGTGATAGTTGTTTTTCAACATGACGGGCAAGGATATAACACCCATTGCAACCACGCTTGCACCAACAACACCAGTAGAAGCCGCCAATAGGGCGCCTACGATTATGGTTGAAACAGCAACGCCGCCTGAGAGCCCACCAAATAGCTTAGCTGATGATTCTAATAGCCGTTCTGCTAATCCTGTCTTTTGTAATACAATCCCCATGAAGACAAACATAGGAATGGCCATTAAAGTGGTGTTTTCCATTATGTTCATAATGCGGTAAGGCATAAACGCAAATAAATCAATACCTAATACAATAATACCAACGATGACTGATATTCCGGCAAAGGTGAATGCAACCGAGTAACCTAAAAACAAGCACAGCAAGGCGATAGAAAATAAAATAATACCGGTCATTTTCTATTCTCCGTTGATTTTACAACTCTGATAATTTGAATGTTTTTGAGTGTTACGTATAGGATACTAAGTAAGAGGAACACACTTGATACCGGAATAACCGAGCGCACAATCCATCGGTGAGGCAAACCACCAGGGGCCGCACTGCCCTCCCCCATGTCATAAGCATCCATTGTATAACCCAAACTAAAATACAAGATGAGCAAAGTAAAAGGCAAAGCGAACAGCAAGGAACCGCCAATGTTAATAACAGCTTGATAGAATTCGCTCATCTTTTCATAGAAAACATCAACCCTTACGTGACCGTCTTCCTTGAGCGTGTAAGCCACGCCAAACATGAACATTGCTGCAAAGAGATGCCACTCTAGTTCTTGCATTGCTATGCTCACGTCGTTAAATAGATAACGCATTACCACGTCATAGAAGACATTTAAAATCATTAAAATCATGAGTAGACTGCACACATTGCCAAGACTATTCAAGATTTTTTCGAGCAGGTGAATTACGGCTTTCATTATTTAACTCTTAGCAATGGCACACAAATTTCGTGTGCCTTAATTGAATAAAATAGATTAGAATTTTAGTGCTTACTGAATGCTATTTATCTTCAAAACTATCGAGATAAGCCTTATCGGAGAAATTAGTCCAAGCTCTTATTTGGTCTTGATATTTATAAATTGATTCTAATATCTTTTTGGTTTCTGGGTCTTTATCAGCAGCTTCTTTTAGTAGCTCAGCTGTCACACTTTTAATTTTTGCCATCACCGGCTTTGGAAATGAGCGTATTTTTACTTTAGGGTACTCATCTTGCAATAAGGCTAAATTAACCCCACTTTCGTGCATTGATTGAGCGTACATATCGTAAGCTGATGCTTTCATAGCGATGGTAAGAATTTGTTGCAGATCAGGTGGCAATGAATCATAGGCTTTTTGATTTACCATGAATTGCAATTCAGTTGCTGGCTCCTGCCAACCGGTATAATAAAATGGGGCAATTTTATGAAATCCCATGCGCAAATCTAATGATGGACCAACCCACTCAACTGCATCTATGGTATTGCGCTCTAACGCGGTATAAAGTTCACCTGAAGGAATATTAGTCGGCTTTGCACCTAACTTTGCAAGAACCTCTCCAGCAAATCCTGGGATGCGCATTTTTAAGCCTTGAAAATCTTCAATTGAATTGATTTCTTTACGAAACCATCCGCCCATCTGAACACCGGTATTGCCGCCGGGAAATGACATAATGCCGTATTGATCATAGGTTTCTTTCATCAATTCCATGCCGCCACCATAATAAAACCAAGCATATTGCTCTGGTGCCGTCATTCCAAATGGGAGAGTAGTAAAGAACATCGTATTAAAGTCTTTTCCTTTCCAATAATAAGAAGCGGAATGTCCCATTTGATATTGACCACTTTTAACAAAATCAAAGATACCTAAGGCTGATTTATGTTTATTAGCCGAATCAATTCTAATGGTAAGGCGCCCGTTGGACATTTCGTCTACCATTTTTGCCATATTTTTTGTTGCATCTCCAAAAATCGGAAAATTTGGACCCCATGTTTCAGCTAATCTCCAGCGGTATTTCTTCTGGTCATCCGCGATAGCAGGTTGCACAACAACAGACGCTAAAATTAATGCGCCAGCGAATAATCGATATATTTTGTTAGCCAAGTTCATACTTAATACCTTATTTTCTGCAAATGCAGTGATTAAAAATCTATGCTTTTTGTTAATTAGATGTTAACCAATTGGGGCAAATAAACTATTCGGGCAAATACGCAAACACACTAGGTGAAACTACCTAGGTGTTAATATATTGTGAACTAGACGTTAACCTGAAATACTACCCATTATTAGAAGTAGAGATGTAGGTGAGCGAAAGTGGATCTCAGAATGCGACTTATGTTAATAGCCGTCTTGCAGGTTGTATTGACATCCTTGGTTACTTATTATTTTGTGACAAAAGAGTATAGCGACTTATCAAATGAAAGTTTGATTACATTAGAGAAATTTTTAATTGACCAAAAAAAGCAAGAACTAAAAAACTACACTGCTTTGGCAACATCGTCAGTTGATCATTTATATTTGCGATCGGTACCTGATAACAAAGCTATAAAAGGCGTAGTTGCCCAAATTTTTGATGGTCTTTTATACAATGGAGAAGATGGTTATTTTTTTGTATATGATGGTGAAGGAACCAATATCAGTCACCCCAAAGAACCTTTTAGGATTGGCAAAAATTACTGGGAGCTTGAAGATGAATCCGGTGAAAAAATCATACAAATACTCTTGAATAATGCAAAAAATGGTGGCGGCTTTTATCGTTATCCTTGGTTGAAACCCTCACTTGAAGAATCATCAGATAAACTTGGATACTCAATTTACTTAGAAAAATGGGATTGGATGATTGGCACAGGTGTCTATCTCGATGATGTCTATGCACAGCTAAGTCAGTTGCAGAATGAAATGAATAGACACACAAGTAAAACGAAACAAATTATACTGGTAGTTGCCATTTCATCTATCTTCATGATTTTTTTGTTTGGTTTGATTGTCAATTTAAATCAAAAGAAGAGAAACGACTTAAAGATAAATCAACTTGGACAACGGATCATCACTTTGCAAGAGGATGAGCGCAGGCATTTTTCCCGTGAACTTCATGATGGGATTGTTCAGATCCTTATATCTATCAAATATTCACTAGAGGCTACAGGTCGATATATTGGGAAAGCAAACATACAGAAGCCTGAACAATTAAACAAAGCGGAAGGTAATTTAAAGACAGCGATCCAAGAAATACGTCGTATTTCGCATCATTTGCATCCTCGTATTCTTGATGAATTAGGTTTAACTGCTGCACTTGAAGCACTCGCCTCTGAATTCACCGAGCGCACTGCAGTTAACATTAATATTGTTAAACCTGCGGTCAGAAAGTTACTACCGGATAATATAAACACAACACTTTATCGAGTAGTACAAGAGGCATTAACGAATATCGAAAAACACGCAAAGGCAACTGAAGTTGCTATTACTTTTGAATTTCAGAACAACTGGCTCACGCTCAATATTTCCGACAACGGCTGCGGATTTAATCAAGAGGAGAAATATGAACAGCCTGCGCAGGGAATAGGATTAAGAAACTTAGCAGAACGAATTGAATATCACAGTGGCAGATTTACTGTCACATCCAATTCTAGCGGCACCAATATCGAAGTAATGATCCCTAAATCTAGCTTCGCCAATCATTTTAATAAAACCAGTTTTGAGGCACAAAAATGACCCTTAATGCAACTTCAAATCGGAAAATCAGCGTGTTATTGGTCGACGATCATCCCATGGTACAAGATGGTCTAACAGCATGCTTATCGTATTATGATGACATTCAAGTAGTCGCAGCATGTACAAATGGAAAAGACGCATTAGATAAGGCTTTAAGCCTAAAACCCGATGTTATTTTAATGGATGTCAGCATGCCAATTATGAACGGCATAGATGCAACTGAAATCATTACCGATAAAATCCCAGACACCAAAATACTTATATTTAGCATGCATGAAAGTTCCGAATTTGTAACTAGTTCAATTCAAGCTGGAGCGTCTGGTTATATATCAAAAGACACAACATCAGAAGAAGTTTACTTTGCTATTAAAACCATTGCAGAGGGCAAAACACATTTTAGTAGTTCCATAGCAATGTCTCTAATTGAGAACCCAATAAGATCTGAAAACGAAAAACTAACGACCAGGGAACAAGTAATTTTAACCTGGATTGCAAAAGGTTTGTCGAGTAAAGAAGTTGCCCGTAAGCTCAATATTAGCTACAGAACTGTTGAAGCTCATCGTCGCAATATTAGAACCAAATTAAATATTGAGTCTTTGGCTGAATTAGTGCGCTATGCGGTCAATCATGGCTTAGTCGATTCTTAGTTTGAGTTGGCGATTGTTGAGGGCATAATAGGATTAGCTACATCATTCCTGCGTGACGTAATTGCGGAGGGGGTCGAAACCATCGCTCATGGAGTAGCACTATTCCAACTCGCCACTTAAAAATGCATGATGCCCAGTTCACTAAATTGTTCAATAGCTATCATAAAGTAGAAGTTACTCAAATGTTCAGCTAGAGTAAAAGCCAATTACCATAACCTTAAAGGCTATATAGAAGATTGAACACATTCCAACACACTTCCCCCACCTCATTCAGTAGTTACCGGTTTGAAGAACTGTCTAACTTGTCACTTTATCGTGCCTTAAAACTTCGCAGTGATGTTTTTGTGGTCGAACAGAACTGCATTTATGCAGATTTAGACGACAAAGACATTCAAGCAAATACATTACACTTGTTGCTTGAAACTAAGGCTAACACTTTGCTCAATGACAAGTCCGAGTCGGTCTGCGGCGTCATCGCTTACGCACGATGTTTAGCACCGGGCAGCTCTTATCAGGGTTGCAGTATTGGTCGTGTTGCGGTTGCTGCAACAGCGCGAGGTAATGGGCTTGCAACATTATTGATGTTAGAGGCAATTAATATATGTAAGCAACATTGGCCTGATGAAACTATTCAGATTGGTGCTCAGGTCTATCTACAGAAATTCTACACCCAATTAGGTTTTACACCTTTTAGCCAGCCTTACGATGAAGATGGCATTATGCACATAGATATGCAGTTACAAACAAAGTGGTAGCTTGCCGAGGCTGCATACCGACTGCTTATATTTTTTCATTACGCATCGACTCCTCGGCATAAACGTTTTATCGAGTAACCGCATCAACGACATGGTTTACATTCCAACTTTTCGTTTAAATGCCTCCCACGCGTAAAAGGTTTTTAAGGCGGGTCGTCGAGCTAATGCGAAAGGAAATTGCTTGAGAGGTGATTTCCAAAAAGGAAGATCAGGTAATTGATCTGGAGCACAATGCAATTGTGCAAGACGTTTCCCTGCTTGAATAGAAAAAGCCAATCCTGCACCGCAATAGCCACTGCTGTATAGCGTTTTGTTCTGTTGATCTTGATAAACGCGTGGATAATCATCTAAAGAAACGCTTACCCATCCACTCCAAAAAGTGCTTATTTTGACATCGTATAAATTAGGAAAAGTTGCTAACAAGCCATCTTTTAGCGCTTTTTGGTACTTAGTGTTATTCGCTTTTTTTCCTTCAATTGCTCCTCTTCCTCCAAACAACAAGCGATTGTCAGGTAGTATTCGGTAGTAGTATTTTAGCGGTCTGGTATCCATAACCATCAAACCCTCTGCCATTCCAACATTCAGCAGCTGTTGGGGCGTTAAGGGCTGCGTCACAATAATGCTAGATATAACCGGAAAGGTGCGATCTTTGAGACCTTTATACAAATTCCGTTGACCATAACCATTCGTCGCCACAATCAACGTATTTGCGCTAATTGAAGCCGACTTGGTTGTCAATACATGCTGTTGATCCGCTCTTTGACAATCAATAACCGCACTATTTCCGCAGATAGTAACGCCTGCATCTGCCGCCTTTTTTGCAATACCTTGGCACAACAACCAAGGATTTATGCCAAACGCATTAGGGTAGTAAATACCGCCATATGCGTGCGTGCCGGATAAATATTTGGTAGCAATATCATCCGCTGAAAGTGATAATATTGAGTCACCATAATCTGCAGCCAACTCAGTTGCTTGATGGTGCAAAGCACTGACTAAAGACGGTTTATGTGCCAACTTTAAATAGCCACCTGCAACGCGTTCACAATCAATACCCTCTTCGATTAGCTGATTAACCGTATCAATTGAATTGAGATATTCAGTATAAATGGATTGGCTTATTGGTTTGCCCCAGCGTTGTTGCATTTGTTGAACACTTAGCCGTCCCGTTCCGGGCAGCACAAACCCGCCATTGCGACCACTGCAACCCCAGCCCGGTTGATTAGCTTCGATAACAGTACATTCAACACCAAATTGTTGCGCCAAGTTGAGAGCACATGACAAACCAGTATAGCCAGCACCAATTATCACAACATCCGTTTTATGCTCGCCAACGAGTGGCGAATAACCATCAGAAGATTTGTCTGATACCCAAAAACTGTCTGGCTGATGCTGATCGCTGGGTGGCACATTATCCACAAGAGGGTCGTACATTAGTGAGCTAACTGATTGAATCTAAGTATCATTTCAGCGGCAGTACATTGGCATAAAGCACCACATACAGGGCAGTCGTAGCTGTCTTCAATGCTGTATTGCTGCCATCTATTTGTATGCTCTTTGACTAATTCACCGCCACAAGCTTTGAAATAACGTAACGCTGAGTTACCGGGGCTTGCTAGCCAAATATGAGCGACTCCTGCAAGCGCACCCTGCTGCTTGGAGGTAGCGATTGATTTTTTCAATAATCTTGAACCCACTCCACGCCCCCTCAATTCAGCGTCAACCGTATTGCATTTAAAATAACAAATACGTTCTTTAGGAACGGCCCAAAGCAGAGGTGAACACCATTTGTCAGGCACCCATTGATTGTTTGCGATGGTCAGGCGAAAGCCAATTAAATAACCATCTGGCGTATTTCTTAACGAGCCAACATTCAACTCATGCATCTCATCTACCGAAATCACGGCTACCCAACTCGCATTGATATTGTTTGACCAACTGCGTTGATACAGATCACTCAAGCTACTTTCATCCAAGTAATTATCACCATGCACTTGGTTACCTAAAGCAATAACGGCATCAAAATGATGGGGCGAAAGTTGTACGTAGTTTATTGACATATAGAGATCGCGTTGGGTTTGTTGTTATTATAATTATTGTTAAGTACGTTACACCAAAAAACATTACTATGCATGGAGCCTCAGTCGGGTGACACTAAAAACAGTCAATTTTTTCATTTTTTGTAGGCTCAACTGTATAAATTAGTTACTCCAAAAGTCACAGATTACTTATCAGGCTTTTGCTCTATTACAACATCAGCATAGCTGCGAAGTTTGTCTTTCTTTCTTATCCCAGCAAACGGGTCGATGTTGTCATGCTTATTTTCTTCATCCGACTTCGCTGTTGCACGGCCTTTTTTATTAGCCGCACTTGATCCCGCGTTTAGATTATGGACTGATCCTGCGGCGCTATCACCAAACTGCGACTTCCATTTTAGTAATTTACTTAATGCGTTATTTGACTGCTCAGACGCGCGTTCTTTTTGTTGGCGTTTGTATCGATTGAAATAATGGTTAGAGACTAAAAATAACGTGATACTGAATGCCCAAATTAACCATTTCACCACAAATGATATACCAATATTAGCTGGCGTTTCTTGCAGTTCGTTATATCTTAGGTAGTCTTGATGCACCTGCCCAACCACCAAAATAAACGCAATTAATAAGATGAGGCTAAGCATAAAAAATTTATATTTGCGCCATAGCAAGCCAGACAGAATGATATTGATCAGTTTATTCATAGCCTACCCAAATATCCCGATACCTAAAACAGCAAGAACCCCAAGGACACCCTTTTCTTTGATTGTAGAGTGAATTTTGGCTTCTTCTTCTTGGACAATTACTTCCAATTCGTCTTCAGTAAAGTCTTGCGGCCTTTTCTTAGCTAATATAATGCGAGTTTGAGCGCGTTTTATTGCCTTTTCTCTAATCGCTTGCTTGAATTTTGAATTTACTTTTGAAAATGGATTCACTCAAATACCTCATATTGAGTTTGTAGTATAAACTGAATTTGGTTTTTTACTCAAATCACTCGTATCAGAATGTTTCTGGTTATAAAAAGTGATATATTTAGCGTAAGAAAATTTGAAAAATAAATCATTAATGAAACTGCGAACTCCCAAACAATTTACTATTCTGGTGAAGGCCATATCACTTTTTTTATGTGTTATTTTTATGCCACCATTGATTGCTCTTGCTGATGAAGAAAAAACAGTACTTTCACACTATGTTTTTACTGCAAGCGATAACCCAATTTTGCAAGCCCAAACGGCATTGAGGAAAGCACGTGCTGAAAATAAATATGCCTTAATCGTGCTAGGCGCACAATGGTGTCATGATAGCGTTGGTTTAGCTGAACGTTTCTCTACCGACAAAATGCAAACGGTATTGTCAGAGCGCTATGTTACCCAATTTATTGATGTCGGCTATCTGCAGGACCGACGAGATATCACTTCTCTAGTAGGCTACCCGAATTACTTTGCCACACCTACTGTGTTAATTGTTGATCCAATATCTAATACTGTAATGAATATGGATTCACTTAAAAAATGGCAAAGTGCAGATAGTGTTGAGCTTCAAATTTATATTGAGCAATTTTCCGGTTTCAAAAAAGAAGCAAATTCCATGAAACTCGCACCAAGGCAAAATAATCCTTCTTTAAAGGCGTTTGAAACTCAACACGGCGAACGTTTGCAACAAGGCTATCGAGTCTTAGGACCTCTGTTGGCTGCGAGTGACGTTGAGGACGCTAGCAATATGACAGAGCAAGAACGTGAACACTTTTTGACACTTTGGCGTGAAGTGAAAAAATTTCGAACCGCTGTTCAAGCCAATATTCACGAATTAAGAAACGCCGATCTTGATGACACCGAACTGCAGCTAAAATTAGCCGAAGCAACACCAACAATGCAATCTTGGGAACATGCGTCGACTAAAGATTAGCAGGTTTAAACGGCGCCACTATGATCAAACATTAAGCGCACAAGCGATATACAAAATTAGGTGCAAAAATTAAACAACACCGTCGATATCATCTTACGATCACTCGTTTTTATATACAATTGGCATGAGTTATGTAAAACAATGTGCATTTCTCTTGGGTTTGCTGTTGATTATAAACATCAAGTTATATAACATTCACTTACTTGGAAAAGTCGAAGACTAAATCAAAATAAAATG
>Ga0307966_1003284_pt1 | contig 12205 bp, 13 predicted proteins | sample OrgLakmetagen646_FD_203141 | JGI IMG/M metagenome (GOLD analysis project Ga0307966, IMG submission 203141) | Saline water microbial communities from Organic Lake, Antarctica - #646 | ecosystem: Environmental > Aquatic > Non-marine Saline and Alkaline > Saline | place: Antarctica: Organic Lake... | reverse complement strand
CCAAACACCTTGCCTTATTTGTGGAACCACTCTGTCCAAGCAATCCAGCAACCAGGTCCAAATCTATACTTGTTGCCCTAGGGAAACACCTATATCCACACAGCAAGACACTCACAGCAAGCTCTGCCAGCTCAATGTCCATCTTCTCGGTGATGACCTCGGGGGCCAGCAGCTCCTCGAGGGGCATGTTGCTGGCATCCTTCATGACTGTATTTTTGTGTGTGCGTGTGTGGGTGTGTGTGGGGGGGTGGGGAGGGGTGTACTTGTGGCAAAAGCAGCCCTAAGCTGACATCTTTCCAATGAGGTGAGAGCTCACTTTCCGAGACCGTATATCAGCTCAGCCAAGCCCGCTAAATGAATCCTCAAGGACAAGGATGGGCAGTGATTTTTTGTATCACATGGAATTTGTATATAACATCGAATTTCTTGTACTATAAACAACAGGCCGTGTTTTTCAAGTTTTCGGTCAATTTTGACGGTTTTTGTGCTAAACGCGACTTTTAGCGAGCTGTATAGCAAAATGAAAAGTAAGACTTTACATTTAAATTGGTATTACAGTATTTCAAACAAAATGGTGGTGATCTTGGCCTGTTTCGAGCCATTTTAACCCACTTTTGAAAACACCAAATTGCACATGTTGCATCACACGAATATTATCTATCCTACATATTAATTATTGTATTGAACGTCTTTACAAATAATATCACACATCTCTGCCCAGAAAACAAACACCACTATCTGAGCATGCAGGATCCCTAGTTGTACAAATTTGCGCACCCCTGCACGTTCCCGGACAGTTTGGTGAAGGTCCGGGAGTCTGGGGTGGGGGTCTGTTTTGGACTCCACTTTTGGCAGGGAAACTTCTAATCATCAAGGATAGCATGCACGGATTGAGGAGCCGCTTTTTGCGAGGTACAGTACATACTAAAAGCAATATATTGTGAAGGGCTCATAGTCTGAAATGCGTTCACAGCCATTTCAGTCGATGAGCTTGTCAATATTTTGAGTATTTGCAACAAAGCCACTTGGTAAATCAAATTTAAATGAGGAGCTGAGCGCATCCTTTAAATATCTGAGTTGTCGCTGCCCAACACCGCCCAACACCAGCATTTCAGACCATGACACTTAAAAGGGCATCCCTGGGAAGCATACTAAAAACCTGCTTACACTCAGCTGGTGGCAAAACGGCACGCCTCCAGGGTTTTCAGAATGCACTCTTTTGGCCAGCAAACAGGCCCATACCCTTGAGGCAAAATTTTACCCCCCCTTTTTTGATTCAATGGGTATGGTTTGACATTTTATTTACCTGGAAACAAGAATATGATAAAATTTGGACCAAAAGCTGCGCTTCTGCTCCCATGCCACCGTTCTGGCAGGGAGTTGATGGCACAAATCAAGCCTCTGACGCACACCTTGAACCTGAAACCCAATAAATCCTGTACAGAAGTGCTATGTTTTTGTATACAAACCTGTATATGACCTCAGATGTGTATTTTAGGAGACTTTTACTAACACAGACAGCACGCAAAATGTACCCATACCCTCTCAACTCACATTCCTGCTTCTTGGCTAGCACGTCCTTCATGTAGGGCGTGTCTGCTGCCTTGATGGCGGCCTCAAACTCTGCATTCTTTGCTTGCATGGCCTGCACGGTAATGTGAGCGTTAGTGAGCGTGTGTGTACAAGTTACTAGCAGGCGAAATCCGGAATTTACTTGCTTGTGTGAGCAAGTCCATCATACACACCAGCAAAACCAGCAAACAGCCCAGTCTGTGAACGAGTTAAGCATAGACGATCAGGTGTTTCCTGCATGCCTCTGTTTGGGCACGCCTCAAGAAAATGAGCAACGGAGTAGGTGTGCAGGTTCTGGAGCATATACTGTTTCATTAGCGGTGTGCGTGGGCCTTGTACGCTTCTGTGTGTTGACTGCATCCTCACGTACATAAAGGACGGCAATCAATACACCGATGCGTACAAACCACCTGGCACATCCCCCCAAAACGCACTTCCACACACTCACACAACAGCATCAACCTACCTTGGTGCGGTTCAGCACCTTCTGCACTGGCGACAGGGGGCTTTGTTGGTGCTGGGCCACGTCGACATGGTCACCGTACACAGGCTGCAAAAAGGAGGAGGTGAACATCTGGTATTTCATTGATGACATGGAGCTACAAAAGCAACAAAGATCAACAAAGTGACGTTGTTGTTGTGTACGCAAGCCGCAGTTCAAAAGGAGAAAGCAAGAGCCACTGCACAAGAACAACAACGTTTAACTTAGGCTGTACTGGTTTATAATTGAGGCGCATTCAGAGCAATGCTTGGTTTGCTCAACAGCACCACTGGCTGACGCTCAAATGCATCTGAAACTAGTATCGTGAGACGCAGCATCCAGACTTGACTGCATCTCTGAATTACTGTCAATTGTCAGATTAAAAAGCTAGTTTGAACTTCGCAGGGGCCCTACCTGAATATCATTGAAGGTCAGGTGTAGATACCAGGACCTTGACGTATGAGGGTTTATGCTTGAAACGTGCTTGAGAGAGGTGAAAGAGCAAAAGGTCTCTCGTGTTAAAGAGTTTGGGCTTCTGCCTCAAGGGTACAGCGTTCTTTATATAGCTGCTAAAAATTGGGATGTTGTTTTGAAGATCAAGCGCAACATGACATGAAAAAAATACGGGATATCTAGACTGAAGCTTATCTTTTTTGTCAGCTCTTCCAGATGATCTCGTCTTGAAGGGTTCTATTAGCAACATCCGAGCGCTGCATCTTCCCACAGAAAAGAACTCCGAAAAAAGCAAACCAACCAAAAACTCGGCATCAGCAAACCACCTGCCACCACTGACCTGCAGCTCCTTCTTCAAAGCAGCCTCCTCCTCCTCCAGCCGAGCAGCCAGCTTCATGCCCTCTTTGTACATCAACCGGTCGGCGGTGTACTTGTGCTCTGTCACTGCACGGACCTGTGTATGTGTGTGTGCACGCGTGTATAAGTATGTATGTATGTATGTATGTGTGCGCATAAGTATGCGTGCGCTGCAGGTGCAACCCCAAATATGGTAGACAAGGATCTACCCATGCGATAGGAACAAGCGTGCTTTGGTAAAAAGCGCCCTTGCCTTTGTGAGCTGCACACTTCACCTCAACCAGGTGCTCAAACTCATCAGGTACTCAACACCATGGGGTCAAAAAGGAAAACAAAAAAGGAAGACACCAAACCGCGCTACACTATAGTCCACCGTCTTGTACATCTTGTACACAACAATAGAGCACCCATTAAAATTTTGTAGGATGATTACAGGCCTGCCGGCCAGGTCCCACGACAAGCTTTTCTGGGGCCGGCAATCGGCCATCAATGGCGTTGCACTAACGAGTACAAAGTAACTCGCCTGTGCGGACAGGAGGCTGTGGCCGGATCCTAGGGCATTTATCTCTGGGCCGAGCATGGCCTTCAGGGCCTCCTCAGGGCTCTCCAACTTCACAGCCAGCGCCTTGGCCTGTGTATGTATGTGATTGCGTGATCGTGAATGTGGGCATTGTTACTGCAAGGGACAGGCTGGCGTACCAGACCTACATTGTGGGCAACTGGAGCCTCTTGCGCCTGTGCTCCCCCTTGAGCTGACTCCAAACACTGTACTACAAATTCATCTCACGCCACAAACTGCGGAATTCTTTACACGATGCCCCTCTCATTGCACAGGTGATTAATTTTATTTTAGTCTGCATGCTGAAAGGGACATGTGTGAGAGCCAAATTCAAAGGTTCTCAACCTCGACTTTAATGGATGCCCCACACTCCAAGCTGTAATATCAACTTACACTTGTCCTTCCAACAGATCAGCCAACGGAGAAAGGGGGCATAAAACCCTCCTTATCTACCATCACAGCATAGCTAGATCCTCAGCAAGCACAAATTTCCTAAAACAGGTTGTCAAAATGCACTCTGTTAGTAAAATGTACCTCACAGCCCTACCTGCTGCTCAGCCTCTGTAGGGGGCACGTCGCTCTCCACGTCTGCAAGCGTCTCGCGCTTTAAGAAAAACTTGGAGAAGGCAGGGGAGGCGGCCAAGCGCTCAGCAAAGGTGTTGGGGCCGGCACCTGCTGCGCTGAGCACGTCAGCGTAGGCTGGGGCCACTCCCTACGATGAACGACATGAGGAGGGAAGAGATGCTTCATGATCAAGCTAAGGGTTAGAGAGAGGCCAGGATCATTTGTAGGAGTGACCATATATGCACGACATACATGTGGAGTTCTTAGTGCGGAAGCCCAAATCATATACAAGCGATATTAGCCAACGGTGACTTGTGAGTATATAAGCACGGGCTGGGGCCACTTCATGCAACTAGAAAGAGGAAGGCTGGTGCTAAGGTGAACAGCTTGATTAGGATGCTTTGTAAGATTTCTGTTAACCAGCATCAGCTGTAGTATTCCTTTTATTTGTCGGAGCCTTCCATGACCGCACTGTCATGGCCTTTTAAGAAATTATACTGTCGTACAGACACAAAGCCGTGTTGGCGGAAGCCCCTTAATCCTTTCGAAAAATTCATAAACTGCTTTGTGTAAGAGTACAGCAACTTACTGCCTCCATTGTGAAAAAGTTACGAAAGGAAAGCAAGGTAGTGCACGTTTGCTGTGTTACAGACTAGAAAAGTTAAGAGATTCAAGGCCCACCTCAAACTTGGAGGCTAGCTGTCCATCCACCTCCTTCATGGGCACCAAAGCTAGCTCTGGGGAAATGAGCACCTGTACACAAATACCAGTGAGCAGTATCAGGTCTTAGCAGGAACTAGCGGGTCTTGGCATCGTAAGTGTCGAGCAGAAAAAGAGTACGCGCACCCCAAGCCAAACTAGAGACACACAGGCCTTTTCCAACTCAGCATCGTTATCCTTTAACTGGAGAACAATTTGGCACTTTTCTTAACCTTTCACGTCTAGAAAACGATTTCCCAGTGACAATAGTGTGTTAGCAGCAACGGTTGAATGAGATCCTGTGAACCAACACTAGCACACTAAACAAGAACAAGTGGGAGCACACCTTCTTTGCCCAGTATTTCAGGTACCGGTCGTGGACTTGAGCCCGTCTAGTTGCCACTACCTTGGCTGCCACCGCCTCGCTCACAAACTGCGCAGCACAGACAAGAAATAGTATACTATTGCTAAACACAATGCAACAGGGAATGCAGACATCAAGAGCTGGAGGAGCATGAACGGTAAGGATGGCAGAATGGATTTGGTGCCTGCAGATGTTGTCGTGGTGGTATTTCCCAGAATTGCCCGTCAATATACATCTTGTAACAACAAACAAGTGCTGATCTCTGTGAAAGGCATGCCGGATGAGCTCTGACCTTGAAGTTCTCAGCAGGCTTGCCCCCCTCTACGACCACCGCCTTCTCAGCAAGGGCCTTCATCACCATGTCAGTGATTTCAGGCGCAGAGCTGTCCTGCTTCAGGGCAGATGCAAAGCTGGCGATGCTGTCCTTCACCTGTAGCAGGTTGCATTAGGTGCTCGTGTGTGGAGTGAGCATGTGTGACGTGTGTGAGTGACAATGTGACACGAGATAGATGCTCATTTTTGGGGAAAGGGTGGCAAAGACAGCTGCTAAAAGCAGCAGCATAAACCTAAATGTGGTGCAATCTGGACACGCTGGGATTGCTGGGATGGCAACTCATCTCACCTGGGCAGGCATGGGAGCAAGCTGCAGTTTGCGTTTGGGCTCCAGGGACTTTATGTAGGAAGACGTGGTGGCTTGCAAGCTGTCCATGCTCACGCTCTTGCCGTAGCTCCATGCTGGGGCTGGCACGGCAGGGAATGGCTGCGCAGAAGTATCAGTGCAGGTGCAGGTCTTGGTAAAGCATAACAGGAGCGGCTTGCGTGGCCTTGGCATGTGCTGCTGTTGCGCTTAGAACTGGGTAGCAAGGTATTATGGTATTATAATGCATCGTTTCAAGCAAGCTGGTAATCTGCATTGCGCTCACGTGTGCATTGCGCTCACGTGTAAGGGCAATGAGGAAAACAATTCTCCCCTATTGCGCGACTTGCCTTTGCAGCTGAGCTCTTCATGGCGCTCTCAGCCTCTGCCTTGCGCTCTGCCCACCACGAGTCTTTCTGTGAGTGCATGATGGGGGAAAGGATTAAATGTGCACGAACACAATTACACGTCATACACACATACACACAAAATTCTATTCAAACATAGACAGACAGACAGACAGACAGATTCACACACACACACACTCGTGTGCTTGCTTGCGTGTGTAAATGGGCACGCAAGCATGCACGAGCGCGCGCACACACACACACACACACACACACACACACATGCACACTTGCGTGCCCATTTAGACACGCACACACTCACGCGCACACGACACACACATGCATGCACGAACAAACAAATGCATAATCAACATCTCCTGGCTGCCCACTCTAAACCCAGCTTAATTCCTCCTTAACAACAGCTCATCCCTGGAATTTCTCCCAGGTACCTGTGCCACTGCATCGCTTGCCCGGCCACTGAGGACACCATCAAAAAATCGTGGCACTTCCCCAGCTCTGAGGTTCATGGCCCTAAAGTTGGGCACGGGCTTGTTGAAGTCCTCGTACGTGCGCAGGTTGTGGGGCTTAAGGTAGGGCTGCGCGAGAAGGAGGGAGAGAGGAGAGGGGAAGAAAACTTGTCCCGACGATCAATGAACCTTAGCGTTGTCGAGCGAAAAAAGAGCAGGTACACAGACACGCAACAAAGCAGTTGACATCGCGCAGCTGCTGGCATAGCGTGGCCCACCTCGTTCTTGGCGTCCCCCACTGTCTTGTAAGCCTGCATCAGCTTGAGCATGTGCTCTGTGCCTGCCTTCTTGCCTTTCCACTCGTCCAGGAAGGGGCGTGCATCCTTGGAAGCCTGAGATTGTACGCGTGTTTTGATGTGAAGTGGGAAATGTGTTTGTGCTTGCCCTCAAACACACACACACACACACACACACACACACACTCACACACACACACACACGCTACCTACAGGCTTTTGGATAGCCACTTCCTCAGAGAAAGCTAGGCTCTGGGGCGCAAAGTAGTGACGCACAGCTTGCACTGAGGGGAAGGATGTGCCAGCCTCCTGCAATGCAGCAGGAACAAGGGGCGGGTGAGTGCACACGCGCTGCTGAGACTGAGGAAGTCCTTCGCATCCATTCTCCTCATCAGGCATTCACCATGCTGGCATAAGCCAACACAATAGTCTTCACCAATGAACTCAAGCCCTGACTGCCCTGACTTCATACTCCCTACCCGATGACGGGCCGCTGCCACACGCATCATGCTGCTTCTTTAACTAAACAAAACTGTGTGCACAATTGTGCAAGCCACAGAAGTTGATTTTTCACACACCAGTTAGGAATTTGTTAATTTTTGACATTTTTTCTAAACGAAAGCGTGGTCAACATGTTGCGTTCTGCGCAGTCTCAGTGCCTGAACACCAAATGCGCCTGCAATGCCCGGAGCCCCCTCATTGCCTTGCCCGTGAGGCTGCGCGTCAGCAGCAGCGTTCCAGCAAGGAGTGAAGAGAGGTTTTCAGCGAAGCTAAGGACGAGAGCACAAACACAGGCACGGAACGCGCTTTGTTCGTGTGACAAGAGCATAATGTTTTGTTCAGAGGCACCCGTGAAGTGTCAGCAGCTCGTCAACTCTGCGGGCGTGTTAATTTCTGCTCCCTCACTTCCCCTCTGTGCACAACACGCAGGAGGAAATCGACGAGGGAAGCCTCACTGGCATCTGGTGAGCGAAAATCTGGGGTAGCACTTTGGTTGAGAGAAAAGGGGATTCTTCTGTGCACACGCGCGTGTACCGGCAAACACACACCGACGTGGAAACCTGCATTCCTCCTCACCCCTCTCACTTCAACGTTCATCACTCTCCACGCACAGCTCCATCGATGAGGAGGGCAAGCGCCGGAAGCCCCTGTCTCTAGGAGAAATGGAGTCTGAATACCTCTCTGCCCTCAGTGCCTACTATTTTGACGGTGAGCAGGCCCTTCAGGGTTGTGCAGATGATTACATTGTGCAGCTCAACCATGGGGGATGCACCAAGCAATGTGGCTTTGCTGGCGTGCGCGTGCGCTACACACGCTCCTGTTTGCGCACCCGTTCCTCCGGTGAAGGTTTTCGCCTGGCAATTACGCATGTTTTGAATGAAGCAGACACGTTGCTGTTGCCTGACTGGCCGTGCAGGCAAGCCTGCCATCTCAGACGCGGAGTTTGAAACACTGCGAGATGAGCTGCTATGGAATGGAAGCAAGGTGGCTGTGCTGGGCACTGATGAGCTCATGTTTTTGGAAGCTACCCAGGTACGTGTTAATGGACTGTTTTGACTTGTCCTTTGCGTGCGTGCACTCCTGTGTGTATGTGTGTGTGCGCGCACGCGTGTGTGTGTGTGTGTGCGTGTGTGTGTGTGTGTGTGTGTGTGTGTGTGTAAGAGCTTGTACAAGAACTTGTGATATGTTCACAAAAAAGTTACCTAGCAGCTGAACACATTAGCAGGAATAATGTGACAGCGTCACATTCTGCTTTCAGGACCTGCTCTCGCCTTTTCTTTTATGAGAGCATTTGGCCTTTGCACGATCCTATCTGCAGGCCTTTGCTAAAGGTCAACAAATCATGAGTGATGCGGACTATGACTCCCTGAAGTCTCAGCTTAAAACAAGGGGCAGCGTCATTTCAGCACAGGTGCGCGAATGGCCTTGCCACATGTTGTAGCCATGCGCACCGCCAACATTATTGCTCTTGTCATACATATGCACACACACACACGCACACACACACACACACACACGCACACACACACAAGCATATATGCAACAATGCACACACGAGTACGCAGGGCCCTCGATGCAGCATCCGCACCCAGCAAATGTACTCCGATGCGGTGCCGGACTACCTCCGATTGCTTGCCTTGAACGTGCCAGCGGCACTGCTGGTGCTAGGCTTTGTGTTTGCCATTGATGACATCACCGGCTTTGAGATTACAGAGGCCATCGAGCTGCCCCCACCCTACGGACCTGTGTTGCTGTGAGTGTTTAGAACGTCCAGAACGTTATGTTATTTGCAGCAATCACAGCGCCCACACCGCACGCTCATTTGCAGGCTGTGCAAATTGATCACTTGAGACAAACCATAGAAGATGGCAGTTTTCCCTTCCCTGTGTGTCTGTCCTCTATAGAGGGCCAGCCGAAAGTAGCAACAGGCCTCTTCACCACACTAGTTGGCCCGTGTGACACGTAACTACAAACATCTCACTCGTGTTTTGCTACAGTGGGTTGCTTAGTTGCAAATGAGCAGGCCCTCCATTCCTTTCTATGTCCACGTAAACATTTGCACACACACACATACACACACACACCTCTGTTGACCTTGCAGGTGGGGCCTCTTGTTGCCCGTTGTGTATGCTTTAGCCACCACAGCCACCAACCTTGTGTTCAAGGATGCCAAGGTGCTCCGAGGCCCGTGCCCCAGCTGCAACACCCAGAACTTCACCTACTTTGGAGACATCCTGACTGTCCCAGGCAACCGAGGCACCAACGCGGTACGTGGCCGCTTGCGTGTAGGGCATTGCATTAAATGTGTGTGGGATTGGAAAATATACAATGAGAACCTACGTCAAAAGCATCCTGACGAGATTGGCAAACTAGGCACTGCGCAGAATGAGTGGGTCAGTAGTAAGTTGAGGTCATTTGGGATTGTGTTACATTGTTTTTTACGTGTTGAGCTGAACAGACTGCAAGCAAGATTGGCCTGAATCGTGTGCCAAACACATTTAGCATGAATAGAAGTCACGCCATCTGAAAACTAGTTAGTTAACTCAAGCGCCCAAGGTATGAGAGCGTGAAATAAAATTGGTGCTTGGCAGAACTGTCGACGTTTCCTGTATGCAAGTCCTCTTCCCAGTGGACCTTCCTTGCTTAGAATGTGCTTCAAATTCAGGTGAATCTGTACGCATGCACTCATCCCACGCCTATTGGTCACTTCATGTTCTAGATCTTTGCATTTCTAAAAAAACTGAGAGCCTTGTAGCACCTTTCTCCAAAAACTATTGTCTTCGAATCGAGTAAGAACTGAACTGCTGGCTTGAAGACGTCTTGCCAAGCACGAAAAAAAATCTAGGAAGTAAAAGTTCACCATTTTATTTCAGCTTCTTGACACAAAAACTAGATAATTAGAAAGAAGACTTACCGGGCCAGGGCATTTGGCGATGCCAGGAATGCAAGTCTTTTGCCGAGCAAAGTCATGTTGATGTATTTCGTGAAGAGCAGGAAATTTAATCCGTCGCTATAATACATTTGCATTCTGACCACTTGCTGATGTGGTGACGCTTGGTGCGGAGAGAGTTATGCACCCATTACATGCATGATATTGGGCGAGGCAAACAGGATAAGCTGGTAGGGGACCAGTTCAGAGCACACACATAAGGCTCTGCAAGCACGTGCATGACCATGGTCAGATTTCTCAGGCATGCTAGCATAGCAGTCAATGACTGGCAGGTGTGGAAGAGAAGCAAGAAGCAGGGGTGACCTTGCCAAATTAAGCTTTGACAGGTCTCTTGACTGAATCCTGGCGCCACTTATTTATTTAAGCTTGTTCTATAGTAAACCTTTGTGTGACGAAGTGCCTCGCAGGCAATGATGAAGCATGCTCGAACAGTAATGGCATAAAAGCATCCATAGTGTGTCTCGCTGACTTCCGTCTCACTGACTTCTGGAATGTTTTGCTCGCTGCCATTTCTGCAGTGTGACTGCATAAACTGTGGAGCAGGCTTATCCTTTGATGAGGGCAAGCGTATCATTGTGGTGACTGAGAGTGCTGAGGACAAGAAGGCTAAGGCCGATGCTGCTGCAGCAAAGAAGGCTGCTTCAGCTGCAAAGAAGAAAGCTAAGATGGCTGCAAAGTAGGAAAAAACACTCTTCTTGCACACTAGATAAGTTTATGAGACCTGAGGCTGGCTTGGTATGAATAAGGAAGACTCTCGGAGATCCCTGCACAACAGGGGGGGGCTTCAGGGCATATTTGAGATTTTGAGACTGGATGTTTGGGTGGAACACTTGGTGGTCAGAATAGGTAAACAATTGCTGACTGATTTGGGAGCGGCTCGTTGTTTTTGGTAGGTGCACATTAAGACAATGCCTTGGCTCCTCGGGTGAGGTATATATGCGCCACCTGTTTGCCCACTTGTAGTTAGACTTCAGACAATGTTATTTTGCATTACCTGTTACAACTATTTGATCACGTCAGCATATGGCTGGTCTTCTCGCTTGCTCTGCCAATGGAAAGAAATGGAAACCGTGAAAGCATCGACTTAAAAGAATAGGACACTCATCGAGTGCAGATGATGGTGTAGTCCTCGCTTCCGGCAAAAAGCAGAATGACGCCATAATGTAATCTTCTTTTACAGGATTTACAGAGAAAGCCATCGGTCAAAACGTGCGACTGCTAGGTAAGGTAAGGTTACCTCGCTTCTATATATGCCCAAGGGGGGCCTTAATCATGCTGGCTGTGTCATCACTACCAGCGGAGTCTTTTCTTTTCTTTTCCCAAGGGGGGCATCTGAGCGGAAGCTTGGAAAAAGCCTGAAACCAAACCAAAAAGATACTAGAGAAAATTAAGGGAAAAGGGCTAGGCACTCGACCACAAAAGAGGCCACACCATATATATCTGGTTGGTTCAAAAAAGCTGTCAATTGTGTTGGGCTATTTTCATATTGAGGTGGGAAGACCAGCTGGCGGTGCTGTGTGCAAAGGCTAACAAGGAAGATGTTCATGCGGACAGGATTTACAGATAAGCCATCAGTCAAAACGTGCGACTGCTAGGCTGCGTAAATGAAACGTGTAGAAACTGTGATAATTGTTGTTGTAGCTCCAATTGTAGCACCTACAAAAAAAAAACTGGGAAGGGGAAAAAGGCACAATGACATTGCAGCACTGAATAAAATCAGTTGACAGTTAAGCATCTGCCAGGATAAACCGACCGCTATTAATTAGAGAGGGGGAATCATCTGTGAGTTTTGGGCACGTTAAAAAAAAGATATATCACACTGAGGATACCAAGGGGTAAGGGTAAGGGTAAGGGTTACACAGCTATATCCGCCAGCGAGGGCAGTTGAGCTATAGCATAAAAAAGCCAGCTTCAAGAAGAGAAAGAGGCCAGACTGAACAAGACACCAGAAAAAGAAG
>Ga0307966_1003273_pt1 | contig 12229 bp, 8 predicted proteins | sample OrgLakmetagen646_FD_203141 | JGI IMG/M metagenome (GOLD analysis project Ga0307966, IMG submission 203141) | Saline water microbial communities from Organic Lake, Antarctica - #646 | ecosystem: Environmental > Aquatic > Non-marine Saline and Alkaline > Saline | place: Antarctica: Organic Lake... | reverse complement strand
TGCGTGTGTTTGCTCCTTCAAGCTCTGAATTTATTCCTTTCTTAACTTGTCATCACAGTATCACTGATTTTGAGATCAATGCATTCCTGAATCAAGACTCATACAGACTCCTCAAGTTTGTGTCAGAAATAGTTTCAATTTTCGACACTGGTTGATTTTGTTTCTCCAGCCAATTGCCATCAGCCAGAGACTCGGGCTGTAGGCCATCCTTGTAACCCCTTGTACGATGTGTGGCAGTTAGATCGACAAGGAAGCGGCAAGTTCTCAGCAGTTGAGGAAAGCGCCACCCGCCAAGTAGACGCATTGCTACTACAACTACTACCAAAGCAGTAGAGCACAGCCGCACAGGCTACCTATACTGCTGCAGAGCGAATGCAAATGAGACCTGCTGAGAAAAAGCAAGATCAGGGAAACGTCTACTTTGTTTGAAAAAGGTTTCAACGGAGCTTTCAAATTGATTATTCCGGAATGCAACCGATCGTCATAATGCAATCATGAGGCAGGTATATATCTTTTTGGCTCAATCTTCAATTTGAAGCTCATCGCCTAGTCCCGTAGTACGGCCAATCATCAGATCTGCAACAACGAAAAATACAGACTAATTGGAGTTTGGGTATCTTCGATACTACAGTTTTGCTGTGTGCTTTTTTATCCCTCTCAAGCATACCTTCACCTTGACAAATGAATGAGCACAAGCAGATTCAAGATACAAAATGATTGAGCACTCTGTCAAATAACATGCAACGCTGCCTATAATTAAGCAAGCAAACTTGATCTCAAGCAAGGAACATACCTATATCAGCAACCCTGATGCCACGGTTGCTTTCATCCCTCTCCTCCTCATCTTTCTTTTTCATCAACATTAGAAAGAGCAAACAAGAACGTCACGCAAATTCCACTTCCACTATGGTGAACTTCAACTTCTTGTAGCCTGGCCCTTAATCTTCACAGCTAAGGCGTCCCAAGCTTTAGCACCTTCTAGATCTGTGGCTAAGTGCCCCACTTCTGAATTGACACCCTTCCCTACAGTCATGAATTTTGTACAAAAGCAATTTTCAACTTTTAAACTTGACGGAGGTACTAGAGATTAATAAATCAAGTATATATTGCATCAAATCCGGGATTCTTCTTTTTAACTTTGAAGGCCTCTGACGCAAAAAAGAGTGCTTGACATGCACATTATGATTCTGAAGGTACGGACAGAGTTATCGGCGAATTATAGTGAAATGCACATGCATTTCCTTTTATCTGTCCTCATTCTTGGCGACCAACCAGCAGCACTTAATCAAAAACTTTGCCGTATTTTTTAATAATATTTTATGGCAAACCCGCGCCCTCCAAGGTCTGGTGTTTGCAAAATCTGGGTCATAGTAGAGTCCACGATATCTAGTGGTTGGAATGCCTGTAGTGAGAGGGGGGAAATTGCATAGGTGTTTGTTGTCATACGGTGGCTGGTATTTGTGCTGTTGTTGCATTTCCAAACAATTATGAGTCCGTTACTCCTTTGAATGCTGCCTCAAGGAGTGAGCTGATCAGACAACTAAAAAGCGAGATCACCCATGTATGACTTACAGCCTATAAGGCACCTGAAAGACGGCAGGCCATAGCAAACCAAACACAATTCCTTGAATTTGGGGCGGTGCGGGATATATCCGCTTAGGTACGGTTTACAGATTTTGTTTGGGCTAGTCCCTTGCTGCATACCTAGACTTTGATAAATTAATGAGCACGAGCAGATTTATAATTGATACAAAACGAATGAGCACTCTGTAAAGGCACGAGCTGTCTTTGGGTTTCTATAATAAATACAGAAACAACCAGTGTTTGGCACGTGGGTCCACGATGTGGCAGAATAGGCCGGCGCCTTTTTGTCCTTCCCTTTCACACTCTGTCAAACATGCAATTGCATTCACGAGAGCTAGGTACAGTGCACCTGAAAACAATAATAGTAGTAAGCAATAGCTAAGGCGCGCGTCTGGGTTCCACTATGGCATTCATCCCGCTCAACCCACATTTGATTTTTGTACTTATTGTTGGCCTGGAGCGGGCATTTGTGTGGCCCCCTCCCCCCTTTATCATACTGACTGTTACCACCTATTGTTATGTGGATATTTGTATCACGTAAAAAACACAATTGACGTCTGTTGAATCACCCTTTTAGTAACGCGTGAACAACCAACAGAGCTTTGAACTGCTTTAGTTTGTGATCCTTGTACGGCAAATAAAATGTATCCCTGTTATATTTAAGCCGTGTCATCACAGTCATCACTAGAGTTTAAGGGTGATTATTCCCTGCTCTTGCATAGCTGATAGAAATCGGACACCCAGGGGCTCGACCATCCACAAGGTACCCTGGACCACAAGGTAGCACTCGGCTGTGATTCAACCGCTTGTGTAAGAGCCTTGTGCTCCGCCACTGAGCTAGCCGGGCCAAGCACCGGACGGCCACCCTCTCGACCATCCAGGCTTTGTTGTGCACATTCGGTCATTTAAACATTTTATAAGCATACAAGCAATGAACTCTTTGAACACCTCTTTCGTGTTCACTAACTGGTGCGTGTGTACACAGTTCTAATTTAATCGAATTGAACCTTGATGGATTACACCTTGCGAGTCACTAATTGCCGTCTTGACGCCGCAGTATATGATGACGAGGATGCTCCTCCAGGACGCACAATAAACTGCACTTGCAACGATGCTTGCAGCAATGCTCTGAAATCCTGGCAGCGGTGTATCGGTGATACTGGGTCTTCAAAGTGTGCGCCTGCGTTTGTCTGGTGCACCAAGCATTTTGTCCTCCTTGCAAAACGGAGCAAATCTCTAAAGCGGTATAGCTATAGGTAGGCCCTTTCAAGGATAGAACAAGTATGTGAGTTTATGTGTATATGTGTGTGTATGTGTGTATGTGTGTATGTGCATGTGTGTGTGATGTGTGTTTGAGCGTGTATTCTCCAAAATAGACGTCCCCAACTGATGAGCTCCAAATGACTGAATTAGAGGACCCACAGTTTGTTGCATGCGTTAACCTATTTCTGCCGTACTGTTGAAAACAGGCTATGCCTCTGCCATTGTGATGCTTGCCAGGTGAACAAAGCAAGCACAATGAGGTACGTAGGAAAATTGTAGCCTTTTTCTATTCCTGGTAGAAGATGCGAGCATATCGTAGTAATGGACTTGAAAGGGAGCTAGCAAGATGGATAAGGTATATTAAATTTTGGTCTTTGTGGACAGCTTGTCTTAGATGGTGCACATCATCATCCCCACAATTGAGGCGCTAGAAGCCTCCAAGGCAAAGCTCCTCAGAGGTTGGATTTTGAGGTTGCATGGTATGCCAGAAATACTGCAGTTAGATAGAAGCCCTCGGTTTTGGAAGGAGATGAACACACTGACAGGCAAGAAAGGAAGCTGTCTTGTGCGTACCAGCCTCGGACAGATGGGCAGACAGAGAGGGCAAATTGCACGCTGGAAGAAAGGCTGAGAGCTTAACTGCAACCAGATCAAACTGATTGAGATGAGCACTTGGCACGTGCAGAGTTTGCAGAGTTTGCCACTAATGATTCATGGGAAGAGTCAGGTAGGAGATCCAAGCAGGAGTTACAGGCTGCTCAAAGTTGTATGACTCTAAGAGTGAATGCACACTGTAGGGAGTTACAGTTCAATCCAGGAGGCCTGGTGATGCTGGGCACGAAGAACCTCAGGCAGCCAGGTATTGGTGTGAGGAAGCTCAAACCCTCTTACATGGGTCCTTTTGAGTTGGACAGCATGGTTGGTATGGTTGGATCATGACAGAAATTGTGCTCAATGAAATCAAGACTACTACGAACAAGAAAAGGTGTAATGTGAAGAAAGAACCACTCAACTGAGAAACATAAGCAACCCCAGCCAAGCCCAGCTCTAAAAAAAGCAATTGCGACAACGTATAAATATAGCAAGCAAACTCTCAAGCAAGAAGCAGATCTAGATCAGCAGCCCTACTGCCACGGTTGCTGCCACCCATTGGAACCATAAGCCTCATGCGCACTTCTGACTACAACTTGGCCGCCCCACCAATCTCCACTTGAAGCCAAAACGACGAGCAAGATCGGTTAGCCATGTCATTATCAAAAAAGCGCTAGTTTATCCAGCAGGATTCCTGCTTTGAGCTCTGCTGCTCGTTCTTCATCAACAAATGAAAGATCACACAAAATCGTCACGCTAATCTTGCCTCCACTGCGATGGGAAGTTTGACATCTTGTAGCCTGGGCCCTTAATCTTCACAATTAATGTGTCCCAAGCTTTAGCAACCTCCGATCCGTGGCAAAGCGCCCCACTTCTAAATTGCGCAACTTCCCATATACACAAAAAATAGGTGCACTTATTAAGCAATCTATAGCTTTCAGACTTTATTTTGCTTGCGTCATATCTGGGATTTCCAGTACTGCTTTTACATAAATTTAAGGCCTCTGACTGCCTATGGCGTAAAAAGTAACCTGATGCAAAGGACGTGCAAAATGTGAATCTGAAGGTGTAGAATGTACAAACTGAGTTATCGGCGGAATAGAGTAAAATGATCATTTTGTTATATTTGTCCTCATTCTTAGCTACCAACCAGCAGCACTTGATCTAGAAAGTTCTGCCCTTCTCCTTTATAAAAAACCCACGTAGTTCAAGGTCTGGTGCTTTTGACATAAAATCATAGTACAGCCCACAGTATCTAGTGGTTGGAAACTTTGTGACAAGGGATCATTGCACAACTATGTCTTTGTAGGGTGACTGGTATTTGTATTGTTGTCGCATCTCCAAACTAATGTATATCCATTACATATTTTAATCCTGCCACACAAGGAGTGAGCTCAACCTACAGAAAGCAGAGATAAATCTGATGTCTATACATTGTTGATAACAGACACCCTAAAAAAAGGAAGGCTCTAGCATAACGATCATTACCCGGAAGTGCGGTTGGAGCATTGTCGACTAATTTGGCCCGACAGAATTGTCCTAACTGAATGGTGTTCCTCTAAAATACTACGCTCCGTTTGTATACATTGTCTGCTTTTGCCATCACCCCTCTCTGCAGCACTTCATTCAAATATTAAGCTGCTGATTATGCGCATCTACCTGCAAAGTGGAGCTCTTACCGTTCCTGCTGCTGATGTTGATGCTGATGCTGACGGTGCTGCTGGTGGTGGTGGCGCTAGTGCTGATGTTGATTCTGGTCATGCTTCTGCTACTGCTACTGCTGCTGCTGCTTCTGCTGTAGGTGGGACTGCCATCAGATGCACGGAGCTGGCTGGCCAGGAACGCAGCAATGTTGGGCAGGTTGAACTAGGGATCAAACAACTGATCTTTTGTATAATCCCCAATTCGACCGGCAGGCCATGAGCACTTGGAGTACGCATGATGAAGGACTTGGTTTGGAGTAACATGTGAGCACAACCTACAATTATTTCCTGAGCGCAGTAATCATCTTGCTTGGAATGGGCTGCTCTTTCAAACAGTAATGCAGATAGAGGGCCGGGCATGGTTGGGGTTCGACGATGAGCAAAAAGCAGGTATTCATTGTTTTGGCCACGACCAATGTATTCATCATCTGCATTGCTTCACGAGGTTGATTGCATGTGTTTGCGTTTTTGTTTGAGTTAGAGAGTCCGTAGAGCCAGCCGTGCATGTGAATCTGACCTGTGTGGGACGGTCGTCCAGGCAAGCCTGATGCCTGTAGTGCCGAGTGAGCAGCACCTTGTTAAACAGCATTGAAGGAGCCTACTTCAACAGCACCAAAGCATCTGCCTACTACCTGTTATGTCTGGGCGCAAGATACTTGTCCCCTTCTGCTTTGAAACACCCTTACTGCGGTGGCCTGTGTGTAGTGGCCAGTAGAGGTTGCTTGGTTTGGATTGTTTCATTAACTAGCTGCGCAATGTGTTGAGTATGCACAAGCAGTGAGTAAAAGCAGGTCGCAAGACGTACAATATACATTTATTTGCAAGGGAGGCATGAACACTCTACTTATCTTGATGCAATCCATGAAACTGTACATGAGCCTCCTCAGTACCTGCCAATTGCTCCGTTTTGGTCAACACTCTGTTTTAGTTATACAATCAGATGCTGCAGCATAATTCTGTAGGTACAACATAGGCCGTTGGTAAATTAAGACGGCTGTTTGATCCTGAAGATAAGGCAGCAGACCAAAAAGAGTATAAGGTTTAAGGAAAAGGCCTTTCCGGCTGAAACCCGCAGCTGATCATCGCTCTGGTGCCTGCCCTCCTCTGCAGCTGCATCGACCAGCTGTGCCTCACACACAAATCTGGAAGGTGCTTAACTTCTGTTCCTAGGCTGGCTGTATTACTGTGGCTGTCACCGCCGCTGCAACACCATGCTGCGCCTGCGACCCCTTCCCCTCTTCTTCCTCCAGCCTTTCACCCTCAACCTTTCCTTTCTTGCCCAAACCCCTGTGACCTTCTCCTCCTATTGGTAAGCAACACTTGACCGCAAAGCACTTTGTTCACATACATCTGACAATAACATAAGTAATAGACAAAAGTTCCGCAGCTCTAGCATTCGCAAACGTAGCAAAATAGCAAAATACATTAACATAAAAGGTGGTGCTTCTTTTTCAAACTGATTTTTTGCAAGGGTCATGGAACACTGCGCAAACATGTATGCCTTTGTTATTGTTTGGGATGTAAGTCAAGAGGATAGAAGTTTTACTTCTTGACTGAAGGCAAAACAAGTTTTGTAAACCCTTGCAAGCCATGAGTGTTGAATCTGTCATACGGAAACAACAATTATCGTAACACTGCCGCCCCTCCCTAGGAGCTGCTTTTTTGCGTCAATTTTCTTACTGTTCCTGTTTTGGTGTGCATGAACATGTAAGGAATTAGCCTTTGACCCTCTTTAACAAGCTTTCTCATCCTGTTTTTGTCTTTCCTTTCACTTAAAAATATCAAAGACTGGCACTGGTACACTTTTACCAATCATATATTTAAGCGCTAGAGGAATACGTAAGATGTTTCGCAATAAACGGTCCAGGCCTAGTCTACCACGCTATGAAATACGTCCTGCAGCACGTGCGCGACGTCATGTGTTTTAACTCACTTTGAACCCCTCTCCCCATTCGGTTGCTGGCACTGTGAAGAGTTTTAAAAATCATGGTTCTGCAAACTTCTTCTCGACACAAAAAGGTATTTAACTTACAGAAATGAGTGCAGCGATGCCCGACCAAGCAAACTACCAGCTTATACTCTGCTTCGTACCTTGCAACGTTTACAATTTTCAGATTTGCTATCATTTTGCTTAAGACTCATTCTGGAGATTAATAATGTGCAATTGAAATAATCTCTCTTAATTAGCCACAAATTAAGTATCAGGTGACTAACGTAACCGCTAATAGTTTCCAGCACCCTTTCCCCAAGCTAGCTGGGTCCTGCCCAGGTTTAGCTAGCTGGGACCACACTCACAAAACGCTTCAGGTTGAAGGTTCAAATTCCTGCACCCAAAAGAGGGGATGGTTATGAGTGAAGCACTGCTTTGTTTCTGCTTCTAATGGTTTTTGTTGAAAGGGGCTGCTTCTCAAGGAAACAACATGCGAGAAAGTTACCTTCTGCCAAAATTTGCGCACGTGCATTTGAGCCCCTATTTTTGAAATTTGCTCTACCTGTGAAGCAAAAGGAGAACAGCGTGAGAAACTGTCGTTCTACAGTTAAGCGAGCACGAGAAGAGGTACGCTGGCACTGATACATATTCACTTTGCCTAGCTTCCAAGCAGACAGACTACCACTTCTTAATCACCCAAAGAGATTGTAACAAGATAGATGCGGTACATGATAGCACGTGCTGATGGGCCTTCACCTATGACCCTGGCTACCAGTGCAGGATGAGCAGAGAAGTATGTACAGAAAATACTTTTACAACTGGGAGCTTAATGAAACCAGCTAATACAGTAAAAGAAAGCGCCTCGACACTTTGCCAAACACTGTACCTCTTCCTTCGTGAGAGCAAACACCTGCACCTCTTGCTTAGTGAGAGCAATCCTCTGCAACGCTTTCTGAATGAGAGCAAACACCTGTACCTCTTCCTTAGTGAGAGCAAAGCCTGGCGATTCTGCTGTGGGTGCCGCAGATGCCACTGATGCATGCTCTGATGCAGGCCTTGCAGCAGCCAGGCGAAACTCTTTCATGCGCTCTTCATTCTTGGTGGTGGTGATAGGGAGGTACCCGCACTGCAGGCTCCACCTCAAGAGCACTTGGGCTGCAGAAAAAGTAGTCGGGGGCAATCAACAACACCAAAAGGCTTGAGTGAGGTGATTGAGTGAGCAAAGTACATTGCATGCAACAGAAGCCTTTTGACCTTAGAAAAGCCTGCAGATTTAATCACCCTATCCAGGCTCATAGGGTAGGTAGGGAGGGGGGTTACAGCATGGGATGATGCCCTCCCAAAAGAAAAGGCTTTGGTTCTCACTGATCGGGTAACAAATCTTGTGTCAAAGGATTCATAACTATCTCTGTCTGCCCCCATCCTAAGAAAGGCTTGATACCCACAAACGTTGCATCTTGCACACCTACACACACATGCTCACCAGGCGTGGCCGAATGAGTGGAGGCAATTGAGCTCAGCACAGGATCTAAGGGACCTCCAGGGCTGGCTGTGATGGGGGCGAGTGGACTGAACGCTTCAATCAGAATTCCTGTGCAGCAGAAAGTCAGGAAGCATGAAAGCGGTGTAGAGGCTGACAAGGGGCCGTGCCTGTTCTACATTACAGGTTGCTAATCATAAATACATGTGTATAATGACCGTGTATAATGTAATCACAAGTACACGTGTATAATGACCGCGTATAATGTATAATGAGTCACGTGTATAATGACTGTGTATAATGTATAATGAGTCACGTGTATAATGACCGAGTATAATGTATAATGAGTCACATGTACCAATGACCGTGTATAATGTATAACAAGTCACATGTATAATGACCGTGTATAATGTATAATGAGTCACGTGTATAATGACCACGCACCACTATTTTATACTGTATCAGTCACTTTTGTCTTCAGGTTGTCAATTTCTTTTACAGTAGGTATTATGATTTCACTCATACCGACTTGAACAACGTTTCAATCCTACGATGCATGATTTTTATGGTATAACTGAAATGATGGAATCATATTGCATTATGTCGTTTGCATCTCCAAAGAAAGTGTTGCTTGCTTTGCAGGTTCCAGCCCAACAACTCCCCATCTTTCAGTGCTGCGATCAATCTGATGCCCTCCATCCTTCCCTGCGTGCTTGGTTGCTTCTTTGGACATGGCACAAACTGTTGATTCCAAAAGCGCCACTATATTTTGCCATACCAATGAGGAAAGGAAGCACAACGACTTGCCAGTCCTTTGCAGCAAATAAATGAGGCTTTCATTGACAGCCGTGTATACCTGCCACAGAGTTTTGACGCCCCTCTTGCCAATGGTGTCAATGTGCGTCCTAACCCTAGAAGTTATTTGGGTGAAATGCAGTGTTGTGGCAAAGCCAATGTCTTGTGGCAAAACCAATGTCAAAGGTAGCAGGTGTTTTTTATGACGCTGAGGTGGAGGTCTGTCTCATGACGCGCAAAATAGTGAAGGAAGCATGCGTTGCTTATCAGGGAATAATGCAAGGCAATATTTGAGCACAAGGTGAGGTAAAAACGAGTGCATCTGTTCCTTTTTAGAGAAGCAAAGCAGAGGCAGGACTGGGTTTAGGTTTAGGTCTCTTTTTTCAAAGAAAATCAAATCATACCCAGTAAACTCATACACACGAAACTATTCGCATAGCTTACCATTCTTGTCACAAAACGCTTTCAGGTCAGGTTGTTGCAGGTAGGGGTTGCACTCCACTTGATTCACTGATGGCTGAAATTCAGGGATTGCGTATGATATAAATGAAAGAAAGCTTGAGCCAGAACATTAAAGAGGGGGAAGGCAGTCCTGAACCATGCAAGATCCTGAGGCCGAACAGCAACCTAGAAAAACGGATCCAGAAGATTTGACGTGCAGCAGAATTCCAGCCATGGAAAAACAAATGTAGCCAAATGCATGGAACACTTCTAAACACATGTACGCACATAAAAAGATGCGCGCACATACCCACACACATACAGGCTCTTTGGGTTGGCTCAGACTAGTGTGTGCACTCTTGCTTGATAGTTGAAAATTGCCCATGCTGATTCGCTTTAGCATGAGGAACTGCCATAAAGCTTTCTGATGCTCAAGGATGCCTGGATGCAATCACACAAAACAAGCTAGACACAAGCACAACTTAATACGAGCAAAAACGCACCTGGATGCGAGCACTCTCCAAGAGCAACTCCAGATCTGATACTCGATAGTTTGAGACGCCTATGTCTTTCACTACACCGTTGTCTACAAGCTCTTCCAACTGATGCCAGACCTGGATATATTAAAGGCAAGTGGCACGGAGGACAAGGCTGCAGTGTAAATGTTAGCATTGATAATTTGAAGCCAAGGACACTACTGGGGAGGCGCACTACAAGGTACTGGTCTTTTTCAATTAGGGCCCGCCTCTGGATGCAAATCCACGCAACCCAGTCAACAGCATATGGATGCAGGTTGAAGGGGCATACCTGCTTTAGATTTACATCAGCAGGAAGGAACGGTGCGTGGATAAGAAACCTGAATGACAGGACAGGCAAGTGGCGTGCGTTCATACAACTCGTGCCCACAGACTGTTTGTTGATTGCTATGAATAATGATTGTCCAACAGCAGACACTCGAACTTTTTGATGGACAGTAAAATCACTGAGGTCCTTAGCTATATCCGGCAATTTCATCCAAATTCACTGATGAACGTACTCACAGGCATACCATTCGAACGCTTGATCCCTCCAAATATACTCACAGATCTAGGTAGTCTAGGCAAAGTCGCCTACAAGATTCCTGGCAAGCCTGCATTACATACATGGAAGGATGGGTGGAAAGCAGTATGCTAGTTGCAACTGCACTGTTCCCAGGGTGTTACTCACCTATAAAATCTGCTATAAGCAAGCAGCAAGTGACAAATTGGCTTAACGTATCCAACAGCATAAGATAAGACTTTGCCTCACCATAAATTTTGCCTGATTCAGAGGCCTCCAAAACAGCAAAAGAATCACTGCACGTGTACAATCTGTTTCAGTCATTTGACATGCAGCGCCCACCTCTTGTACACTGATCCCGCTCTTCAGCGAGTGATAGACCTTTGAGGTGACGTACAGATTTTGGCGAGCCTTGTGGCGATCTTGTTGGGCATCGAGATGCTCTTGCAGTGCAACTCCAACTTCACGCTCCGTTCCATACCTTTGTAGTAATGAGGCACATGAATGATGGAAGGAACAAAGAGAGGACAAAGAAAGCTGTAGAAAAAAGTGAAAAGTAGAGAAAGGCGGGCTTTTGTCTGCAGCTCACAAATCCCATCTCATCCATCTTTTAAGCCATTTTGTGAGGTCGTCAGACGACGCCTAAGCAAAGACAGAAGCAGTTGTCTTTTGATAGAGAAACGTTTAACGGTTGTTCTAGGAAGTGCTTGGCTGAGCGAACCAGAGTAGAAGGCCGGAGAGAGCAAGAGCCAGTGTGGCAGACAACAAAGAAGTCCGTGTTTGATGAGTAATAACAACAAGGTTTTAAGCTGAAACTGTGCCATGGAGAAAACGAGGAGGAGCATGTAAGCTGTTTTAGCTTGCCCAGAAGTCCCGGCAGATAAATCAAAGAGGTCACAGTTTAAAGACTGCCAAAAGATGCACGCAAACACATACACACAAACAAAGGTACAATTGCACACACTTACAGCCATATAGTCAGGCACCTTGTACAACACAGAAAAGTAGTAAAAACAATACATGGCACATTCAAGAAGCACATTCAAAAAGCACATACATTTCTGCTGCGTCAATGTGGTCCCAACCCGCCACAAGCGCCTTTCTGACTCCATCAATTGTTGACTCTGCAAACATAACCATCCCGTTGTAAAAGGCAACAAGAGTTCAGGCAAAGAGATTCGTGACTGATTTTAAAAGCGCTGTACCGTTTAAAGGCCTTGTGGTGGAATTCCGCTCCTCCGATCTTAAAAACCACTGAGTGCCTGTGCCTGTGTGTGCATTTTGAGTACTGATTTCTGGTAAGGATGTGTTAAACACATGTTGCTTTAGCATTTGCCTGCCATTTCACAAGTATGCTTGCATACATGCCTAGATGTATTTTTGTGCATCCAAACACACTTGCAT
>Ga0307966_1003271_pt1 | contig 12230 bp, 13 predicted proteins | sample OrgLakmetagen646_FD_203141 | JGI IMG/M metagenome (GOLD analysis project Ga0307966, IMG submission 203141) | Saline water microbial communities from Organic Lake, Antarctica - #646 | ecosystem: Environmental > Aquatic > Non-marine Saline and Alkaline > Saline | place: Antarctica: Organic Lake... | reverse complement strand
CAATATCTTCTAACATTTGTTTGCGGAGCTCACCAAATCCTGGAGCTCGAACAGTAACAACGTTTATAATTCCACGTAATTTGTTTAAAATTAACGTTGCTAAAGCTTCTTTTTCAACATCCTCAGCTATTATTAAAAGAGGTCGCTTTGTTTTAGTAATTTGTTCTAATATAGGTAATAAATCTTGTTGAACTAATGTAATCCGTTTATCGGTTAAAAGAATATATGGGTTGTCATATAAAGCTTCCATTTTTTCAGTATTAGTAATAAAATATGGAGAAATAAAACCTTTTTCTAATTTCATTCCTTCAGTAATTTCTAATTCTGTTACAATTCCTTTTCCCTCTTCTAATGAGATTACTCCTTCTTTACCAACTTTAGCTAATGCATCTGCAATTAAAGATCCAATTACCTCATCATTACCGGCTGAAATAGAAGCAACTTGTTGAATAGATTGGATATCTTCTACTGGTTGTGCAAATTCATTAATTTGTGTTACTAAATATTGTGATGCTTTTTCCATTCCTAATTTAATAGAAATTGGATTTGCTCCTGCAGCAACGTTTTTTAATCCTTCCTTAACCATAGCATAAGCTAGAACAGTAGCTGTTGTTGTGCCATCACCTGCTACATCATTAGTCTTAGAAGCAGCTTGGCGAATTAAAGAAACACCTGTATTTTCAATATGGTCTTCTAATTTGATTTCTTTAGCAATTGTTACCCCATCGTTTACAATTTGAGGAGAACCATAAGATTTTTCCAATACAACATTACGACCTTTTGGTCCTAATGTAACTGAAACAGCTTCAACCATTATTTCCATTCCACGTTCAAGAGCACGTCGTGCATTATCTTGATACAAAATTTTTTTTGCCATATGTATTAATAAATTATTTTTTATATTTATGATTAGGAATATTTAAGATTTAACTTAATTCAATAATTACGAATTTTGCAAGTTTAAAAGTGGATTCTATTAAATTTTTCTTAAAACTTTACTAAAAACATATTTCTATAGTATTATATTTATTTAGAATTACATTTTGGGCTTGTAGCTCAGTGGACTAGAGCACGTGGCTACGAACTACGGTGTCAGGGGTTCGAATCCCTTCTTGCCCAATATTGAAATTTTTTAATTTGAATTAGAGATTCTAATTCAAAACTTCTGGGGTGTCGCCAAGTGGTAAGGCTGTGGACTTTGACTCCGCCATTCGCAGGTTCGAATCCTGCCACCCCAGTTATTCTTCGATATCCTTGAAATTTAACTAAGAAAAAGTTGTTTTTAATTTGCATAATTAAATTAAACTATAACTAATATAATTTATATTTATCAATTGTAAATTAAGGATACTATTATGGACGCTAACATTCAATTTATAAAAGGTCTTAATGAAAACGTATTACCAGACGTTCGGTTAACTCGCTCTCGAGATGGTAGTACAGGAACAGCTACTTTTCGATTTAAAAATCCTAATATTTTAGATAAAAGTACAGCAAAAGAAGGTGAAATTACAGGAATGTACTTAGTTGATGAAGAAGGAACTTTAGAGACACGTGATGTTAATGCACGATTTGTAAATGGTAAACCAGAAGCCATTGAATCTATTTATATTATGAAAAGCCCAGAAGCTTGGGATAGATTCATGAGATTTATGGAAAGATATGGAGAAACTAATGGCTTAGTTTTTACTAAAGCAAATTAAATAAAAAAAATTTCAATAATTCAGAAATGCAAACATCATTAAAATGGGTTAACGAATTAGTAAATATCGAAACTGTTAATTTAGATTACCTAATTGAAAAATTAACACTTGGAGGGTTTGAAGTTGAAGAAATTATTGAATTAGAAACTAATGGTGAAAAAGAGATAGCTTTAGACATATCAGCGACCGCTAATCGTTCTGATAGTTTATCTATTGAAGGTATTTCAAACGAAGTTTCTGCTTTATTAAATAAGCCAGCTCGAATCAAAAATTACGCTATTGACGACTCCAAATGGAAAAAGAGTATTCAAGATGTATCTTCAATTATCCAGAATGAACAAAATTGCTTAACATTTATATCAATGACAGTTGAAAATTTAACCAATTTCACAGTTCCTAATTGGTTAAAACAAAAATTACTAAGTTCAGGAATTAGCCCAACTAATAATTTATTAGATTTTCAAAATTACATTTTATTAGAAACAGGTTATCCGTTCGAATTTTATGATTTAGATAAGATTTCTTCAAAACTTAATACATCAAAATTTGAATTAACAATTGAGAATTGTCAAAATGAAGAAACATTCATCGCAAGTAATGATCTGAGTTACTCATTGAATGAGTCTATTTCTTTAATTAAAGCGAACTCGATACCGATTAGTATTAGCGGGATTATTCCAAAGAAAGATTTTTGTTATTCAAATACGACTAAATCTTTATTAATTGAAGGTAGTATTTTTAATTCAACAACTATTAGACAACAATCGAGAATCTTAGGACTACGAACTGATAGATCTGCAAGATATGAAAAATCTTTAAAAGATACAAATTTACTAGAATCATTTTATAAATTAATTTCTTTATTAAGAATATCAAACCCCAATTTAATTTGTAAACTTCACACAATAAATCAAAGTGTTAAACAAGATTCTCAACCTATTCTATTGCAATATAAAACTGTTAAAGAAATTTTAGGCCCAGTAAAACAATATGTAAAAAGTGAAAGCTATATCACGCCAAAATTAATTACAAATTATTTAACTCGCTTAAATTTTAGCTATAAGTATGATGATTCAAAAGAAATATGGGAAGTTGATATTCCATATTCTCGAACTGATGATATTACACGTGAAATTGATTTAGTTGAAGAAATTGGTCGATTACATGGGTTTAATAACTTTTTAGCTCGGCTACCTAAAATTAAAACTATCGGAAATGAAGATTACAGTTACCAAACGCGTAAAAAAATTACATCTTGTTTCTTAAATCTTGGTTTTAATGAATTAATTCATTATTCTCTGGTTAAAGAAAAAACATTTACGAAAAATGAAACTAAATTAATTAATCCATTAGTTGCTGATTATTCTAATTTAAGATCAACATTATTACCAAATTTAATCCAAACTGTAGAAGAAAATCTGAAGCAAGGGAATCAACCCATACAAGGGTTTGAGTTTGGGCATGTCTTTTCTACAAGTAATTTAGAAAAATTTCAGGAAAAAGAATATGTTGCTGGGATTTTTGGTGGTATAAATTCAAAATCAATGTGGTCAAATTCATCAGAATCATTACATTGGTTTGAGGCAAAAGGAAAATTAGAACAGTTTTTTAAACAATTAAATATAGCTCCAGAATGGGAAACATATGTTTTTCCAGAAAGTAATGAAATTTTCCACCCTTACTGTACTGCCAAACTTTGTTTAGACAGTAAAGTTGAACTAGGTGTTTTTGGTCAAATTAATCCTATATTAGCAAAAAAGTTAAATCTTTCATCTAATATTTATTTATTTGAACTTGATTTTGAATCAATTCAAAATCAAATCCAACTAAATAAACTAAAACTATATCAAGAATATTCATCGTATCCAAAGATAGTCAAAGATGTATCGTTTATTATTCATGAAGATATCTCTTTTAGAAGAATTCAAGATTTATTATATTCTAATGGAACTAAATTCTTATCGCAAATAAGTTTATTAGACGAATACAAAGGAAAATCGATTCCTGATAATCATATTAGTTTATGTTTACAATTAACTTTTCAATCGAGTGAAAAAACGTTACAAAATAAGGAAATTGAAAAAACTATTCAAGATCTTCAGTTATTATTAACTGATAAATTAAATGCAACGATTAGAATATAAAATTTCGATTAAGAAGAGATAATTCTATAAATATTAAAATATTTATAGAATTATCCACCTCCTACAATAGTAACGATTTCAATTTTGTCATTATTATTAATATAAATTTCGCTCCAGTTTTTTTTATTACAAAGTAGATTATTATATTCTAAAACGAGTAGTGAACTATTATAGTTAAAATATATTATTAACTCTAAAAGGTTTATTTTTTGGTTTATAGAATACTTTTCACCATTTAAAAAGAAGTTTTTGATTTGCGACATAAGTATAATTTAAAATTTTTCTGATAAATGAACTAGACGTATAATACTATAAACTGATAAAGTATTAGTCAAGATGGTTTGGCGGGTGTGGCCAAGTGGTTAAGGCAGTGGGTTGTGATTCCACCATTCGCCGGTTCAAGTCCGGTCACTCGCCCTTCTTTAAAATTTTATACTTCAGTATTCATAAAAATTATTTATAAACTAAAAATTTATTTGTATGTCACGTTATCGAGGACCTAAATTAAGAATTACTCGAAGATTAGGAGTATTACCTGGTTTAACAACAAAAAAATCAAATAAAGTTAATCGTCCAGGTAAAGATGGAAATGCTAACGCAGATAGTAAAAAACTAACTGAATATGGTGTTCGTTTAGAAGAGAAACAAAAATTAAAGTTTAATTACGGATTAACAGAAAATCAGCTGTTTCGGTATGTTAAAGAAGCTCGTAGACGACAGGGAGTAACGGGTCTAATCTTACTTCAATTATTAGAAATGCGTTTAGATACTCTTTGTTTTACATTAGGTTTTGCGAAAACTATGGGTCAAGCACGTCAATTAGTTAACCATGGACATATTACAGTAAATAAAAAAACTGTTAGCATTCCAAGTTTCCAATGTCGATTAAATGATGTTATTAGTGTTAAAGAGAAAAGTACTTCTAAAAATTTAGTAGAAATTAATATCAAAGAGAGCCAAGTAAATAATATACCAGCTCATTTAAAATTTGATAGTTCAAAAATAGAAGCGACAGTTTTAGATTATTGTGATCGAAATGATGTTGGATTACAACTTGATGAACTGCTTGTTATTGAGTACTATTCACGACGATAATCACTTTAGTTATTTTTTCTCAAACATATTTATGTTTGAAAATATATACCTTATTTTATAAAAAATATTACAATTATTTCTATGTTAAAATTAAGACTAAAACGAATAGGAAGAAAAGGTTCTCCTTCATACCGTTTAGTTGTGATGGAAAATACGTTTAGACGAGATGGTAGACCAATTGAAGAAGTTGGTTATTATAATCCAATTTCAAAAGAGTCTCATTTTGAGGTTGATAAAATTAAAAAATGGTTAAGCTATGGTGTTAAACCTACAGAAGTAGTTACAGGTTTATTAAAGAAAGCTGAAATTATAGAAAAAATATGAAATTCAATTTGAATTTCATATTTTTGAATTTTAACTGTTCCAACGTTCTAAAACTAATGTATTTGAACCATCAGAGTTTTGTTGGTACTTAATCGGTTGAAAACCAATTTTTTGACTTTCACCAATAATTACTTCTCCCGCATATTGTTGTGAAATTGTATCAATGAAAGTTTCAATTGGCGACGATTGCTCCCAAAAACTCATATCTGCAACTAATTCATATTCCTGTCCATTCCAAACAAATTCAATATCGTAGCCATTTGATTGAGAAATAACCAAATTTGTGTTATATGATTTTGAGTTCTCTATAACTCTTCTTTCTTTTTCATGACCAATATTTAATTTATTTAACGCTTTTTCTAAATAAAACAAATTTTGAAAACGGGTTTTGATATAAGTAAAGTGTGACATAGAAAGTATTATTAATAGTTATATATTTCTTAATAATTATAATAGACTTTTATCTTACTATAGCGTCTATTTATAAATAAATAGAGTTGGAGGAGATTTTTAGGAACTCTGAATATAAAAATGATAATTAGTTTTGCAATTTTGTTTTCTAGGGTTAAAGTTTTAAAAATCAATGCTAACTAATTATCCAATAATTAATATTCTTTAAAGATAAAATTAGTACTTAGATCTAAAGTTGATCTAAAATATTATAGGGTATAAAACCAAAGGATAAAAAATCTAAATAATGGGAACGGAGGGACTTGAACCCTCACGCCTATCACTAGGCAACGGATTTTAAGTCCGTCGTGTCTACCAATTTCACCACATTCCCAAAAAAATATTTACAATATTTTCTTAATTACAATATAAATTGATTTGAATCTAAAAACAATACTATAGTTTAAAGTTAAAAGGCGGCACCCAGATTCGAACTGGGGATAGAGGATTTGCAATCCACTGCCTTACCACTTGGCCATACCGCCAGATCCAAATATTTTTTCCATTATAGTATACTTGGTAGGATTTTTACTAGAAAAATTTGAATTTTCAAGATTGCAAATTAAATTAATGTATAATAATGGATAAAGTGAATAGAATTGAAACTTTCCAAATATGAAGAAGAATATCTATGTTTGAAAAATTTACTGAAGGCGCCATAAAAGTTATTATGCTCTCTCAAGAAGAAGCCCGAAGAATGGGTCATAATTTTGTAGGGACAGAACAACTTTTATTGGGTGTTATTGGTCAAAGACATGGTATTGGAGCAAGAGCATTAAAAAAATTAAAAGTTACACTAAAGAAAGCCCGAAAAGAAATTGAATTATATATTGGTCGTGGAACCGGATTTGTTGCCTCAGAAATTCCCTTTACTCCAAGGGCAAAACGAGTATTGGAAATGGCAGTTCATGAAGGAAAAGATTTAGGCCAAAATTTTGTTGGAACAGAACATATATTATTGGCTCTTATTGCTGAATCAGATGGTGTTGCAATGAGAACGTTAGATAAATTAAATGTTGATATTCATAAGTTAAGAAATTTAATTTTAACTTACATTGAGGAAACACAAGAAGAAATTTTACGTCCGTTAACACAGGCTGAAAAATTCCTACTTGAGCGTGAGAAGAAAGGGAGCCCAACTCCGACTTTAGATGAATATGCAGAAAATGTTACCAAAGAAGCAATTGATGGAAATCTAGATCCAGTAATTGGTCGTGAAAAAGAAATTGATGACGTAATTGCTGTATTAGCTCGTCGGACTAAAAATAATCCTGTTCTTATTGGCGAAGCTGGTGTAGGTAAAACAGCAGTTGCAGAAGGATTAGCTCAGTTAATTTTAACAGAGAAAGTTCCAGATTTTTTAGATGGAAGTTTAATCATGGCTTTAGACCTTGGTTCAATTTTAGCTGGTACAAAATATCGTGGTGAATTTGAAGAACGGTTGAAGAGAATTGTAGAAGAAGCTCAAAATGATTCGGCTGTTATTATTGTTATTGATGAAATTCATACATTAGTAGGTGCTGGAGCTGCAGAAGGTGCTGTAGATGCTGCAAATATTTTAAAGCCAGCTTTAGCTCGAGGAAAATTTAGATGTATTGGAGCGACAACAAATGATGAATATCGAAAATATATTGAACGAGATCCAGCATTAGAGCGACGTTTCCAACCAGTTAACGTAGAAGAACCAAGTGTAGGAACAACAATCGAAATTTTACGTGGATTAAGATCTAAATTTGAACAGCATCATACGTTAAGTTATCATGATAAAGCTTTAGAACAGGCAGCAATCCTTTCGGATAAATATGTTGCAGATCGGTATTTACCAGATAAAGCTATTGATGTTTTAGATGAAGCTGGGGCTCGTGTTCGATTAGAAAACCGACGTTTACCTTTAGGTTTAAGAAGTTTAATGCATGAGTTACAAGAGACTATTAAGGATAAAGAAGATTGTATTAAAGAACATGATTTTGAAGCTGCTAAACAGTTATTAGACCATGAAATGGAAGTTCGAACACATATTCGAATTATGAAACAATCAGCTTTAACTAGTGAAGCACGTGGTTTTAGTCGTCGTGATGTAGATATGGTTACTGAAAATGATGTAGCAGATGTAGTTTCAAATTGGACAGGTATTCCAGTAACAAAAATTACTGGTTCAGAATCTGCTCGTTTATTAAAAATGGAAGACACTCTTCACGAAAGAATTATTGGTCAAAAACATGCTGTTGTTGCAGTTTCTAAAGCTATTCGTCGTGCACGAGTAGGTTTACGAAACCCAAATCGTCCGATTGCGAGTTTTATTTTTGCAGGACCAACTGGTGTTGGAAAAACTGAATTAACAAAGACTTTATCAGATTACATGTTTGGAAGTGAAGACAGTATGATTCGATTAGATATGTCAGAGTATATGGAAAAACATACTGTGGCTAAATTAATTGGTTCGCCACCAGGTTATGTTGGTTATAATGAAGGAGGTCAATTAACGGAGGCAGTTCGTTCAAAACCTTATTCAGTTGTACTATTTGATGAGGTTGAAAAAGCTCACCCTGATGTTTTCAATTTATTGCTACAAATCTTAGATGATGGAAGATTAACAGATTCGAAAGGTCGTATCATTGATTTTACCAATACTATGATTATCATGACTACTAACTTAGGGGCAAAAATCATTGAAAGAGAAAGTGGAATTAAACCAAAATCAGAACAAGGTGAAGGTTTTAAAATTACCCCGGATGCAGTAGTTGGTTGGGAACCAGTTCCAGAACCAATTAAAGATCCTGAAATTTTTGAACGAGTAACCAAATTAGTGAATGATGAATTAAAAAACTTTTTCCGACCTGAATTTTTAAATCGTATTGATGAAATTGTAGTATTTAATCATTTAACGCGCATTGATATTTGGGAAATTTGTGACTTAATGATTAAATCAGTTCAAAATCGATTAAAAGATAAAGGAATTAATTTAATTGTTGATTTATCTGTTCAAGCTTTTTTAACTGATGAAGGCTATGACCCTCTTTATGGTGCGCGTCCATTACGTCGTGCTATTATGAGATATCTAGAAGATACATTAGCAGAACAATGTTTATCAAAAACGTTATACCCAAATACGAAAATTTATGTACGTCGTAAAAAAGTTGAAGGTACATTAATGACGTATACTAATGAAATTGAAGTTGAAGTGGACTTTAGTGATGTTGATCCAAATTTAATAGATGAAATGGATGATGAAAAGTTATCAACAACAGTGGTAAAATCTGAAACAAAATCGTTAGATGGTAATTTATCGGATGATTTAGATGATAATGAACCAGATCTAGATGATTCAAACTTAGAAGATAATGAATTAAAACCAACTATTGCAGGAAGAGCAGCTCGATTCTTCAAGAAGAAGAGTTAATTACTTATTCTTATAAGTATAAATTATCTTATTGTAAATTGATTACTAATCAAAACCTACAATAAGATAATATTTTTCGAAACTTTAACAAAATTATGATCAAGCGAGTTAGAATTTTTTAATTTCAATTAGCTTGATCATAATTTACTAATTTGATCTAAAGGAGAACTTGCTGTTGCATAGTTTTTCTTATCCATACGTCCAGCTAGATAAGCCAATCGACCAGCTTTAACACCCAAGTCCATAGCAGATGCCATTTGGCTCGGATTTTTAGATTGAGCAACAGCGGTGTTTAATAAAACACCATCTGCTCCCATTTCCATAGCAAGTGTTGCCTCACTAGGCGTTCCAATTCCTGCATCAACAATTACTGGAATATTTGAATTTTCAATAATAATTTGGATATTTGCTAAGTTATTAATACCTTGACCTGAACCAATCGGAGATCCAAGAGGCATTACAGTTGCACATCCTAAATCTTCTAAATGGAGAGCTAACATTGGATCAGCATTTATATAAGGAAGAACAGTAAAACCTTTTTTAACAAGGAATTCTGCAGCTTTTAGAGTCCCTATCGGATCAGGTAAAAGATATTTAGGATCAGAAATTACTTCCAATTTAACAAAAAAATTATCTTCTTGACCGAGTTGACAAGCTAACTCATGACCTAGAAAAGCCATTCTTATTGCTTCTTCAGCCGTCTGAGACCCGGCCGTATTTGGTAATAACCAAAGTTTTTCCCAATCTAAATTTCTTAAAAAATTTGTCGTATCATCTTTTAAATTCGTTGGTAATCGTCTAATTGCAACTGTAATAATCTCACACTGGCTACTTTCAATACTTTGAATTGCATCATCAGTTGTTTTATACTTTCCAGTACCTAACATTAAACGAGAATTAAAAAATTTATTTCCAATTTTTAATTTATCAAAATTTTCTTTCATTTTTAATTTTTTTAATAATACTATAATACTCCCCAGGTAGGACTTGAACCTACGACCAATCGGTTAACAGCCGATTGCTCTACCACTGAGCTACTGAGGATATCAAAACTAGTCACATGTTAGCATAGCTTTTCTCTAATTACAAATAATTTAATTAAAATATTTGTAATTACCTATAATTGTTTATTGAAAACTAAAAATCTTAAAACATTCGAATCCATTTTTAAAATAGTCGAAAAGTTGTTTATATATTTTGGCATACTTGAAAAGTTTAACTGAATATAGTTTCCTTTCATTCGGCTGCTAATAGGATATGCTAAATTATGCTTTCCGCGAGATATAACCGATATATCACATACACTAAATTTTCTTAAACTCTTCGCGTAATTAAATACCCAAGTTTTCAGTTCACTGTCGTTAAATTCTTCAGTTAGAAGAATCATTATTTCATATTTTCTTAATAATGACATAAGATTTTAATTTTATTCGAATTAATACTATAGTACTTTGAAATAGAAATTAATGTCAATTATAAATTTAGTAGTTTTTATACAATAATTTTATAATTCGAAAATTTAATGAATAAAATAGACAAAATCGAGTGATTTTTTAGTAGAATGATATAATAGAAGATAATTTGTATAAAAATTTTTATTGGAGAAATTTCATGGATTGGAATGAAATTCAAAACTTTTCATCAAACATAGTTTTTGGAATCTTGCTATTTGCAATGGTAATTTATTGGGTTAATTTATCATTGTTTAGTGACTCATTCTTAGTAGCAAGAATTGGAAGATATAGTACTATAACGGCTAACTTAATATTATTTTTTATTCTTTGTTCGCGTTGGATAGTAGCAGGTTATTTTCCATTGAGTAATTTATATGAATCATTATTATTTTAAACTTGGACTTTATTAACAATTTACTTGTTTATTGAAACAAAGACAAAAAGTAAATTAATTGGGTCAATTTTGATTCCTGTGGCTGTATTAATAAATGGGTTTGCAAATTTAACCCTTTCCCCTGAAATGCAAAAATCTAGTCCTTTAGTTCCAGCTTTACAATCAAATTGGTTAATGATGCATGTAAGCATGATGTTATTAAGTTATGCGACTTTAATTATGGGATCGTTACTATGTCTATTATTTTTAGTAATTTCGCGCAATAAAGATGTAGATTTAAAACTTATTGATGATTCATCATTACCACTTTATAATATTATGCTTGATTATTATGAAGCAAAATTATTAGCTCCTTCAGATGAAATATCAGAGCTTGGTAAATTAAAACTGTTACAAAGTATTGATAACTGGAGTTACCGAATCATTGGATTAGGATTTCCATTTTTAACAATTGGAATTATTTCAGGTGGAGTTTGGGCAAATGAAGCTTGGGGTTCTTATTGGAGTTGGGATCCAAAAGAAACTTGGGCATTAATTACTTGGTTAGTTTTTGCAACCTATTTACATGCGCGTATTACAAAGGGTTGGGAAGGTAAGAAGACTGCGATTTTAGGAGGTCTGGGGTTCTTTGTTATATGGATTTGTTACTTAGGAGTAAACTTTTTAGGAAAAGGCTTACATAGTTATGGATGGTTATCTTAATTAAAAAATAAAATATTAAATTCTTTATTTATAAAGTAGAGAAAAAAAAGGAATATTTTTAATTTTCTATTAGAACTAAGAAATCAAAGAATAAATTCTTTGATTTCTTAGTTCTAATAGATTAAAAGACTTTTTCTAATATGCTAATCCTAAACTTCTAGTTGTTTCTGCACCTAAATATACTCGTACACTTAGGAAATCTGTAGGACAAGCAGTTTCACATCTTTTGCATCCTACACAATCTTCTACACGTGGAGAAGAAGCGATTTGACCAGCTTTACAGCCATCCCAAGGAACCATTTCTAATACATCTGTAGGACATGCTCGTACACATTGTGTACACCCAATACATGTGTCGTAAATTTTAACTGTATGAGACATAATTTTTTTATAATTTTATTATTTATTATCTTGAATTGTAATTTATTTAAAAAGAAACGAAAATTTCTGTTTCTTTTTAAGTCAATATGACTGGGATCGTTATTTTATTATTTGCAATTCAAAAAATTAACGTGTTAAACGTTGAAATTGTTGAATAGCTAAACGACCGATGTTGAACAAAGC
>Ga0307966_1003263_pt1 | contig 12244 bp, 9 predicted proteins | sample OrgLakmetagen646_FD_203141 | JGI IMG/M metagenome (GOLD analysis project Ga0307966, IMG submission 203141) | Saline water microbial communities from Organic Lake, Antarctica - #646 | ecosystem: Environmental > Aquatic > Non-marine Saline and Alkaline > Saline | place: Antarctica: Organic Lake... | reverse complement strand
CGGTAGAGCTCAAAGAACCAACGGCCGCTGCCACCGTGCTTGGGCGGAAATATTTCACTCAGCAACAGAATGTTCGGGGCATCACGCGACACGGGCGGCCCCCGGGGGTTGAGGCTTAGCCTGCCGGTCGTCGGCCATGTAGTTGTGCCACCACAGAGAGAACATCAGCGCGCTCCATAAAAAAGCGGAGTGATCGTGACTGCGCGCCTGATGTTGCGACCACACCCTGGCCAGAACATCGGCGCGAAACCACTCGGCCAGACCGCCGGGTTGCTCCAGCAACCAGTATTGCGACAGTGGTTTGAGCTGGCCGCGGAACCAGTCGGCAAGCGGCGTAGAGAAGCCCATCTTCTTTCGGTCCAGAATGTCTCTTGGCAACAGGGGCGCCAGCGCCTCGCGCAGCACGATTTTTTTGTCTCCCCGGTTGAATTTCAGGTTGGCCGGCAACTGGTTGGCAAATTCGATCACTCGATAGTCCAGCAGTGGCGCTCTCAATTCGAGTGAATTGGCCATGCTCATCCGGTCGGCTTTCACCAGAATCCCGCCCGGCAGATACGTTTTCATGTCGGTATACAGCAGGCGGTTTAGGTGATCGTCCGAGCCACAGGCGTGGTAGGTTTCTTTGGTCAGCAGGCTTGGGTGGTAGTCGCCAAGTGCCTGGCGAAACTCGTCGGAAATGCACGCCTGCCAGATGCCTTCGTCCAGAAAGGTGTTGGTGACATAAAACGCCATGGCCGGGTCGAGGCTGAGGCTGTGCAATAACGAACTGGCCTTGCGCAGGGCGCTTCCCGGTAAGCGGCGCAAGTGTGGGGCCAGGTCTCCCATCAGTGAGCGGGCAAAACCCGGCACGCGCTGACGCAACCGGCTTTCGTGCCAGTCGGTGGTGTATTTGCTGTAACCGGCGAACACTTCGTCGCCGCCATCGCCGGTCAGGGCAACGGTCACATCCTGTCGGGCCAGTTCCGACACCAGAAAGGTGGGTACCAGGCTTGGGTCGGCGAAGGGTTCATCCAGTGTTCGGCAGATATCGACCAGCCGCTCACTGATGTTACCGCTCACAGTATGTACCCGGTGGTCGGTTTGGTACTGGTCGGCGACGGCTTGTGCAAACTCGGTTTCGTTGAAGGCTTTCTGCTCGAAGCCGATGGAGCAAGTTGTTACTTTTTGGCCACTGCGCGCCATCAACGCGACGATGCCGCTGGAATCTACACCTCCACTTAAAAAAGCCCCCAGAGGGACATCACTGATCATTCGCTCGCGGGTTGCGGTATCTAGCAGCGAGAGCAACTCTTCTTGAGCCTGGCTCGCGCTGACCGGCCGGGTTTCACCAAAGGCGGGCTCCCAGTACCGAACCTGCTGATACGCCCCGTCAGCAGCCCGGTGCAGCCTGCACCCGGGTTCCAGCTTGTGGGCGTCCAGGAATATGGTTTTCGGGTCAGGTACGTACTGATAGGCGAAGTAGTCATACACCGCATCGGGCCGGATACGACGAGGAAACCCGGGCACGGCTAAAAGGGCCTTTAGCTCGGAGGCAAAATACAACTGGTCATTCCCGGCGCTGTCTTTCACGGTGGCGTAATAAAGCGGTTTCTTGCCGATGCGGTCTCGCACCAGGTCCAGAGTGCCCAGGTACTTGTCCCAAAACGCGATGGCAAACATGCCATTCAGACGATGCACCGCAGAGACACCGTGCAGAATGAAAAGCGCCAGCACCACTTCTGTGTCCGTCTGTGTCTTGAAGGTATACCCATCCCGGGTCAGTTCGGCGCGCAGTTCCCTGTAATTGTAGATTTCGCCGTTAAACACCAGAGCATAACGCCTATCGGGTGACAGGAACGGCTGGGTGCCTGCTTCGGATAAATCGATAATGCTCAGCCGAGCATGGCCCAGCACGATACCCGCATCGCGGTGATACCCCTGGGCATCGGGCCCGCGGTGCTGAATCGCCAACACCATGCTGCGGATGATCGCGTCATTCTGCCCGGTCGATTGAAAAGTGGTGTATCCCGCTATGCCGCACACTGTAATTGTCCCTGTAAGCTGACTTTAAAGACTGATGAATTTCCGTATTCTTGGCCCGAGCCGGTTAGTGACCCCAAGTGGCAGTCGGCGCCATGCATTCTCGGCAAGAGAACGCGCCCAACCAGCCTCTGATGATAGGTCAGTTCCGGGCTTGAGTATATCCTGCCAATCCAGTAGCCAGGGTTCGGCGCCCCACTGTTTTTTAAACTGGAAGGTGCCTTCACTGAATGTCGAACGGCCAAAATCGAAGGTTTCGATGCCCTGGTCAGCGCATTGGGCCAGTAGTGACCAGTAAAGTAGCATATTCGGCGCCAGCCGATTATATTCCACCAGTGAAGATGCCCAAGGAATAGCGGCCGTAGCGCCATTCACCAGCACAATGCCCGCCGCAGTCACTTCCTGTTCCATATAGACGACTGCCACCATTGCCGAGGTTCCATAATGCGCCATAATTTGCTCAAACAGCGATTTGGAGTGCACGGGAGAACCGAGCAAGCGCATATTACGGCTAAAGACGCTGTAAAAGTCATCGATCAGCCCCGTTTCTTGGCCAATCTCGACTCTTAGTCCGTTTTTCATGGCTTTCTTGATCTGACTGCGCAGCTTGGGCTTGAAGCGGGCAAGCATTTCATCACTGCCGGGCTCAAGCGGCATTATCATACTCACCTTACGGCCGCGGTGGGTCTGCTCCAGGACTTTAAAGTCGAACCCCAACGGGTCGGATCGGTCTCGAATCGTGAGTGAACGAGCGCCGGTCTCGCGTGCTAATTCCCGGGCGCACTCGAGCAATGGTTTGTGCCAGCGCTCCGGGCCAACACAACCACCCACATCACAAAAAGGCAGACTGACGAGGCTGGCCCCTTTAAAAGGCGTATCTATCTGAACCAGCGGTAGCACCGCCACCAGCTCTCCTTGCTCTATCGCCGCAAGCGGCCTGGGCGCGTGTCCATAGGCCTGCTCAATAGCAAGCAGCCAGTCCATCCGTAAATAGGGCGCGGCCGATTCGTGCTCAACGAAGCGGTTCCAGGCTTCCCGTTCACTTTCTATATTAACCAGTCGAATATCAGCCATGCGGCGCCACCTTACCCTCGGCTTTTAGCCTGAGTGCTGCTTCCGTAATGCCAAGCACCTCGACTTCACGGTGCTGGCGCAAATACCCGACCACGTCCTCTATACGTCGGTAAAGGCGCGCCTTGTCCTGTTCGGTTTGGACGTATTCAGTGGAGCCGGGCAACAGGCTGGAACTGTGCAAGTACATGTGAATTACCGGGTATTTGTTGGCCAACGCCTGGGCACAGAGTCGCCTCATGTCGCGGCTGGAAGCCAGTTCAGGGCTCAGGTACAGTTTTCGTAATAACCCTAATGCCCACAGTATTCCTACACTGTGAAATTTGGACCAAGGCGCCTGCTCGAGACGTTGGTGTAGCCTATTGGCTGCTGCAAAAGCCTTGCGGTTAAACCCGGCAGTAACAGGTAACTCGATAATCGACCGATCTACATTGGCTGGCCTACTCTGGAACGGCTCGCTGCTGTTTTCGACGCAGCTGAACCAGTCGTTCTGGTAATAGGGATAAACGCTGGAGTCTACCTGATACCCACTGTTTATCAGCTCGGCCAGTATTGCGTCGTTTATGCCCCAGCGCCCCGAGCGAAACGCGGTCGGTGCACAACGGGTTAACTCGGTTATAGCCCCCGTCAGGTTATGCAACTGCTCAGCGACAACGTCGATCGGTAGATTGACGATGTGCGAGTCTGCCTCAGAGTCGACTGGGATGACCGGCGGTGTTACCCAGGGGTGAAGGTGAGCGCCACATTCAACTCCTGGAAAGTCCTCAAGTAAGGTACCCAGCGTATCCCGTGATCGAGATTGTTCCAACACGGCGTAATCCAGAAAATAGCTGGGTTTTACACCAAGCACATCCATCCTGCGATGGAATTCGGGTACAAACTGAACATTATCAACCGAAATAGTTTTTTCAGGGAATGGACCGGTCCAGTCCCACTCTTCTTCGGTGTCAACGCTGAGTACGAAGTAGACCTTATCCATAAGCACTTCCCTTTTCCATCATAAGGTCCTGATAGAGCGCCATGTAAGACATTGCCATGGCGGTTGCCGAAAAGTGGGCGTAAACAAACGCCTTGCCTGCAATGGCCAGATGTTTTCGAGCTTCACTGTCGCCAGCGAGTTCTTCCCAGCATTGTGCCAGGGCAGTGGTATCGCCATAGGGAACAAGGCGCCCGGTTTTTCCATCTTTTAACAATATATCGACGCCTGGAATGGAAAATGCTGTGACGCATACTTCTGCGGCCATGGCTTCCATCAAACACCTCGGGATACCCTCCAGGCTGGAGGTCAGTACAAAGGCATCAAACTGCGTTAATAGCGCTAGTCGGTCACTTCGAAACCCCATAAAGCTGACCGATTTTGTCAACCCCAGTGCCTTCGATTTTTGCTCTAGAAGCTGGTACTGGTCACCACCTCCAATTAAAACCAACCGGGAAGCAGGGTGCTTTTCATGAAATTCATGAAACGCTGTTAGCGTTGCTTCGAGATTTTTACGGCTGATCAATTGACCAATATACCCAATAGTGAACAGCTGTTCAGGTTCATCAATTGAATTCCTGGTTATAGTTAACTCTGTTGATGCCGGTGCCTGAAGGGCGCGTTCGACTTCGACCAGGTCGACCCCGTTGTTGATAAGCCTGATGATGTTGGCCTTTACTTTATAACGCTCCATCAACTCCTGTTTTATCTGGGGTGACAGTGGGCAAACCCAATCGAAATGACGGAAGGTTTTACCACCCAACCAGAGGTAGGCACGCAGCTTACGATCAGTCGAGTTCTCAAAACCATGGGGCGTGCAGACCGAGCGAACACCTGCCCAACGGGCAACAATAATGCCAAGAATATCGGATTTATAGCCATGGGTGTGAACAATGTGAATTCGCTCCCGGCGAATTAACCGAACCAGCCGCCCAATTACCCGCCAGTCGAACTTCGACGTCATTGCAAGCCGGTGCTGCCGATCTTTTTGAAGTGGGCAGTGGTTCAGCACTTCTTCGGAGGTACCCGGTTCGACTGTAATGGCCAAATGGTGTTCAACTTCGCCTTCAACCTGGGCTGAAAGCAATGCATTCACCCAACGTTCGGCGCCGTAGTAGCCAGTCGGACAAATCAATTGAAGCACTCTGATCGCCATATTAGTTAAGTCCCTTAAACAGGTGGCGTATGCCGGTCACAGTTCCCAGTGCCCGCGCCCAAAAATATACAACGTAAAATACAAACGGGAAACCCAGATGCACCTGCGCCGGACGAAAGCGTAACAAGCGCAGCCCATAGAGACCAGCCGGCAACAGAGCCATGGCCATGGAAACCAAGCCCACCCAAGGGGTCACCAGAATCAGTACCGTCAGTAAGGTAAATAGTGCCACCCAAAACGGTAAGAGTATGCTTGGCCACTCACGAATTGGAATGCGCCTTCCGGATAAAGACTTCAGATTGTACTCGGAGCGCCAAATCTCCTTACGAAAGGTTTGCGCCAGTGTTTTGTCTTCACCCAGGTGGTAATAAAAGGTCATGGCTGTGTAATAGAGATCGCCGAGGTGAGATACCTGTTCGGTGTAGTAGTAATCCTCACAGGTTTGCAGGTGCTCGGGAAATCCGCCCACACGTTCATGATCGGTGCGCCGCAGAAGCAGGTTTCTACCGGGCAAAAATTGAACAGCGGTATCTTTCGCTCTGTTACTCAACGCTGTTCGCAAACACTCAACCTGAGTTGCCTTTCTAGTCACCGCCTGAATCGCACTAACCAGTGCAGTACCAGGGCGGTTGAACAATAAAGCAAGACATTGGGCAAGCCAGTCTGGTGCCAGACCTATATCGGCATCCAGAAACGCAAGCACCTCTGCGGTAACCACAGCAGCACCAATGTTCCTTTGCTCGGATATGGTTCTCGCCTCCGGGTGGTACAGTACCTCAACCCGACTGTCTGCGACCGGTGGTAAAGGCTCACGGTTCTTAGTGACAACTACAATTCTGTCTATGCGGTCGCTGGCACTTTGCTGACTGATCGATTCCAGCGTTGCCAGAAGCAGCTCGGTACGCCCCATGTGCGGTATTACAAAATCGACCCGCCCATTGAAAGTTGTTTGGTTCATCGGCGCACCAACCGCGTTTTCAGCCAGTGCCATTCGGTACGCCAGGAAAATCGTCGCGCTATTCGCCAGGCATCGCGGGCTAACCGGCGCCAGGGGCCAATGCACGGGAACTTGTTGGGCTGGATATCCGGCATGGGAATCGCAGAGGCGCTCGTGTGCTGTTGCCATTCTCGAACACCCTGATTCTGCATCAGAATAGACAAAATGCGCGTCGTACTGCGCTCTTCGGAAGCCGACAAACGGTCAATGCAGTAATGCCAGAAAAACTCGGCACGTTCGAGGTATTTCTGAGCCCGCTCTGGGTCAAAATAAGCGGCGTAGTACAAAACATTCGCTTTGCGAATATCCTGGGCTGCCCAGGTATCGTTTGGAAACTCAAGCTTTTCGGGTGCCGTCAGATAAGGTTGCTCATTCTCACGTACCCAGCTGGCGTAATGGACGAACGCACAACGTGCGTAACCGTAGGCTGAATCGTTTTGTTCCAATTGTTCTTTAAGCAGCAAGTAACGGGCCAGCACCTGCAGAAAGACAATATAGAACCAGGCGTTTTCGACATCATCGAGATGGCGCAAACTCAGATTATCAAACGGGGTCACCGTTTGACTAATAACTGAAAACATTTCATCCAGAAGACCATTTGAAGGCTCAATTTGGTAACCATCAATCAATGCATTGAGATAATTGGCAGTACCCCGATCGAGCGGGTATTTATAGCCTGATGGAACCAGCCCGATGTTGGTCATTTGGCCCGGCTTCATATCGATGGTTAAAAAGCGGTAGAGTCGGCTTAACAGACTATCAGGTCCATTATAAAAGCAGCGAACCCATCGCATCAGGTTCAGTACCGCGTCGCGGGCTTGCTCGTCTCCAGTTAAAAAATAGTGCATCGCAAGACCACTGGTGTAGCAGTGCTGTCCGCCGGGGCCACCACCGCCCTGATGGCCATCATAGGCTGCAGTGTGCTGAGTTGAGTAGGTACGATGGGTAGCAGTCAAGGCTGGCAAGTAATGATCGGTATGCCAGAACAATCCGTTGTTGTATTCAGCTTTATCGAGCTGAGTCTTATAAAGATCAATATCAAAAACATGCTGCTTTAATGCCTGCGCAAGTTCAGACCACTCTGTTTGGCCGCTACCCAGGAATCGCAACTGCAGACCTAATAACGGGTCGTATTGGTTATTGTAATGGGATACAAATATGCCTGAATCAGGTTCAGTGTATAGGGCTTCATGATCTGCATAGAGCTCACCAAAATGGCGCCAGCCATACTCGTCGCATTGCTCACGCTTTGCGAAAAAAGATGACGCACCTTCAATACCTGCATCCAGTATTGAAGCCCAGTCGTTCCGGCTAACAAGATTAACACCCAACAGCACTAGGCATTGGTTTATGTAATTCGGGTTCAGATAAAACACCGCCAGATCAGGTTCTGGACCGACGTTTATTTCCCAGGTTTTAGATTCACCAGGCTGCAGCTCTGTTAGTTCCGGGAACAGTTGCCATTCAAAACCACTTGAGGAGACCACCAGCGCAGCTGGGGCGTTTTGCCAGAATTTTTTAGGACTGAATTTTAGTAGCTGCCCAGAACTCTTTACGTTTATCTGTGGCTCACAACGTTTACCTTGCTGAACATCATCCGAACCATCGACTTCGATGCGGTAACCCTGTGCTTTTAGGCGTACCTGGCCGGTTTTATCACGATGAACCGGTGAGTTCCAGTGGGCGCCACCACTTCCATATTGATGCACTTTAACTTGACCTGAAACTGCCTGTTGCATCTCAGTGCCATTGTCGTCAATGCCAGTGAATTCAACATGATCTAGTTGCTGTAAGCAATAGACCGACAAAGACAACGAGTCGATATTCAGGCTATTTGGATCGCCCAGGTCCCAACAACCATTCTTGTGCTCGCTGGCTGCACTGTTGTGAACCATTATTGTAATCCGTGACTCGCAAGTAGCTGCAATATGAAACACATTCAGCTCAATCGACAACAATGGAAAAGCTACGCAGTGATAGTGAACCCGGCTATGCTCTGTCAGGCGGTTACTCAGATTGCATTCAACATCGACTTTGAGCGCTAATGACTGACCTGAGTGCAGTGTAATGGTAGGCAATAATCTGTAGGCCTCGGCGACATTAATCGAACCATCAGCCTCTGTATAAACTTGCGCTTGTTGCTGCGCATCACTGGCGGCTTCATTTTTTGAGGCGGCCTCGGTGGGCACGAAAAACAACGGACCACTCTGGTTTACCAACGCATCGACTATAACCCACTTTACGGTCCCGTCATGCCAGAGCGATACAGCAGTGATGTCGCTGGGGATCCTTTGGTGGTCCCTATCGATTAATTGACAGATCTCATCTTTTAGGAGCATTCCCCGTTCAACTGGCACGCCAAAGCGGATCCATTGCAAACCCGCTTTTTCCATCCTAACGCTGCCAATAGGTGTCTGTGATTTAAACGTCATAGACTCAATTCCTCACTAATCCTCTAACCGGTCGAGTCAAAGCGCGACTTAATGACTTTTGCTGGGTTGCCAGCCGCAATGGCCCCCGCGGGTACCTCGTTTATTACCACTGAGCCCGCTCCCACAATGCATCTGTCGCCAAGATCGGCGAGGATAATAGCGCCATTGCCAACCCAGCAATCCTCGCCGACGCGTACCTTGGTAAAGTCACCTCCCTGCTCCCTGATAGGCACGCTCATATCGTCGAAGCGATGCTGGTTTTTGCCACTGAGGATGTGAACACCACTACCCAGCAATGTGTTTCGACCAATTTCGCAACGGCCAATATTACATTGCGGGCCAATATATACCCCTTCGTGAATCGAGGTATCCTGTTGTGAAAAGATGGCTCCAAACCCAATAAAGGCATCAGCCGCACAGTCAGTCATGGCTGACCGGTAAAAAGCAATGCGCAGGTAGCTGCCGGTTATACCCGGCCAGAGCGACAGTGTCTGAGCGATGGCTGTGAATGCACTGTCACTGCGACCAACAAGCCCTAGCACCCAGTGCAACAACACCAGTGGTAACACAACAAGGCGGCTTACCAGCCGTGCCAGTTGTTTCAATTGGTGTTTCATGTTGCCTCCTGCAACTCGGACTGTCGCACAAGCTCACCGAGCCCCGCTAGCTGACCTTGCCATGAATAAGACTGTTGAACCAGCGACAGAGCGTTATTTTTAAGTCGCTGTACTAAGTCGGCATTGTTAACCAGTCGATCGATGGCCTCAATCATGGCATCGGGGGTTTCGCCTACCAACAAATGTTCATTGTGTTGACAAGCGATGCCTTCAGCGCCTTTCCCTGTAGTGACGACGGGGACTCCGCACGCAAATGCCTGCAGTATTTTGTTTTGAACACCCCTGGCCAGGCGAAACGGTGCAATAAATACGTCGGCCCGGTGATAATAGGGGAGAATATCAGTGACATAGCCGGTCACCTCAATGCCGTCGTGCTCGGCAAGGGCCTGAACACGGTTTGAAGGCGTCATTCCTGCAATCACAAAACGTGCATCTGGCCAGCGAGCACGCACTTCGGGCCATTGTGTCTTAACAAACCAAAGCACGGCATCCTCGTTTGGTTTGTAATTCATCACCCCGGTAAACAGCAGATTAGGGCCACGGGGTTTCTTGATAGTTTTGGTCGGAGGGTAAAACGATTGTGTATCGAGGCCATTGGCCGATACGTGCAATTTGGTCCGTTCGCCCAGCTCTATTGAAAAGAGGTCTACCTCGTTCTCAGAAATGAACAAGCAAGCATCGAAGGCGTGGTAGATCCGTTGCTCCATACCAGAAAGCAAGTGTGATTCACGCTGGTAAACCCAGCGCATAATGCCTTCGCTCTGTTGTTGATACTGATGCCACTTGTCCGAATCCAGGTCCATGAAATCCATAATCAAACGGGGCCGGCTTCGTCCTGACCGGGCGCTTAATTCAGCCGAGCGAAACACATAGTCAGCCATAGCTGAACTGGTGCAAACTACTGCATCTACCGGTTGCCTGGCAAGATGAGCATCAATTTGCTGCTGCAGTCGGCGACTGTAAAAATGCGACACGCTAACGGGCTTGCTCTGCATCAAGGACACGCCTTTTCGCCATAAGCCGGAAGGCAATAAGGCGCAATGAACTGAAACGGGTAAGGCCCGCGCCAGCCCGTCACTGAAAAGCTGTTCCTTCTGGGTTTCCAGTGGCGAAAACACTGCGATGGAATGGCCTTGTTTCGCCAGGTATTCCAGCTGATGGTAAGTGCGGATTTTTTCGCCTTTATCAGCCGGAAATGGGACGCGATGCGACAGATAAATAATGTTCATGCCGACGCTCGCTCGCGCCAGGCTTCACGAATGGCCAGAACTCGCTGTAGCGTCTGACGCAGGGTTTGCTCTACCTGGAATTTCAGACAGGGCTGTTTCAAACGCACACTTACCAACTGGCCGGTGCACTCGGCCAGTTGCCGCTTATATTGCATATCGCCCCCCATAAAATCGTATTCCAGATGTCCTTCATCGAGAGCCTGCTGAATTTGCCAAGCGTGCAGCATCAACCCTGGCCTAATGGCTTTATCCAGCGTCCGGTCGGCAAAGCCCAGATAAAAATAGTCTCGTTTGCAAAAACGCAAATTGTACAGACTGGCGATGGGCTTCTCATTAAGCCAAGCGGTGTGTATTCGGGTCAGGCCCTTTGCTTCGGGCGACAGAATCAGCGCGTGATGGAATCGGGTAAAATGCGGATTCAGATAACCGCTTTGCTTGCCCCAATCCTGTTCATGGAATGGCCCGATGCGCTTGAACCCGTTCAAAACAGCCTCTGATTCTGTGTCGGTGGTGAAGGTTAAATGGCCCAGTCCCTCCAATTTCCGCCGAGACTGCCGGATCTGATAGCGGGTACTGCGCGACAGGCTGTCGAGGTAGTTTTGGCCCTGCAACCTCAATCGGGTCAGATCTACACTATAAGTGGGTGCTTCCCAGAGCGTGTGCACCAGAAAATTAGCCTGCTGATTAATCGCCACTACCCGCTCATCACGCATCACGCCGGTGCAGAATTCATCCCAGTTCGGTAAAGCCTTTTTCAGCCCCAACAAACAGGTTTGATAAACCTCAGCTTCATGGCCCGAGCGGACAACGAACCCATTATACTCTGGCCAGATCTGATCAAGTGCGTCGTCACCACTGTGGTTCAGGTGTAGCGACCGAGCCGGAAAGCCACCACGGTGGCGGTGACGACGCTGTATCAACACAGTCATCGCCACCAGCAAACTTCCCTGATATACCCTGACTACCCAAGCTGCGTCAACCAGCGTATTGAGCCAGGTGCTAACCCAAGGCCAGGCAGTAAAAGGTGAGCCCGCAGCCGTTTGGGTTAGCGCCTTCCAGTCAATAGCCATATTTTTATCGAGGCTGACTGGCTGCGCTTGATATACCAGAGCACTCATTGAACCGACCCCAACTGATACGTCGCCGAAGCCCGTAGCAACCATTCATTGCGGTTATCGATATTACGGCCTGTTAGCCATTGCACCTGGGCCAGGCCGCTGACCGACAGTCGGCGGGCCAGTGCCCGCTGCCAGCCGCCGGATATCTGGTTGCGTTGCTGGAATTGCTCATCCTGCCCCAGGCCATCACCCTGCCACTGATAAGTCAGATTGACCGATTCGGCCGGGCTGACCCGCAGGGTCATGCCGGTACCTACAGAAGCGCTGTATTGCTCGTCGGCTACACCGGGCACTGAATCGGACAATTGCTGTGCGCGTGAGCCAGACAGCGTGAGATTGTTTGTGCACAAACTGCACCATCGCTGCGTCGAAAGCCGAAGGCTGATCGAATCTACCAGGCTGATTGATTCAACGCTGTCGGCTGGTGTTTCGGCGGCTAATGTTTCAGGGGCTAAGGTTTCAGGGGCTAGGGTTTCAGCAGCTGAGCCCGATGGGCTAGCGCCGCCACTGGCCTCGGGGGTCAGGGTGGTTAGGTCGAACAGGGTGCTACTGATCGCCCGGTTCGCACTGAGCTCACCTTGGTGCTGGCTCCACTGCCAACGCCGGGCCAGGGAACCGGTAACGGCTTC
>Ga0307966_1003258_pt1 | contig 12266 bp, 9 predicted proteins | sample OrgLakmetagen646_FD_203141 | JGI IMG/M metagenome (GOLD analysis project Ga0307966, IMG submission 203141) | Saline water microbial communities from Organic Lake, Antarctica - #646 | ecosystem: Environmental > Aquatic > Non-marine Saline and Alkaline > Saline | place: Antarctica: Organic Lake... | reverse complement strand
ACAGCTACACCCACACCCACATCCACTCCCACTCCCACACCCTCACCCAACCCACACCCACACCCACACCTGCACCCACCCACATACACACACGTGCACGCACGCACTTGGGCACGCACACACACACATGTGTATACCCACTCACACACACCTGGGTGAGGGGGCATGCCCGGATATGGGGGTGGGTGTGCAAGCACGCATGCATGCACACAAAAATACCCACTCACACACACCTGGGTGAGGGGGCATGCCTGGATATGGGGGTGGCCGCATTCCAGGGAAGGGGGGAGGAGGCATGCCAGGAGGCCTGTACACAAAAACAAGCAGGGATGTGTCATACGGTCATTTGGGACATTCAATACGTAATATACGCGTTAAATACGGAATACGCGTATAATACGATCGTTTTTTAAAAGAATTTTTTTAAGTGCCGAATTTTGACCCAAAATGGACCCGATTCGCCCCAAACGTTCCCAATTCTTTTCCAATATATTGTATGTTATTATAAACTGCATAATATCATTGGAAGCTCACTGAAAGGCCGTTGCTGGGGTGGAAATTGCCTAAAAAGGCCGAAAAACGGCAAAAGAGGCAATTTTTGCAATCGTATAATACGGCCCAAGTTGTTTAATACGGTAAAATACGCGTTAAGCACGATACGGCGTATTATACAAATTTGACGTATGATACATCTCTGAAAACAAGCAAAGCTGTCAGAATTGTGTGTGTGTGTGTGTGTGTGTGTGTGTGAACGTGAACACAGGCAGTATACCTACTGCATTATTGGCAGGGGATGTGACCATGCGTACGGTCATGGTCAACCCTTTGTTCCAATACTGCAATTCATTGCGTATGTTGTGCGAACTGAGTAATAAACAGGAAAGTTAAGTGGCATTCAATGGTGCGAGCGGATCTACCCAATGTGAGAGCACCCACGCATCCCTTTACAAACAACAGCCAGCAATCAGGTGCCTTGGCTTAAAGGCAACGAGTGTGTCTGCGTGTGTGGATGTGTGTGTTTGTGCATGCGCGAACTAGCGCTTTTATGTATGTGCACGTGCGCACGCGTGTGTGTATGTATGCATGTGTGAGAGTGTGTGCATGTCAACATGCCATGTCACCCTACCTGTGCATCCCATGGGGATATCCGTAGGGGGGGGGCATCATGTGTCCCATGGGTCCGGAGAAAGGCGGAAATCCTGGGTACCTGAGGATTGAGATTTAAATGGGGTTTACTTCAATGGCCAGTAGTATGGTGTTGAGCTGCACTGCAAAAGACGGCAGGTCGTCGATATTGAGAGGTGTCCATGCACGGCAGGATGCCCCGCATTTGATTGGAAAGTCGTGCACACACAGATTGGCATAATTATCCCCCCCCTCCTACATTCACAACATTGTCACCTGCTCAACCGCACGCACACACACACGCACATACACACCATACGACTCACCCTGGGGGTGGCATGCCCGGCCGTGGTGGTCCCATCATTTGTGGAGGTGGACCTGGCATTCCGTAACTGCTAGGAACAGGGGGTGGGGGTGCCTCAGCAGCTCCTGCCAGGAGTATGTATTCAAGTGGCGCGAATATGTGCGAGTGTGTGTTTTATGCATGAGTGAATATATGTGTGTGGTTCACGTGCATGCGTGTCAGCATCGTACACACCTGTTAATGACACCACAGGCACGCTCTCCATCCTGGGCTTTTTAGCAGGGGCTTCGTCGTCATTTTCTCCTGTAAATAACGCAAACATACAGTCCAATAGTATGCGAACGTCTATGTGTGCATACCATTGTGTGTGATGTGTGCGTTGTGTATGTGTGAGTGTGCGTGCGTGTGTATATTTGAGTGTGTGTGTGTTTATTTGAGTTTGTGTGTGTGTTTGTGTACGTGTGACCATGCGTGCTTTCTTTTGTGTACACACTTAAATTTCCTGTGAGAGACCAGGCTTGGTCCTGTTAAATTAGTAGCAGGCATTTTAGCAAGAAGACGTAAGTTACATGCTGTTGAGTTTTATAGGCATGTGTTCAAGGAATTTCATAGGCATGTGTTCAAGGAAACGCATTGCAGGCAGCTCCAAATGAATGCACGAGTGAGGACAAAGAAAGCTGTGCGCCAACGTCGGCGCCTTCACCCTTACCGAGTGATGCGGCTCCAGGCACTAAGCCAGGAGGCACCCCTGACATGCCAAAGATCTCAATCTCCATGTTGTCCCTCCCTTCCTTGGCCTTGGGGACCCTGCAAGGATCATGCAGGTGAGCACACGCAGGTGAGCGCAACAGTTTACGTGCACGTTATTCAGGACCCTCTCCCATTGCACTGAAGCTGCTGGCTGGGGTACATCACTCACTGTTTGAGGCTGGTCTTGTGGACTTGGTAGCAGTGGGTGGACAGGCCCTGGGATGTGTTGAGCTTGCGATGGCACTCTGCAAAACAGACATGCAAAGACACTAAAAGTGTGAGCCATGTTTTGCTGCACATGGTGACGCTGGACGCATCGATCAGCTTGCAGCTGCTTACAAAAAAGGCCAGGCACCAACTCGCCTGGACATTTGAAGTGGGCAGCCTTCTGGTGCTGCACGAGCGTCTGCTCGTCCTTGAACTTCCGGTCACAGTAGTCTGCGGCAGTGAATCAAAGAGGAAAGGATCGGGGTCAGACAGGTGGTGGCCTCATCCTCTAAATCCCTGCCTCTACGACTTACAGCAGAAGATGACTTCGGCATTCTTCTTTTTCCGAACCATTTTTAAATTTTAATAACAGGTATAATTGCGAGAGAATGGGCAGAGAAGCGAGCTCGCCATGGCACGCAATAGCAATTCGTCACAGGAAGCACTAGCACACCATAAATAGAGAGAGCATTGAGAACGAATCTTTCCTTCCTGGTTCAAAAGAACTTGATCACCTCGTCATGTAAAAACGTACATATCTGGCCCTACCTGGCCCCTTGCTTTCCGCCCCCATTCCCTCTAGATTATTTCTCAACCTGCTGAAATAGAGCGCCGAAGCGCCTTTATGATTCAATAGAGCACCGTTGTAACGCATAGCCGTACCGTATTGATCCGATAAAATTGGTGATGTTTGAAATTGGTGACGCCCTTGGAAAAATTTTCAAATTGTTTATGATGATACTATTATGGCGATACGCAATCTATGCTTCCCGGTTGGGATATTCAAAAAAATTAGTTTAAAAAGATTGCGCCCCACACAGCCAAAGCCATACAGCCAAAGCCAGCACCTCCCGTCTTTCGCAATGGGTTAAGTAAAAAAGAAATATTCCAGTGGGGAAAAGGGGCGGGAAGAGCCTTGTTTCTGAGTGCCGTCCCTATTCCCTGTTGTAAGGTGCACTCATGAAACAAGGCTTTTCTCACCCCTCTCCCCCCATGGAATATTTCTTATTTTTTACTTAGTCCATTGCAAAACACGGGAGGTGCTGGCTTTGGCTGTGTGAGGCGCAATCTTCTTATAACTGATATTTTTTGATTTTCTGATATTCCAACCGAGAAATATAGATTGCGTATCGTAATAATTGGTGATGGCTTTTTTTGAAGGGTTGTTTATGATGCCCTTAATAGGTGGTGGCTGTTTTAAGGGGCAGGGACAGGGGGCAGGAGGCCCTAATAAGAGGGGGGGGAGGCTCTCCTCTCGTTCAAAAGCGGCTCCTTTCATTATATTTGAATTTACTGGTATAGTTACGCGTTTTTTTTTGTGTGCAACGGCTCAATTGCCGGAAATGCGCCACCGCAGGGGCGATTTTTGAAATTGGTGACGCCCTTGGAAAAATAAATAATCGGTACTAATAGAAATATGGCCGAATTTTCAGTTTACAGGTTAAAAATTTTTGTGAATTCAAGGCATGAGAACAATCCGAGAAATTCTGAATTTTTCTCTCACCTTTCCTCCTTATTTTTTCTGCACATGAAACACACCCTTCCTACGCACAGTGAGACTAACACACACGTGCAAACTCTGTCATCACGCAAATTAGTCTCTACCACCAATTCCTCTTACCACCATTTGCTCTTACCACCCGCCAATTAGATGTGTCAGATCACCATTACTCACGACCAGGACTGTGTGTCCTCTCTTGAACCGACCTCGACTGACTCCCCTTTCCACCTGCATGCAGAACGCCCTCCCTGACCTGACAGTTTTGGCCATAACTGGCTGCCACACAGTCAAGGGCGTGTCAGATATCAGCAGATAGCTGAACTGTCGCGTCCTCACAAAGCGGAATGCAGACGCGCTGCTGTCCCTGTCGTCAAACCCCTTTGACAATCAGGCAAAGGTGGAGTAAGCGCTGTCTGCTATGCTAGCACGTCCTCCATTTTTTCCTGTATCAACCTGTGCCTTCCGAGAGTCTGGTTCATGCATCAGTTGCAAGTTGCATGATAGAGCTGTGATCTGTGACGCAATGCTATAATGTAACACCTGCCTGCAGGCTCTCGCCCGTGGTACCCTACCACCACAGCGGAGCAAGTAAGACTGAAATTGACCAGCACGGCATGCACCAGCCAGGTGGGCTTGCTTACATACACATGCATGCTTTTGCTTCACACTTTTCTTGCAGGTTTTACAACTGCTGTCCTTTTCTTTTTTTATTGGGACCGTCATCAACTGCCATCATCAACATTCACTGATCAGATAGTGATTGTCAGGTTTCCCTCCCCTGCGCAGGCCATGACCACAAAGGGCGGGGTGGACAGCTTTGCCTCACAGGGCGGGGCCCGCCAAATCATCATTGCTTTCAAGTACCTGAACCAGCGCGGGTAAAAATATGCATTGTAGTGCACGTCTGTGTTGAGTGGCAGGCAAGGTTTGAGAGTCCGGACACTTGTTTTGCTAGGATGACGGCCTTACCCTTTCTGCCACACCCTGCAGCAGCAGCAGTAATACTGCCACCCTTCCTTCTAAAAGTTGTCCAATAATGGGCTTTCTCAGTTGCACAGTTCCTTGTTTGTTTTGGTGCAGGCTTTCCAATGACACTGTGGAGATGGGGCCCTCCGGATTGACATGGGTAATCGTCCAGACTTTATACAGATTGCAGGGCGTGAGCGCAGGCGCAGGCGTTCTCGTTGAGGTACAGATGCTTATGCAGAAACAGGACAGTGTAGGCCCAACTGAAATGCCCTTGCGACACAAAAGGGTTGCTGCATTAATGAAACATGAAATCGACTTGTTACGCCAAAGCGTGGTGTCTGCATTGAGATAAGTAATGTACTTTGATCTGCGCTTCGTAATTATCTCTTGTTTAATTAGATGCACAACAAGCGACTGGGTTGTGCAGATTGGTGGGTGCAGGGGACCGCTGTAGTGGTTCCAACGAGTGCAGAAATTAACTGTCCTCTGCCGAGGGCTTCTAAGAATGACTGAGCTGACCAGCCGTCAAAAGATTCCCACTGTTTGTGCACAAACTTGTGAGCAGTGGTATCCTACGGCGATCTGCCTGCGCTAGGTGTCAGCAGGTTGAGTGCACACTTTCCTTGTCTTGGTCCAGGTAGAAGACAATCATATGTCACTATTCATGGACAAGTGTGCACCAACTTTGTAGCACAGGAATTAGTTGAAAGATGGGGATGCCGGATATGGGACCGGCACGCTAAGACGGAAAATATACAGCTATTTTATTAATCAGAAAAGAGTAGCCGCACACGCTTCCGTCCTAGCGTGCCGTTTTCATACCCAGCATCCCTATTTTCGACCCTTTTCCTCTGCTACAATTTGGTGGAGCTGCAGCAACGTACCTATATTGTCTAAAAAGCAAGAGCGTGTAACTCCCTGTGCTGACACACTGCCATTTCAGGAATTATCGCTGAACCCGGAGGGCTATTACCACCAAGGTCTGTCAGCAAGAGAGACAAGGGGGCACAAGGCTAACAATTGGCCTGTGTAAACCAATCGTTCTAGGGACCCTGGTACGCAGATGTTAGCTTGCAGATCTGCACTGCATTGATTCTGCTTGCTTATTTCTTTCCTTTGCCTCGTGAAAATTGTTAACTCGCTCTGCCCTCTTCCTGAAAGATCTGCGCTCAGACGCACAGTCTCTCTGTTTGACTTTCTGGTTGACAAGAACTTGAGTCTTGAAAAAAGCACATTTAAGCTAATGTAAATTAGGCTTTGTTGTTCTTTGCTTGCTCAGACGCAGCACCCGACCTTTTCCTCTGCTACAAACTTGAAGCTGTGCGATTACAAATGATCCACTTGATTAGGCGATGCTATCTTTACGGTGTTGGGAGCACTAGACAATTATATCGTCATACACATACGGTAAAGGTGCACTGTTCCAAAATTTTCTGTGTATTCTAAATTCTATAATATGCTACTGTATGGGACACATGTGCAACAAGTCTTAGAAAAGTGACATTGTACCCTTCTTGCAGGTGGCCCCCTCCGGTAAATGTGCGCTAACCCTTCTGCTAAATGATTTATTTGCCTACTCTGAAATCGTTTAGAGCAAATGATTGGTGATCTATAAGAATTGATTTGTAGAGATGAGGAAGGAGGTGGTGAGTATGGTTGATTAATGACCTATCATTTGCTCTTAAAGATTTCAGAGCAGGCAAACAATTGCACTGGATATATCCAGAGTTAAACATTTCACCTATGCATTATGCCCTTTCCACAGGGGGGCCTTGCCGTTAGGGGGGAAATGGGTTGGAGCTAGGCATGCATGTTTGGCAGTCACATTTGGACACTGAATGACAGACAGCGGGGTGTTTTGTCATTTGCTTCATGCATTTGCTTGCGTTCAGGCACTCATTCTCCACTTGGGATGACTTCTGCAAGCAAGAGAACGTGCATGTGATCCGCAGCAAAACCAATTGATCGCACGCATAAGCATGGACCTCAACCCGTGATCTTGCTGAAACCCACTCTTCCTGACTACTCGCTAATTACACCAGCTATTTCGAGGTGGTGTTTGTTGGCCTGCAGTTTAGTGTTGCAGGGCTGGCTGAATGATTTAAATTGAGGTTCCCTGGCAATGGCCAGGACGAGTGGTCTGTCTGACCCTTAGCTTAACTCTACAGTTTCTGTGCCTGGCGCTTTGTTGGTAAATACCTCTCTGACTGGACCTTGAGCTTGTCTGCTAGTAAAGAAAAACCCGGTACCAAACCCCACAGTGAGGTTTCCATTATCAGTGTGGCAGGAGAGCTCGTCCTCCGTCACCAAGCAAGCCTTTTGAGGATGACCTGCATGAGGTGATGGAGGCTATTTCCTAGAGCGCTCAAAGAAAAAGCCTCTTTACGTCATAGGCTCTCGGCGTGGGACAGGCGGGAGCCTATAACGTAAAGATGGTGCTCTTTGACAGGCCGTTCGTGCTTCCTTCCTTGCTTTTGTTAGCTGCCAGGTATGCAACATTGGTGACAGTGAGGTCCGGTGCAACAGTGGGGGCAATCAGGTCTGGTGCCAGGCTTAATCATGATAATGATCTTGCAGACATTTTGACGTTTATCCTGCAGGCACTTGGCTATGCTGCCAGCACACGCAACAGGCAGGAGCTGATTACGACAACCTCAACAATGAACTGGAGTTGCAGGTGTGGCCCTGTTTAGCTCAAAAAGTTTGGTCTGTGTTCTTAGGGGGAAGCAAAGATCAGGTACATCCTGTCTTACTGTTTGCAAAGCAAGTGAACTGCTCAAAAATGGTAACACACCTTGCATGATCTTGCTCAGCTGTCCCATCCCACTCACGGAGTAAGGCCATCTGCTTTTTTTCTCAACCCGCATTAAATAAGTTGGATATCAAAATTTCTTTTTCACATCCAGAACATGATACTGCCTAAACTCCGCTTGGATGCCAGTACTTGTGTGCACAATCAACAACGGCCTGGCACGCGACCCGCCCTCACAAAAGGCACAGGCATCGACCGATCCTGGTGACATGTTACAAAAGCAAACTTGAATTTGCAATCACATTGGTTCTTTAATTTACATTGCACGCTACCTTTGTTATTAACTGCAGGCAAAACGGTGGAAGAAACACTGGAATGCTGGATGTTCCGGTTTGCTCAGCTTCATCACGGCAAGCCATTATTCAGGACCTTCCAGGATAAAAACAATGAATGCCGTGAAAATCAGCACCACTGTGAAGCTTGTCCTCACAGTAAATAATTTCAGGCATAAAGTCACATTTTCTGATAATTATACTTTGGATATGATTACACTTAATCTAATGATGATCATCTGATCTGCAGACACCACCCTTATTTGCTCCTACATTCAAGGTAAGCTTTCCCCCGTAACTAACTAATTTATTGACTCTACCTTTGTAATTGATACATTTTAGGCTTAGTTTGAAATGGCAACACAGGCTGTAATTTTCAACAGGATACGAGAAAAGGCAAGTTGAACGAAGTTCTTAAGGACAATTTACCAAATTTTAGGTTTGACAAACCAGCTCAAATTTTCCATCCACGAATAAAGATGTGGCTGCTTATTGGTCTGTTGTTGAACCACACCTGCAGGCGCCCGCTTCCTCAGCTGCACGACGGACTCCCACATGGTGAAAGTTAGTGAAAAGTACTGCTGACCGCAGCACTACATATCCATATGCAAGCTTGTCCTGCAGCTGGTACCGCATATATTTTATGATAATGAGTACCCTATTCACAATCGCACACACACACACATACAAACACACACACACATACACTTGAGCCTACACATGCCCTTCGTGAATGCACATGCAACTTTTCCAGCTTTAATATTTCTCTCCAAATTGGTAGAAGGCATTGTGACTGGATTTGTTGCTAAAGCATGCTTTGACAGTCAAATCTCGAGTAAGGAGTAAGCAGAGTTCCTTGATTGCTAATTTAATGATTTGGTTTGTCCTGTCATGCTTGACATTTGGGTGGCCCAGATCCAGGCGTGTGCAATGCCAACAAGAGCAGCAACAGGTGAGGAGGACAAAGTGCTGGATGGCAGATGTAAGCATGAATCGCCCCCATCATGATTTACACCCTTGGCCTCTCCTCTAAGGTGGAGGAGGATGAAGTGTTGGCTGAGCAAGCTGGGACCAGCAGGGGCACCAACGCCAGCACCCAATAACAGTGAGATGCAGGGTGTTGGCAGCTGTATGCACCACTCATATGCTACAATGCTGTGTTGTTGTGTTGTGATAAGGGGGATAACCCATCACACATACTTCTGAAAAGGTCCGTAAAACCAATTGAGCTGAGCAGTTGGGATCCTTTCTATTGCTGAGGATGTGTCCGGCTGGTCGCCTTGCGTTCTCGCTTGCATCGCAGTCAGCAGCTTTCTTTTACTTGAGTTCAAGTGCCAGAACTGAGCTCGGACTCTAGCGCACAGCACGGGTACTGCCTACGTACCTGCCTACTTACCTGCCAAAGGGTACAAGCAGCTGCAGTACGCCAAAACGGAAGGATACCAAGGGAATGCCCCTCTGAAACTGGCCAGCTAGTGCAAGCGTGGGCCCAGGTCCTCCTAATTTATGATCATCGCTGAAGATCACGGCTGTCTGCTTATTCATATCATGATGTAAATAAGCAGACAGCCGTGCCAGGTGTTGAGTCAACAAACAACCTGTGTGCGCCGTCTTGGTGACCTGCACAGATGCTATGTGACACAGTGCTGTAGCAAACCATTTTGCACAGATTTGTGCTTTGTCCTTTTTTATTGCAGAGTGCGTTCCTTTCCCCATTTTAAGTTGATCATGGTAAGCTGATTGTAGGGAGTTCCAGTGTTATTAGCGGGCAGGACAAACAACTATTCTGCAAGTAAAGAAGAGCGAATTATAGCATCGAATGTGAGTCAGTCTTTGTTTGCTTCATAAAGTCCGATCTTTGATCAGAGTGGTTCGTCAGTTTGCTATTATACACAGTGTCCAGCTTCCGATCAAGACCACTTGGAGTCAAAACTATCTGCATTTTCTAACTTCTTTGGTTTGGTCAAGTTGATGCCACAGAGGTTACAGATTAAGCCATCAATTAAAAAGTGCTACTGCTAGGCTGCGTATGTGAAGCACAAGCACAATGAGTGTAGCGATCGAATATTATTTAGTACACAGAAACTTAAATAAGTCAGCCAAATGAAGTAAAGGAACGCCATGTTATAAAACACGTCCGGCATAAACTAGGAACAAACACTGTTATGTGTTGAATCAAACACCATAAATGGCAGCCAAGACCAAACAATATAACATTCCCTAGCAAGCTAGCAGGCTCAGCTTGCAAATGCCCTGGAGTCTGGAGCGAGCTGCTGCTTATCTCCTCCTCTCTCCTCAGCCCTCTGCCCATCAAGAGCACCAGCAATTAAACCGGGAGCTAAGCAGCTACAATAGAAGCAGCACCCAAGAAAGTCATTAATGAGCTCAATTGACGATACTTGTTGCTTGGTCGTTCTCTGCGGGCACCAGCAATTTCCAGACAGCTGGGAAGCCGGTCAGGTAAGCCATAAAAGGAAAAGGAAAAAACCTATGCAGATAGTGAAAACCACTCCCTACATTGTAATTTTAAGGAAAAGAGCCGCTTTGGCGCTGAGTACCGAAGATCTCCTCCACCACAGAGAGGAAAGGTTAATGAGCTGAAACGGGGCCCTGTTGTGAGTTGATAATTGCACTGGAAAGGACACGCCTGGTGTGGACAATTTAGCAGCGTAGTTAACAAAATACACATGGAGCTTGGAAGCAGTCATTGAACTCTTTCAAAAGTAAAACTCAGCTCGTTAAAAGACTGCAGAGTGTGAGTGCTGTAGATAAAAAGACTGCAGGGTGTGAGTGCCATAGATATGGTGCCACTCACACCAAGACGATGATGAGGAGAGTACCGTAATGAAATATTTTTGAAGAATGGTGCAGAGATCTTTGTGCTGCTCCTTTGCGACGTGTGACTGGCCACGAGTCTAGTGTCCTCACGGTTCTTGATCACAATGTGGATGCCACGTTAAAAGATAATTTCATCCAACATCCAAGTAAGGAGTGTCCATCACTCCCCGCCACGCTAAATGTAGGGGGTAGGCGTCATCATTTACAACACTCACACTTTGATTTCACAAGCTTGGCCGCAAGCTCATGTACACTCTGGCAATTGAAAGTGCAACTGCAACGCCCCTGACCGGAACTAATGCCACTTTCCAGTAATGTTTCAACATTAGACTCATCATTAGGTGCCGGGGCATTCCAGCGATCAAAATTGGGCGGCTGCAGCTGGCTCCACTGACGTCCAAGCTACTCCCTATATGAAATGGTGGCACGAGACAGAACCGGCCTGCATTCCTGCTGATTTTAATGACTTTCCCCACAATTTCTAATTACTTAGCAAATATGCCAAGGGGCGTTCGAAAGCCACCGTAACAGCAACAACACTGCAATCAATCTAGGAATCTTTTTGCACATCCGCCCCTCCCTGATTGAGAAGGACAATAAGGCGCTGGCCCACTCTGCCACACCAATGTTTCTATATTTATTAAAGGAATTCAAATCAGCTCGTGCCTTTACGCTTATTGCCCCTAGGCCTGTATCTCCCCCAGGCCTGTATCTCCTTTCAGACGACCTTGCTGTTTTGTCGTAAGGAATATAATCTGCGAGATCAAGCAGCGTGAGGCCTCCTTAAAAAAGGAGAAGGCTGCAAAAACCAGGGGCAGGTTGCAACATACACCGTATTAGTTATGAGCACAGCTTGTTGCGAGAGCGCTAGTAATATTACGGTTACCATGTACGCTGTTGTTCCTGGTAGGCTGCCGGCATGGGTGAGAATACGGGTAGATTCTGCCTATTTTTATTTCAGTGTAGAATTTTAAATGTGTCACATGCACTACAGACACATATACGCAGCAGTGGGATGTACACCCTTACGGTCAACGAATCACAGAGGCCCAGTTAAGATACAATGACGAATTATCGTACGAGATGCTTGTGTATTGTTTTTGAGCAAACAGGAATCTTCGATTTAACGGCGCGTTTACAACGGCGGGTTAAGGTTAAGTCAATTAACCCGACTTGCAATTTCCGAATTAACCGCGGTTGCTATTTAAACCCCGTTTGCGTTTACAACAAACAGGGTTAATATTAGGTCAAACACCTGCTCCTTTCTGTCGCTGTTGGTGCCAACGTGCTCATAAATCTGTTTAGTAATCCCCTGTGAACTATCATAATTGTGGCATGCAGAACATGAACTTTGTTCATCTTTGACCAGAGGCAAAAATCGGGTCTCCTGGCCTTTTTGACCTGTCGACATGCTTTCCTCTGAATTAATATCTCATTTCAATTGCATCCTGGCCTTCTGGGATTTTTTTAGCCCTTAACCTTTTTATT
>Ga0307966_1003257_pt1 | contig 12266 bp, 4 predicted proteins | sample OrgLakmetagen646_FD_203141 | JGI IMG/M metagenome (GOLD analysis project Ga0307966, IMG submission 203141) | Saline water microbial communities from Organic Lake, Antarctica - #646 | ecosystem: Environmental > Aquatic > Non-marine Saline and Alkaline > Saline | place: Antarctica: Organic Lake... | reverse complement strand
TCGAAATAAAAGAATGAGGACTAATACGGAATCTAGTTCGAAAACTTGATGAAGTTAAAGTTCACCTCATTCTTTTTTAATTTACATATAATTTGTAAATAATTATACTTTTGCTAATCTAAAGGATTACTATCTGGAATTGATTTCTCAATAACTTCTTCTTGAATAGACGCTTCAATTATTTTCTTCTCAATAAATTCCTCAACTTCTACCTCTCCGACAATTGGCTCTTCAACCACAGTTTGCTCTTCAATAACTGGTTTTTCAGTTACCGATTCTGTTTTCCTTTTATTATCTGAAACAGACTTTATAGATTTATCTGAATTTCGATTTACTGATTTAAGTTTTGATTCTTTTCCAAGCTTAATTCCCAGCATTATTTCATGTGTTCCACTCGTAAATGCACGCAATTTAGCTCCTCCAAATTCATAAGCATAACCCAATTGCAGCAAGTCCGTTATTTCTAATCCAAAGCGTGCCAAAACACCAACATTTGTTCTGTAGCCAACGCCAACTGAAATCAGATTATTGTAAATAACTTGGGCGTTTATATCAAATTGATTATTTCTAGCGTCGAATCCTCTATAAAGAACTGACGGTTGAAAACCCCAATTTGTTCCAAGCGCTAAATCATATCCTAAGTAAGCAACAATATGCCTTTTTAGCTCAATGTTTGCCCGCCCAATGGCTAGTTCTCCAATTTTTGCCGTTTCAAAAACTTGGGGAATGGAAAATCCTAATTCCAATCTTTTATAGTTGTAATATAAACTCACATCATTCTTAAATGAAACTTGAGAATGATTTCCATTTACAAAAACTTCGTCTAATTGATCATCAACAATAGCATCACTTGGAGTAAGTGTGGTTTGGTAAATACCTGCAGATAATCCCAATCTGATGTTATGATCTTTACCAATCTTTATCCGATAAGCGTAGGTTCCTACTCCTGAAAATGTATTGCTTAAATCCGTTTTGTCATGCATGATAATTCCGCCTAATCCAACGTTTTCAAGAACGCTAGACTGAATACTTAGAAAGCTTGTCGATGGAGCAGCTTGAATTCCTACCCACTGCGAACGGTGACTTAAATAAGATGTTAAGCCTTGATCAAATCCTGCATAAGCTGAATTGACATGGTAACGATTAATGTTGTACAAACTGTTCAATGAAATTTGTTGAGCGTTAATAAATGACATTGAAATGAGTACTAATAAGAAAGTGAATGATATAGTTTTCATAGTATATATTATTAAAACTTATAATTAATTGGATGAACTCATTATCGTTAATGGACCAGAGTATTTGATTTTGTCATTACAAATTATGACATAAACATAAGCGCCATCTGGTAATGGTTCACCTTTGTATTCTCCGTTCCAATCATTTTGATAATTGGTAGCTTCATATACTTTTTGTCCCCATCTGTTGAATACTTGAACCGTACAATCTTTAATAAAATCAAGTTCTCTAACAATCCAAGTGTCATTTCTTCCATCTCCGTTTGGAGTTAGCAGAGTGGTAATTACTATATCTTCTAGGCAGCCAGGATTAATTCCATCTGTTATGACTTCCACTTTAAAATAACAAGTTGTGATATTTCCTGAAGCATCTTCGAATGTTAAAGTGATTGGTAAATTTTGAACTCCATCATAAACAGTTCCTACTTCTGGGAATTGGGTAACAAAGAGCTCATCATCACAATTATCTGTCAAATCAGTCATCAAACTGTAATCAGGTATAACAAATTGACAGTATTCATCTAAAATTTCTGTCTGACCAGCAAGACAATTGACTATTGGAGATATTGTGTCAAGCACACTTACTTCGAAAGTACAATTACTGTTATTTCCACTATTATCCGTTGTTGTTAAAGTAATAATGTAATTCCCTAATTCAAGAATAGATCCTATTGCAGGACTTTGTGTGATTGTTGGCAAGGCAGTACAATTATCATTCGAAATAGCAAGTAGTGTATAGTCAGGCAAAGAAAATTCACAATTTTCATCTGCGTAAACTATAATATCTGCAGGACAAGTAATTGTTGGATTTTCTGCATCAATTACTATTACAACTTGGATACATGTCACACTATTTCCTGATCCATCAGTCGCTGTGTAAGTCACCGTTGTGTTTCCGATTGGGAAATTTGCTGGTGCATTATCTGTGATAGTTACAGAACAGTTATCCGTTGCAGTTGCTGTTCCGATTGCAGAGGTTGAAGTACATAATCCAGCATCTGTATTTAATGTGATGTCCGTTGGACAAGTAATCACAGGATTTTCAATATCGATTACAGTTACAACTTGTGTACAAGTAATACTATTTCCAGATCCATCAGTTGCTGTGTAAGTCACTGTCGTATTTCCAATTGGGAAACTCGCTGGTGCATCGTTCGTAATTGTTACCGAACAATTATCCGTTGCAGTCGCAGAACCGATTGCAGATGTTGAAGTACATAATCCTGCATCTGTATTTATTGTGATATCCGTTGGACAAGTGATTACAGGATTTTCATTGTCTTCAACTGTTACTATTTGTGTACAAGTAACACTATTTCCAGATCCATCGGTTGCAGTATAAGTAACTGTTGTGTTTCCGATTGGGAAATTGGCTGGTGCATTATCAGTGATAGTTACAGAACAATTATCTGTTGCAGTTGCGGCTCCGATACTTGACGTTGAAGTACAAAGACCAGCATCTGTGTTAATTGTGATATCCGTTGGACAAGTAATTACTGGATTTTCATTGTCAATAACCGTTACAACTTGAGTACAAGTAACCACATTTCCAGAACCATCAGTTGCTGTGTAAGTCACCGATGTATTTCCGATTGGGAAACTTACTGGTGCATCGTTCGTAATTGTTACAGAACAATTATCTGTTGCGGTCGCTGTTCCAATTGCAGATGTTGAAGTACATAATCCAGCATCTGTATTTATTGTAATATCTGCTGGACAAGTGATAACAGGATTTTCATTGTCTTCAACTGTTACTATTTGTGTACAAGTAACACTATTTCCAGATCCATCAGTCGCTGTGTAAGTCACTGTTGTATTTCCGATTGGGAAATTCGCTGGTGCATTATCTGTGATAGTTACAGAACAGTTATCCGTTGCAGTTGCTGTTCCGATTCCAGAAGTTGAAGTACAAAGACCAGCATCTGTGTTTATTGTGATGTCCGTTGGACAAGTAATTACTGGATCTTGATTATCAATTACTGTTACAATTTGAGAACAAGAAATAGTATCTCCTTTTACATCCGTAGTTTTCCAAACAACTGTGGTATTCCCCAAAGGTAAATTTACAGGAGCATCATTAATTATGGGTGAACAATTATTATTGGCTGTTGCTGTTCCGAAGTTCCCTGAAAAAGTACATTGTCCTGCATTGGCAAATACTGTTGTATCGCTTGGACAAGTTATAGAAGTGGTCAACAAATACTCAGCTGCACCAGCATCTCTTCGAGGATCTGTAATTGCCCCATTTTGTGCTACTGATAAATCTGCTGGTGTACCTGCATTGATTGCTAAACTTCCACATCCTGGCAGCATGGTTTGAGTTGTTCCGCCATTATTTGCTAAAGGTTGTAAATTAAGGTTTACCGCTGAAACATTTACTAAGTCTAAAGTGCTATTGTGACCATTTGGTGCATCGCTAAAGATATTGTAGCCGTTGGAAATTATTGGATCTCCATCATTAAAAATATTTGATCCACCTGAAGAAGCTGTCCAAATTATACTGCTTGTAATTTCAATTAAAGAATAATTGGAACCATCACAAAAAATACCTCCGCCATCTCCTCCACTAGCATTGTTTCCGATTATAGTGGAATTAGTTACTTCTACAAAAGAAGAATCATTAGCAAGAGAATAAAAAGCTCCACCATACAAATTAGAAGTATTTGTATTGATAGTAGAATTAATTACTTTAACAAAAGAATTATTTGAATAAGTACAGAAAGCTCCACCATTTCTAGCAATATTATCGCTAAATGTGGAATTTATTAAATGAATAGAAGAAGAAAAAACTCCTCCACCATCTCTTAATGCTGTATTATTTCTAATTGTTGAGTTTAATAATTGAACATGAGAAGAAAAAGTATTGGAAAAAGCAGAAGTGGAAGAGTAAATACCTCCACCATCAGATCCATTATTACCACTAATAATAGAATTATGTACAAAAAGTGAGTCTGAACTATCGAATTGAATAGCTCCTCCATCTCCCCATCCCGCGTTTCCATTCACTAATACCATAGAATCCATAGCAACATTACCAGCATTAGAAATATCAAAATGGCGATTTGTATTTCCACCACTTATAAACAAAGTGTCTGTACTATTATAAAGCCCTTTAAAAATCAAAGATTTACTAAATGCTATATTTGAAGTAAGTACAATACTATCGCTACCTGATGAAATAAGACTTGGATCAAAACGAATGGTATCTCCCGAGCAAGCATCAGCAACAATTTGACGTAAAGAGTTTATACCTGAATCATTGTTGTTCATCACTAAACGTGTTTGATTTGGAACAAAATTTACAGTAATCGTCATGATGCTATCACCTCCACAAGCGTTTGGAATTGTATCGTTAATGATTTGTGTGTTTGGTCCAGAAATGGTTAGATTACCACTTGGCACAGTATAAGAAGTACATTCTGAAACACTGAAACTTGATGAACTTGGTGGTGATGAAGGACTTTCAGCTGCTCCAATATCTCTGCGCACATCTGTAATTGCACCATTTTGTGCTGCTGAAAAATCTGATGGTCCTCCTGCGTTAATTGCTGCGCTTCCACATCCTGGGAGCATGGTTTGAGTTGAACCACCGTTATTCGCCAAAGGTTGTAAATTGAGGTCTGATGCTGAAATATTGACTAAGTCTAATGAACTATTATATCCACTTGGTGCATTACTAAAAATGTTGTAACCGATAAAATTTAAGAAACTTTGATAGCCATTTTCAGTATTTGTTCCATCCGAAGCTTCGGTCCATACAATGCTACTTTCAAAAGTAAAATTAGAACTATTACTATTAGTAATTCCTCCGCCACTATTACCAGCACTATTTCCAATTAATGTGGAGTTAGTTAATTGAACAGAAGAACCATAAACAGAATAAATCCCCCCGCCTTTGTCATTAGAACTATTTCCACTTATGGTGGTGTTAGTTAATTGAAAAGATGAATGAAAAGAATAAATCCCCCCGCCATAAATACCAGCACTGTTTCCGCTTATCGTAGAGTTAGTTACTTGAACAGAAGAAGAATAAGAAGAAGAAAAAGAATAAATACCTCCACCTGATGATGATGCTGTATTATTTGTAATACTCGAATTTTGTATTTCAACTTGATCAGAAGCACCTGAGTTATTACGAGAACTAATTCCTCCGCCCAAAGTCGCATTGTTACCAGTAATAAAAGAATTATGGATGAATAGTGAGCCCGTACCATTTATTGAAATGGCTCCTCCATATCCACCATATCCACTTACATTTCCATTTACCAATACCATAGAGTCCATGGTAACATTACCTGTATTTGAAATATCAAAATGACGATTCGTATTTCCACCACTTATAAATAAGGTATCTGTACTATTATAAAGCCTTTAAAAATCAAAGATTTACTAAATGCTATATCGGAAGTGAGTACAATACTATCGCTACCTGATGAAATAAGACTTGGATCAAAACGAATGGTATCTCCCGAGCAGGCATCAGCAACAATTTGACGTAAAGAGTTTACTCCTGAATTATTAGTGTTCATGACTATTCGGGTTTGATTACCAAAGTTTACAGTAATCGTCATTATACTATCACCTCCACAAGCGTTTGGAATTGTATCGTTAATGATTTGTGTGTTTGGTCCAGAAATGGTTAGATTACCACTTGGCACCGTATAAGATGAACATTCTGAAACACTAAAACTTGATGAACTTAGTGGTAAAGAAGGACTTTCAGCTGCTCCAATATCTCTGCGAGAATCTGTAATCAATCCATTTTGCGCAGCTGAAAAATCTGTTGGCCCTCCTGCGTTAATTGCTACGCTTCCACATCCTGGGAGCATGGTTTGAGTTGAACCACCGTTATTCGCCAAAGGTTGTAAATTGAGACTAACTGTAGAAACATTTACTGAATCCAAAGCACTATTATATCCATTTGGTGCGTCACTGAAAATATTGTAACCATTTGAAATAATTGGACTTCCATTATTATCGATATTTCCCCCTCCTGACAAGGCTGTCCATATAATGCTGCTTTCAAGAGTAACAAGGGTAGAAGAAGAAGAAATACCCCCTCCATCATTATTAGCGCTATTTCCGATTATCGAGGAGTTAGTTAACTGAATAGAAGAAGGAGAATAATAAGAAGCAGAAGAGGAATAAATACCCCCTCCATCATTATTAGCACTATTTCCGCTTATCGTGGAGTTAATTATTTGAAAAGAAGGAGGAGAAATAGAGGTGGAAGAAGAATAAATACCTCCTCCATTGACATTAGCAGTATTTCCGCTGATCGTGGAGTTAGCTAATTGAACAGAATAAAATGAAGTGACTTGCGAGTTACTAAAAACCCCACCACCATGGTTGTTAGCGCTGTTTCCACTTATAGTGGAATTAGTTACTTGAAGAAAAGAAGAAGAAGGAGAAGAGGTATAAATCCCCCCACCAGAATTAGCACTATTTCCACTTATCGACGAATTAGAAACTAAAACAGAAGAAGAAGAAGAAGAAGAAGAAGAAGATAGAGAATAAATAGCGCCTCCAGCAACTGATGCTTTATTGTTTTTTATAATTGAATTATGTACTTCAATAAATGCTCCCAAACCGGATACATTGTAAGAACAAATTCCTGCGCCCCAAGTCGCTTTGTTATTACTAACTAAAGAATTATAAACAAAAAGTGTGTCCGAGTTATAAAAATAAATGGCCCCTCCAGCTCCACTAGCAGAATTTCCATTCACCAATACCATAGAATCCATAGCAACATTCCCAGCATTAGAAATATCAAAATGACGATTCGTATTTCCTCCGCTTATAAATAAGGTATCCATACTATTATAAAGCCCTTTAAAAACCAAAGGCTTACTAAATGAAATATGTGAGGTAAGCACAATACTATCACTACCAGCAGAAATAAGACTTGGATCAAAACGAATAGTATCTCCAGAACAAGCATCATTAACAATTTGGCGTAAAGAGTTTACACCTGAATCGTTAGTGTTCATGACTATTCTGGTTTGATTACCAAAATTTACAGTGATCGTCATGACACTATCTCCCCCACAAGCATTTGGAATGGTGTCATTTATAATTTGTGTAGTTGGCCCTGAAATGGTTTGATTACCACTTGGAACGGTATAAGACGAACACTCAGAAACACTAAAACTTGATGAACTTGGAGGTGATGAAGGACTTTCAGCTGCTCCAATATCTCTGCGAGAATCTGTAATCAATCCATTTTGCGCAGCAGAAAAATCTGTTGGTGATCCTGCGTTAATGGCTACGCTTCCGCATCCTGGGAGCATTGTTGGAGTTGAACCACCGTTATTCGCCAAAGGTTGTAAATTGAGACTAACTGCAGAAACATTTACTAAGTCCAAAGAACTATTATATCCATTTGGTGCATCACTAAAAATGTTGTAACCGTTGGAGGTAATTGAAGCTGCATTATTATAAAAATTAGCACCTCCTGTAGAAGCCGTCCAAATAATACTACTTGTAATTTCAATTGTTGAGGCACTAATACTAGGACTAGAAAGAGAATAAACACCTCCACCATTGCCACTATTGGCGTTATTTCCTATTATGGTGGAATTACTGACTTGAACAGAAGAAGAAGAGGAGAGAATCATAGAAGCTTGTGAAAGAGAAAAAGAGTAAATACCTCCACCTCCGCCAAATGCTCCGTTAGCAGTATTTCCACTTATGGTGGAATTCGTTATTTGAATAGAAGTAGAAGAATAAGAAGAGGAAGAATAAGAATAAGAAGAAATACCTCCACCATTTGATGATGCTGTATTATTTGTAATACTTGAATTTTGTATTTCAACATGAGCAGAAGCACCTGAGTTATTAAAAGAACTAATTCCACCACCATTATTTCCATTGTTACCAGTAATAAAAGAATTATGGATGAATAGTGAGCCCGAATCATTTATTAAAATCGCCCCTCCATCTCCACTTCCTGCATTTCCATTTACCAAAACCATAGAATCCATTGTTACAATGCCAGCATAGACAATATAAAAATGACGGTTCGTATTTCCACCGCTTATATATAAGGTATCCATACTATTGTAAAGCCCTTTAAAAACCAAAGATTTATTGAAAAGAATGGTTGTAGCGAGCACAATACTATCACTACCAGCAGAAATAAGACTTGGATCAAAACGAATAGTATCATTTGCTTGGGCATCATCAACAGCTTCACGCAACGAACCACTCCCGGAATTGTTTGTGTTTACAACAGTAATGGTATTCGCAGTCGCGAAATTGACGAACAAAAGGGCTAGTAGAACAAGTACTAAATTTTTCATAAAAATAATTTTTGTGGCTATAACTTTATGTTATGGCTAGTAGTGTTGTAGAAGAATTGATGCTGCATAATCGGCTTTTTATTACCGATTATGGAAAGTGTTAATTGTAAATAGACTCTTTAAAAAATTTGTAAATAAAAAGTTTATCAATTCTAAAATCCAAAATTATTGTATAGAAAGCTTAAATCTATACGTGGTACTGCGTATTTTTAGGAGAATTTAACAAGTAGGGTTTAAAGGAATTTAGGGATATTTAGTTGGTGGTTTTATAAAGCTTATATGTTACTTTCAGCATATTAATTACTGGAAAATCACGTTAAATTATAAATAAAACAATGAAATTACACCGGTTTTATTTAGATTCTTGGACTTGTTTCCACTTAGCCAATGATGCTCTTTTGTTTCTTATAGTCAGGCTTTAAGAATTTTAACTTCGATTTACTCTTGAGCGCATCTTCAAAATTATTCAACTCTTTAGTCAGATATGTATGAAGAAACCTTCGATATCTAATTTCAATACCCAACAATTTCTTTTTTTATTTGAGAGAACATTTGCGAATGAATTTATTGGCTCTACTTATTCCATCATGAGTTTCTTTGCCAACAAGGCAAGCAAAGCTATTTTAAAAAACTCTTTTCGAAAAGCAGATTTAGTTTTTTGATGTTATAATGCTTCACCCCGTTGGACAATGTCCTACGGGGTGAACCACTCTATCTCTTCACCCCGTAGGATTGTTTGAGAAATAATTTGATAGTCTCTTCTTTAAATATATTTTACCATTGCCTGATTTTAAATATTTCTCTCTTCTTGTTGCGTCTTGTTGATTAATACAACCTTCCCAGTATATCAATTTTAATGGTATTCTGTTTTTTGTTGATGAAACCTTTCCTTCGTTGTGCAATTTTATTCTTTCCAGAATATTATTTGTATATCCTGTATAAAAATTACCATCTAATTCACTAATCAATACGTAAACATAATAATACATAGTTTCATTTTTTTAATCCAACGGGGTGAAATCGGCTGCAAAAATTTCGCGTTGCACAGGTTTGTGCACAATGAAAGCAATTGACTTGCCCGGTTGGTAACTTCCATCATTTAGCTCGTTCCATAATTGAATGAGATTGTTTTCATAATCCAATTCAAAAGCAAGTGCATTAATGGTATTGCGCTTGTTGTTGCGACAAGAAAAGTAGGCAGCAAAAACGGATTCTAATGAAAAACCTTCTGTTAACTTTCTGTTGTCAGAATTAGAAAATAAAGATAGCTGCATAATCTTTAATTAAAAGTGCCTGAGGCTAACCTCAGGCACTTTCTGCTTTGTTTAAAACCCCGAACAGCCCTAACATAGTTGTGTTGTTCTTATTGCCTGCCCCGTGGATAACTGGTTTATTGAAAGATGCTTCATAAATTTGAAAGTTATCCTTCGGGGTGAATTGTTCTGGTTGCCATTGTCGAAGTTCTGTTTCCAAGCGTTGTTGTTATTGTTCTCGCTGGAACTCCAATAGTACGCACTAGCAAAACCACCAACCACAAAAAAATAAAGGCGTTCATATAAATACAAGGCATCTCATATTTATTGTAGCATTACTCAAAACAATTTACTTTATATCAAGTAACACTCATTTTAACTGCTCAACGAACAGTCCCTTTATCGCTTTTAAACTAAACCTTGCTCGCTCACTGCCACCTTGGCAAAAGTAATTCCGGCATTTACCGATTGGCATTGCGCCAACCGGTAATCTGTTTGCCTATGCCATCCATCAACCCCGATAACTCGGCTTGTTTTTTTATCGCTAAAATTTTCATATCAACACATAAGCGTATCTCAAATTTCAGCAATTCAAAATCATCTAAAAATGCCTCAAGATATACAAGCTTATCTTGTGCTTTATTTGCCCTGTATATACTCCTTACAAGCTGTATTGCATCTCGCTTCACCCCGTGGGATAAAAGTTTCGCTATCCAACGGGATGAATATCTTGCCCAAGCGTATATTTATACTCACGAGGAAACTCCTGTGTATATAAAAACACTTTTTGAACCAACGTATAAACATCCTTAAATACCTGTAACTCGTAATATAGTGCCATTTTAAAAAAAAATAGACCGCTTCGCGGTAAATAGTTAAATTGATAAATTGTTAAAAAGCCCGAACAGCCCTAACATAGCGTGTGTTGCTCTTATTGATGTTGCTCTGGCTGCCATTGCCGAAGTACTGGTTCCATGCGTGGCTGCTAATGTCCTCGCTGGAACTCCAATACCATTGAATAGCAAAACCACCAACCACAGCCCTTCGCTGGTATAATAAATTTAACTCGTATTTGGAAGGTAAATACCAGTCGCCATAATTGCCTCCTTGATAGTTGGCACATATTTGTGCAGCATAAGCTCCTGCGCCTTGTTTAGCAATAATACGCTCTGTATTAAATTTACCTGCACCGATGCCATCTCTCACGGCATTAGTAACAGTACTAGTTCCATTATACCATTGTATTCCTGTGTTTTGGTCGGCTGTGGCTGCTATTAAACCATGTTGCCCGGTTGCATCTAACCAAAATATGATACCTCCTTGGTAGCTGTCGCCAATATCAAGGGTTGTGCCAACTGTTGCACTAATTACATTGTTGGTAATGTCAATTCCTGTACCTTGTGTGTAGACACCAACACTATCTGTATATGTTCCTCCACCGTTGTTTAAAGTAACTGTAGTTCCTGTACGGCTAATGGTTTGTATTTCATTGGTAATAGAGCCATCTACCTCTGTACTTAAATATCCAGCATCGTTATTGAATGAACTTACATTAGAAGGAGTTCCTGTTAAACTAGAATATTGTGCATCAAAACCAGCAGGAAGTTTTACAAATCCACCGTTACTCAAGTAAACCGTGTCATTGCTAATGGTTAAAGCCTGAATTTCATTGGTAATAGAGCCATCTACTTCTGTACTTAAATATCCAGCATCGTTATTGAATGAACTTACATTAGAAGGAGTTCCTGTTAAACTAGAATATTGTGCATCAAAACCAGCAGGAAGTTTTACAAATCCACCGTTACTCAAGTAAACCGTGTCATTGCTAATGGTTAAAGCTTGAATTTCATTGGTTACAGAACCATCTATTTCTGTACTTAAATATCCAGCATCGTTATTGAATGAACTTACATTAGAAGGAGTTCCTGTTAAACTAGAATACTGTGCATCAAAGCCGGTAGGAAGTTTTACAAAACCACCGTTACTCAGATAAACTGTGTCATTACTAATCGTTAAAGCCTGAATCTCGTTGGTTACAGAACCATCGACCTCTGTACTTAAATATCCAGCATCGTTATTGAATGAACTTACATTAGAAGGAGTTCCTGTTAAACTAGAATATTGTGCATCAAAGCCGGCAGGAAGTTTTACAAAACCACCGTTACTCAGATAAACTGTGTCATTACTAATCGTTAAAGCTTGAATTTCATTGGTTACAGAACCATCTACCTCTGTACTTAAATATCCTGCATCGTTTGTGAAAGAACTTACATTAGAAGGAGTTCCTGTTAAACTAGAATACTGTGCATCAAAGCCGGTAGGAAGTTTTACAAAACCACCGTTACTTAGGTAAACCGTGTCATTACTGATAGTTAAAGCTTGAATTTCATTGGTTACAGAACCATCTATTTCTGTACTTAAATATCCAGAGTCGTTATTGAATGAACTTACATTAGAAGGAGTTCCTGTTAAAC
>Ga0307966_1003256_pt1 | contig 12270 bp, 12 predicted proteins | sample OrgLakmetagen646_FD_203141 | JGI IMG/M metagenome (GOLD analysis project Ga0307966, IMG submission 203141) | Saline water microbial communities from Organic Lake, Antarctica - #646 | ecosystem: Environmental > Aquatic > Non-marine Saline and Alkaline > Saline | place: Antarctica: Organic Lake... | reverse complement strand
TTGACGTAGGCCTCCGCGTGGCCCGGGGTGGGTAGGCGGCGCGGCCTGCCAAACGTGCGCACCAAGGCGTCCTGGACCAGGTCCTCGGCGGTGGCGCGCTGGCCGGTCAGCAGAGTGGCGTAGGCCAGCAGGGCCGGGTAGCGGCGGGTCGACAACTCATGGAAGTGGCGGTGCCATGTCGCCATGGTCCCTCCCTCCGTGCTGCCGTCCGTGGGCATTGATCAGCGTGTCACTTATCTCAACGCAGCCCACCGACAAAGGGTTGTGGCCGCGCTACGAACTGGCTTTGTCCTCCGGCTCAGCGCCATCGCCCACCTCGGCGCCATCGCCCTCGGCAGCCTCGCGCTCCGCTGCCTCGCGTCGTTGCCTCTCGCCGCGACTGGTGGCACGAAAGCCCAGGAACGCCGCGACGGCAATGCCGAGGAAGATGATCAACCAGCCCGTGTCGTTGATCTCGGTGCCATCGATCCCACCCTCGGCGACCAGCATCGTCAACACCAGCCCCATCAGCGCCGGCCCTGCGAGTGACGGTAGATCAGGATGCCTGCCGTGACGGCGGCGCCCACGGCGGCGAGCGAGATCAGCGAGGACTTGACCGCAGTGCCCTTGCGCAGCGCCACGGGCTTCTTGAAGCGCAGCACACCCCAGCCATGTTCGGCGGCGGCCTTGCGCATTCCACGGTCCGGGTTGACCGCGAAGCCGTGGCCCACCGCGTCGAGCATGGGGGCGTCGGTGATGGAGTCGGAGTAGGCGTAGCTGCCCTCAAGGTCGTAGCCGCGCTCCGCGGCGAGGTCGCGCATCGCCTCAGCCTTGCGCGCGCCGTAGGCGTAGAAGTCGATGGACCCGGTGTAGAAGCCCTTCTTGACCTCCATGCGCGAGGCGATCACGCGGTCGGCCCCGAGCATCGTCGCAATGGGCTCGACCAACTCATGCCCGGATGCGCTGACGACCACCACTTCGCGACCGTTGATCTTGTGGCGGCGGATGAGTTCCACGGCCTCGCTGTAGACCACGGGGTCAATCAGTTCCTGGACGGTCTCGCGCACGATGCGGTCGACGAGTGCCACGTCCCAGCCCTTGATCAGGTCGCTGAGGGCATCCCGGAGGCGGGTGGTCTGGCGGTCGTCGGCCCCGCCCACCAAAAACAAGAACTGCGCATACGCGGTGCGGATCGCATCGGACCGAGTGATCAGGCCAGCCTTGAAGAAGGGGCGCGAAAACGCCATGGAGGAGGTGGTGGCAATGATGGTCTTGTCGAGATCAAAGAACGCTGCGGTGTGCGTGGGCGTCGCGTCGGTCATGGCCCCTCCTTTGTTGGTGTCAGCGTAGCGAACGATGCTGGTGTGGCACAGGCGTATGCCTGCACAGATGTCCACAAGTCATCGCGTACATCCCTTCTCCTGCTTAACGGCGGGCAGGGCCCCGTTGTGCCCGGAAGCGTCCGAACATGAACAGGTGACACTTCCCGACGCGTTTGCCCCCCACCGCGAGGTGCCGTGGGGTGCGCTGGCACCGGTGATGCGCACGCCCGGGATCACGGACGTCGTGGTGAACGGGCCCAGCGAAGTCTGGTGCGACCGCGGATTGGGATTGGAGAGGGCCGATGCCCACTTTCCTTCCGCTCAGGCCGTCCGGGAGCTGGCGGTGCGGCTGGCGTCGTTGGGTGGTCGCCGCCTGGATGATGCCTCGCCCCTGGTGGATGCCCGCCTGCCCGACGGCTCCCGCCTGCACGCGGTGCTGCCGCCTATCGCCGAGGACTGCGCGAGCATCTCCCTGCGCACGGTCCGCACTGGTGCCCTGACCCTGTCGGACCTGGTCGCGGGCGGCATGCTCGCACCGGGCCTGGTGGAGGTGGTGGAGGCGCTGGTGCGCTCCCGGGCATCGATCCTCATCAGCGGGGCCACGGGTGCGGGCAAGACCACCCTGCTGGCCTCGTTGCTGTCGGTGGCGGACCCGGCCGAGCGGATCGTGGTGATCGAAGAGGCCGGGGAGGTGATGCCGCAGCACCCGCACGTGGTGCGGCTGGTGGAGCGGCGCGCGAACGTGGACGGCGCGGGGCAGGTGTCCCTGGCGCAACTCGTGCGCGAGGCGCTGCGGATGCGGCCCGACCGGGTGGTGCTGGGCGAGTGCCGGGGCGCGGAGATCAAGGAGGTGCTGGCGGCTTTCAACACTGGCCACCGCGGCGGCATGTCCACCGTCCACGCGAACTCGGTGGCCGACGTTCCCGCGCGTCTGGCGGCGCTGGGGGCGCTCGCGGCCATGCCAGCCCCGGCGGTCACCATGTTCTCTGCGGCGGCCTTCGACGTGGTGATGCATGTGGAGCGGGGCGCTCGCGGCCGGCGCATCGCCGGGCTGGGGGTGCTGGAGGTGAGCGACGGCGCGCTGGTCGCGCGCCCGGCCGTGGACATTGACCAGGCCGGTCGCATGGTCAGGGGCGTGGCGTGGCCTCACCTGGAGCGGATGCTCGCCGCCGGCGGGCTGGACGATGGCGCCCGCGCCGCGTGAGGGGCAGGCGCTGCCCGCCTACGCTGACCACCTGGTGCGGGTGGCGGAGGCGGTGGGTCTACTGCGCTCGGGTGCCACGCCGGCGGCTACGTGGGAGGCCGTGGGGGTGGGCCCCGTGGACCAGTCGGGGGTGCCGAGCGGGCTGGATGACTCGGAGGCGAGCCAGGCCGTGCGGGCCGCGTGCGTCCTGGCGCACACCGCGGGCGCGCCGCTGGCGGAGGTGCTCGACGCCGTGAGCGAGCACCTGCAGCGCGACCTGGAGGCGCATGCGGGCCGACAGGCGGCGATGGCCGGTCCCACCATGAGCGCGGCCGTCCTGTCGTGGCTGCCGCTGGCCGGCCTGGGGCTGGGAGCGCTGATCGACGCACGCGCCCTGGAGGTGGTGGCGGCCACCCCGCTGGGCTGGACGTTGGTCACGCTGGCCGGGGCACTGACGTGGGCGGGGCGCCGGTGGATGTCGCGCATGGTGGCTGAGGCGAAGCGGGCCGGTGACGAGCCGCCGGAGGTAGAGCACGTGCGTGCGGAGCACCGACTCGCGGGGCCCCGACGCGCGGAGCCCGGAGGCCGCGCGCCCCACAGCAATGCCGGACCGCCGCCGCGCCCGGTGCCCGTGGTGCTGATGCTCGCCCTGATCGAAGCAGCCATCAGCGCGGGCCTGGAGGTGAGAGGCGCACTCGCCGCCGTGGGGCAGGCGTGTGGGGGCGTGCGGGGCACGGCGCTGGTGCGCGTGGCGGATGCGCTGGCGGTGGGGGTGCCGTGGGAGGCCGCCTGGGAGCGCACGCCCACGGCCCTCGCGCCCATCGAACGCGCACTGCGCAGCGCGTGGACGGCGGGAATGGCGCCGCGGTCCATGGTGCGCGCCCAGGCGCAGGTGCTCGCGATGGCACAGCGCATGGCGGCCGAGCGCGCGGTGGGGGAATTGGGGGTGCGCATGTCCCTGCCGCTGACCTTGTGCCTGCTGCCGGCGTTCGCGCTGGTGGGGGTGGTGCCCATGGTGGTGGCGGTCGCCTCCAACGCTGGTGTCGCGCTCGGCTAGAGATCGCCCTCAGTGGCCGCAGGTGGCCGATGTCCCCAGGGCTGCCGCGGGCTGTGGCACTGCACAGATCTCGCCGCACGCCGGGTGCGGCCGGTGTTCTCTCGCGAGGCTGGAGTCACCAACCAACACAAGGAGGCTCATCATGACCGATCGTTCCCAGGCCCTCGCCGGCCCCGCTGCCGGCGACCATGCTGCTGGTGACCACACTGGCGCTGACCGTCGCCACACCGACGACAGCGGGATGGCCACCACCGAATACGCGCTGGTGACGGTGGCCGCCGCTGGCTTTGCCGGCGTGCTGGTGGTGCTGCTGAAGTCCGAGCAGGTGCGGGAGCTGCTGCTGGGCATTGTCACCTCGGCGCTGGGATAGGAGGGTCTAGTGTCTGACCGGCGCGAGCGCGGCAGCGCCACCGTGGAGTTTGCCTTGGTGGTGCCGACGGCAGCAGTCCTGCTGGGCGCGCTGTGGGCCGGGGCCATGTGGGCACAGACCACGTTGGTGGTGCAGGATGCCGCCGCGGTGGGTGCGCGCGTCGCGGTGACCCAGAGCGATGCGGCCGCGACCCAGGCGGCGGCCCGAGTGGCGGGGGATGGCTCCGAGGTGGCCGTGCGCCGCGACGGCGCCTGGGTGCACATCACTGTCACCGCCCCCGGGCACGGGTGGCTGCCCGCGACCGGCGCGACGGCCAGCACATGGGCAGGCCCGTGACACAGAGGCGCAACGATCGAGGCTCGGCCCTGGCGTGGGCCATGGCCGTGGTGGCGTTGGTGGCGCTGGCTACTGCGGCGGTCGGGACCACGGGCGCGGCGCTGCATGCGCGCTCAGCCGCCCAGAGCGCAGCGGACCTGGGCGCGCTCGCGGCCGCCTACGAGGCCAGGGACCTGCGCGCCATGGGGGTGGAGGCAACCAAGCCCCACGCGCAGGTGTGTGGACGCGCCCGCACCGTTCTCACCCGCAACGGCGCGCGGCTGCATCGCTGCGAGGTGCACCGCGACGGAAGCGTCACGGTGGAGTCGGCAGTGACCTGGGGTCCAGGTGAGGTGTGCCGCACCGCCCGCGCCGGAACGGCACCCTGACCTGCCGCCACCGCCACGGCGGCGCTGACATAGCTGCGCCGACCTGATGCGCTTGGCCGCGCGGTCAGGGGGCGTTCGAGGTGGTGACGTTCACCTCACCCAGCGACGTCCACGCGCGCAGCTCGACGTAGTCGGACTGCACCGGCGCGGGGGCGATCATGGTGTCCATTCCGCCCTCGCTGGCGCCTGCGTCTTCAGTCATGCGCGCTTGCGCCTCGGCGTCCTCGGTGTAGCCATACTCGACTCCGTCGGTGACGTAGATCCCCTGGGCGGTCAGCAACGTGTAGGTGCCGGCCTCCAAGGGGCGCTGCCCCCCTGACTCGCTCCAGCAGCCGGAGACGTCCCGCCACAGGTACTCGCCCTGCAGCGAGGCGCCGGACTCGAGCAGGCCCAAGTCAATGACGTAGGGCTCGATCGCACCGTCGCCATCGCCTGCCAGGATCTCGTCGTTGATGTAGGGCCGCAACTGAGACGGGTATCCCTCAGCGACCACGCGCCCGTCGCGCACCAGGTACAGCTCAGCGCTGGGCTGGCCGTAGAACCCGGGCAGGGCGTAGTCCGACGTGTTGGTCACCGTCAGGTCCACCCGCGGGTTGTCATCCACGACCCAGCCGTAGCTGACGGAGATGCCGCCCGGAATCGTGGCGTCGACCTCGAACAGGTCCATCCGCGAGGACTCGGCGGGGAAGTCGACCCCCTGAGTCCCGTCATAAGGGCATCCGTAGAAGCCGCGCAGCCAGGCCTCCTCGGTGTACTCCTCGCCGGCACTTGACTGCAGCACCCAGCGCTGCGTTCCCTCCGCCATGTCCCACGCGTCGGTCGTCACCGACTCCTGGTAGAGGTCCCGCGCCACCTGCGGCGTCAGATAATTGTCCGGCAGTTCCACCGGCTGCGGCAGGTACTCGCCGAACGGGTCCTCGGGCACGTCGCCGGCGATCACCAGTGGGACCGAGGGCGCCACCACCTGGAAGTCGTTCATCGGGGGGGCGGGCAGGGGCTCAGGCATAGGCTCGATTGCCTCGCCGTCCGCCGGTCCCGACACGGCCGGGTCGTCGACCGCTCCGTCACCACTGGACACCGGCGCATCGGGGTCGAACCCCGGCACGGCCGAGGGCTCGGGCAACGGCGCTGCGCTGGGCGAGTCAGCATCGGCGGTGGGGTAGAAGTGCTGTGCCACGACCAACTCGTACGTGCCGGCCGGGAGCGGCTCGCCGTCCCAGCAGTTCGACAAGGACACCTGGGTCTCGTTGACCAGGTCACTGCCTTGGTCGAGCACCGCCTGGTCAAGGGCGGTGTCGCTGATCAAGAACTCACCCACCAGCATCCCCTCCCACAGAATGCTCACCTGGGGGCCGGAGGTGGACAAGTCCACGTCCTCGAGTGCGGTGATGATCACGTCCAGGTCAATGCTCTGGCCACCCTCGAACTCGGTGATCTCGCCGGCGTCCGGGTCAACACCCTCGATGCGGGTGTCCAGGTCAACCGTGGAATCTCCCCACCCGGTGACGTCACGGAAGGCGCCGCAGCTGTTGATCATGGTGGACTCGGCCGAGTCCTCGGCGAATCCCGCAGCCCCGTCGCCGCCGCCAGATTCCGCCTGCGCGCGGTCGGCGCCGGCGTCCTCCGCCCCGACGTCTCCAAAGGTGGGCGCGATGATGCCCACCGCCAACACCGTCACCGCGCCGATGCCCACCAATCCGTTGGCGGCGCCACGCAGGCCACGCTGACGGGTGACCCGCCGCGCCGCCACGTCGGTGGACACCGACAGTTCGCCCACGGGGGCCCGGTCAGCGGCGCCTCGCAGTGCGTCAGAGAGCTTGGTCATCGGTCGTTCCTTTCCTGCGGGCGGTTCGCGGCCGTGTGGTCTGCGTCCGCCATGGATACGTCTGCGTCGTCGAGCGGCCCCAGCGCCAGTTCCAACTGGCCCAGTCCATCGCTCAGGTACCTCTTGACGGTGCCGGGGGCGATGCCCAGTTGCCGCCCAATCTGGGGCACCGTGAGGTCGTCAAAGAAACGCAACACCACGCACGCCCGCACCCGGGGCGGCAAGCCAGCCAAGGCATCGGCCACATCTGATCCCGCCTCGACGGCGCCAAACTCGTCTGGCACAAACTCGCCTGGCTGGAACAGGTGTTGCACTCGCTTCCACCGTTGATCGCGCCGGTAGCCGTCAATGTAGGTGGAGGTGATGGCGCGGCGCACATAGCCCTCGGCCTTGACGGCGCTGAGGCCCGGGCGGGGCCGCGAGAAGGTGCGCACCAACGCGTCCTGCACCAGATCCTGGGCCTGGGTGGCGTTGCCGCACACCAGATACGCGTAGCCCAGCAGCGCGCGCTCGCGGTCGCGCACCAACTGCTCCATGGTCTCTCGCCACTCAGCCATTGCCGCTCCCTTGCCGTCCGGTGGTGCCCGGTGTCGCAGTGTCGACGTACAGCCACGGCGAAACGTTGGGGTGGGTCAACCCCTGGTGTGCGGCCGCGCAGTCGCTTGCATAGACCATCGTCCCCTAGACTCCCCGAATACGTATCCCCCAGCGACACCGCTGTCGCTGAGAGATTTTCGTCAAGGAGGACGAATGCCTCACTCCGTATCCCAGGAGATCGCGGTCGGCTCCACGAGCCTGACCATCGTGGCCGTGATTGCCGCCATTGGAGCCGTCAGCCTCATCTTCTCGTTTGTGCTGCGCCAACAGGTGCTGGCCGCCAAGGGCGGCACCGACAAGATGAACGAGATCGCGGACGCGGTCCAGGAGGGCGCCTCTGCGTATTTGAACCGGCAGATGCGCACGCTGGTGCTGTTCGCGGTGATCGTGTTCGCCCTGCTGTTCCTGTTGCCGGGCGACGCGGGCGTGCGCGTGGGGCGGTCGATGTTCTTCCTGTTGGGCGCGGGCTTCTCCGCCGCCATTGGGTACATGGGCATGTGGCTGGCGGTGCGCGCCAACGTGCGCGTGACCCGCGCCGCGACCGAGGCGAATGGGCGCATCAATGGTGCCCGCATCGCTTTCCGCACCGGCGGCGCGGTGGGCATGTCAGTGGTGGGGCTCGGATTGTTGGGTGCCGCCTCCGTGGTGCTGCTGTATCGCGGGGACGCGGCGGCGGTGCTCGAAGGCTTCGGATTTGGCGCCGCTTTGTTGGCGATGTTCATGCGCGTGGGCGGCGGCATCTTCACCAAGGCGGCCGATGTCGGGGCTGACTTGGTAGGCAAGGTCGAGAACCACATTCCGGAGGACGACCCCCGCAACCCTGCGACCATCGCGGACAACGTGGGCGACAACGTGGGCGACTGCGCCGGCATGGCGGCAGACCTGTTCGAGTCCTACGCCGTGACGCTGGTGGCCGCCCTGATCTTGGGCAAGGCCGCCTTTGGCGAGCAGGGCCTGGTGTTCCCGCTGATCGTCACCGCCATCGGCGCGCTGACGGCTGCGCTCGCGGTCTACATCACCAAGGTGCGCGAGGGCGAGTCGGGGCTGACCGCCATCAACCGCGGCTTCTACATCTCCGCCGCGGTGGGCGCGGTACTAGCCGCCGTGGCCGCCTACCTCTACCTACCCTCCAACTTTGGCGAGTTCGTGGGAGCGCGAGTGTCCGATGCTGAAGGCGACCCGCGTTTGATGGCGTCGGTGGCGGTCGTGGTCGGCATCGGCCTGGCGGGGCTGATCCTGTGGCTGACCGGCTACTTCACCGACACCGCGGCGCGACCCACCAAGCGTGTGGCGGAGACCTCCCGCACGGGCGCGGCCACCGTGATCCTGTCCGGCATTGGGTTGGGGCTCGAGTCTGCGGTCTATACCGCGACCGTGATCGCCGGGTCGATTGTGATTCTGTTCTTCGTGGCCGGCGGCTCCGTGACCCTGGCGCTGTTCCTGGTGGCGCTCGCGGGCTGCGGCCTGCTGACCACCGTGGGCGTGATCGTGGCCATGGACACGTTTGGGCCCGTCAGCGACAACGCGCAGGGCATCGCGGAGATGTCCGGCGAGGTGGACGAGGAGGGCGCGCAGATACTCACCGACCTGGACGCCGTGGGCAACACCACCAAGGCCATTACCAAGGGGATCGCCATTGCGACGGCGGTGCTGGCAGCATCGGCCCTCTTTGGGGCGTATGCGGACGCGGTGGCGGAGGCGCTCCAGAACGCCGCCGTGGCCTCCGCCGACTTCAGCTATGAGGTGATCCACCCGCTCACGCTGGTGGGCGTGATCATCGGTGGAGCCACCGTGTTCCTATTCTCGGGGCTCGCGATCGACGCGGTCACCCGCGCGGCCGGCGCCATTGTGTACGAGGTGCGCCGCCAGTTCCGCGAGATGCCCGGCATCATGGCCGGCACCGAGCGCCCCCTGTACGGCCGCGTGGTGGACATCTGCACCCGCGACTCGCTGCGTGAGCTCGCCACACCGGGCCTACTGGCCGCGACCGCACCGGTGTTCGTGGGCTTTGGGCTGGGCGTGGGCGCGCTGGCCGGCTTCCTCGCGGGCGCCATTGGGACCGGCGTGCTGATGGCGGTGTTCCTGGCCAACTCCGGCGGCACGTGGGACAACGCCAAGAAGATCGTCGAGGACGGCCACCACGGCGGCAAGTACTCGCCCGCACACGAGGCCACGGTCATCGCGGACACCGTGGGCGACCCGTTCAAGGACACCGCCGGCCCCGCGATCAACCCGTTGCTCAAGGTCATGAACCTGGTCGCGCTGCTGATTGCACCGGCCGTGGTGGTGCTGTCCTACGGCGACGGCGCCAACCCCGTCCTGCGGTACACCATCGCCGGCATTGCGGCGGCGATCGCGATTGTGGCGGTGGCGCTGGCCTCACGCAGGTCGCACGCGGCGGACATCGAGGGCGTGGCCGACCGCGCTGCCGAGTCCGAGGGTCACAGCGAGGTCAAACTCGACAGCTGACGTGGTACTGGACGCGCCCACGCACATGCACGCCTAGAAAACTCGCATTGATGTGAGTATCTTGCATGCGAGTAATCATTCACGCCGGGTCGCCGCGCGTGCGGTGGCCGCGACGCCGAGGTCGACGCCTTTCCTTTCTCGCCAGCGGACTCGGGAATGGCCGGCGAGTTGCTCGAGGACATCGAGGGTCGGGCTATTGGCAGGCGGCGGGTAGAACCGGTCGTGTCCGCTACGCCACCCGAGCGCGAACAACAGGCCGCTGATCTCGCCGCGCCATTCCTGTGCAGGTACTCCGCTGCCGGCCACGGCGAGTGCCATCCAGCCTGCGTGACGCGCGGCGTCTTGGCTGCCCACAGGGAGCCGTCCGACGATGTGGTGCCACAATGCCTGCGGGTCCTGGCCGCATCGCTTGGCGGCGGCGGTGGGAGACAGTCGGCCCTTGCGGACACTGACCAGCCCGATTGCGCGCGCAGTCATGCGAATGTCGGAGACGGGGAAAGTCAGGTCCTCGCGGTTGGCCTTGCCGATCCACCACTGACTGATGCCCGTGCGCTCGGCGACCTGCTCGACCACCGCGGGCGGCAGATACCCTGCGGTGGTTAACGCGACGCCGTCGCCGACGATGTCGAGGAAGACGCGGTAGGTCTCTGTGAGGCGGACGGCCTCCGCGTCAGTGACCTCTGTCGCGCCCTGAGAGTCGGGGCGGCTCAGCACCTCGCGGAGCAGGCGCACGCCACCGTTCTCTAGTTGCCCGGAAAGCTTTGCCAGCTCCTCGGTGACTGCGACAGGCTCAGCGACAGCAATCCCGACAGCGCCGTTGGCCTCCTCCACGTCGAAGGCGTCGGGGTGCCACTCCGTGGGCAACCACCCGTGCGCCTGCGCCGCGTCCTCGAAGGCCTCGGGCAGTTGCGCGTCGTCATGTCCGTTGCGGACCCACGTGGCCAGTTCCTCGTAGCCGCCGATGCCGCCGCAGTCCTCGGGCGGGCACGCCATCCTCCCGTCGGTGCAGCGAGATGTGGTGGACGCCTCGTCGAGCACCTCCTCGACCACCAACGCGTGGTCCCAGCCGTCGCCAAAGTCGTACTCGTACCACAGCTCGTCGCCCTGCTGGGCGAGGACCTGATCGAGTCGAACGTCGTCTTCAAGCATCCCGTCATCGCCCTCCTCAAGGTCGAACTGCGTGACGAAGGACGGCGCACGGTGTTCGTGACCGGTCCGGAACCGGTGCAGGTGGCTTCCGGACCAGCCCATGGCCGCCTGGATCACGTCATGCACGCGAGGCAGGGTGAGGTCACCGGGCAATTCAAGCCGCCGCCAGATCGGCGGCTTCGCGCCGTGCAGGTCCAGACGCACGCGAAACCCGCGCACCTCGGTCGAGACTGGGAGCAGCGTCGGTGCCTCGTTGCGCTCCAGTTTCTCAAACGTGCTGGCCACCTGACCGCTCATCAACGCTTCGACGAGCGCTTTGTGCTCCTCAGGGCTGGCCCCTGACATGAGCTGCTTCACCAGATGCTGGACGTCGGTTGATTCGGCCATACTCGACAGTAAATCACCGCCACGCGCCCATGTCATGGCGCTACAGTGGTGACAGGTAGCGAGCCTTGAGCCACGCGCCCTTCCGGAAGCCCGCACGTAGTGCGGGCTTCTGTGTTCTCCCAGCGCGGCGGCGTTGCTTCCGGTGTCTTTGGTTGAGTTGCCCATAGACGACAGAAAGCCCCGGGTCAGTGACCCGAGGCCTTCTGGAACCAAATGTGCCACTACAAACCCGTAGTCCGCGTGACGAAGTTCTTGAACGGAAAATCCGCTGACGCTACAGACCCGAAGTCCACGCGTCACCCACCATTATTCGCGCCTCAGCTGCGACAGTCAACTGAATCTGTACCGCGGCGATCAATAGCACTCGAAGTCGTGTCGAAGCTTCCTGAATCAGTAGGGGCTTAGTGTCGAGGTGCCGGAAAGTGGTTGTAGGGATTGGGATTGTCGCGGTGGGCTCTTGTGCTGAGATTGTCCACGCTATGGGTGAGAACTCTTTCGCCGAGATACGTCGATGGGATCTCCATAGCATTGCTTCCCAGGCGATGCGCGCCTTTCCACCGAACCGTATCGATGGGCGTCCCGCCCAGATCATTCGCCATTTCTAGCGCTGGAACAAGATCGGAGTCGTGGGAGGCCAGGATGATTGAGCCGTAGTCTCCGCGGGTCGAGGCTTGGAATGCATGCAATGCGCAGAGCACATCGATCCCTTTCTCGCGCGGCTTATCGAGCTTCGAAAGGTACTGAAGGGGGCGCATGTGCACGGTGACGCGTCGGTCTCGTGTCCAACTGGCGGCTTGGCGCTGATTGAGTGCGTTGCCCGCCCGGTCGTGCCTATCGGAGGGGAGGCCACGAAAGACTCGTATGTCGGTGGGGAGTTTGGGAGCGCTCTGGTACCGAGCCGCAACAGCACTAGCAATTGCATCGGCGAACCGCCCTGGATGGAGAGGCAAGTCGTCGGGAGGAGTGCCAGCCCGGAACTGTTCGACAGCAGTGCGCACCATGTTCTCGTAGTCGATGATGACCAGCACTTCCGGATCAGCCAACGTCCACTCCGGACACAAAAAAAGCCCTGGCAGCGCCGGAGCACGCCAGGGAACTATCTGAAACGCTATCACAGTCGTAGACGCGTATGTCAAGGTCTGTCATGGCATATCACCCCGTGTGAGCTCAGAGCCTTCGCACCGACTTTGGCCTCGCATCTTCGTGACCCTACTACGGTGAACCCTCG
>Ga0307966_1003253_pt1 | contig 12271 bp, 13 predicted proteins | sample OrgLakmetagen646_FD_203141 | JGI IMG/M metagenome (GOLD analysis project Ga0307966, IMG submission 203141) | Saline water microbial communities from Organic Lake, Antarctica - #646 | ecosystem: Environmental > Aquatic > Non-marine Saline and Alkaline > Saline | place: Antarctica: Organic Lake... | reverse complement strand
GTTAGCGAGTGTGCCAACTGACTGACCCTTGTTGCGAACCGAGAGCACCATCGTGCCTAAATCGTGCACACCGGCGGCAAACAGGGTGCCAAAGACGACCCAGAGCATAGCCGGCAGCCATCCCCAGTAGACTGCAATGGCTGGTCCCACGATTGGAGCCGCACCTGCAATGGAGGTAAAGTGGTGCCCCAGTAGTACAAATTTATTTGCGGGTACAAAGTCTACGCCATCATTGAATTCGTGAGCCGGCGTCATGAAATCGGGGTTGAGCCGGTAGATCTTCTCCGCTAAAAATTTTGAATAATAGCGATACCCGATGGCAAAAAGAAGAAGCGATATTGCGGCGACAAGGCTCGAGGACAATGTGGCGTAATTCAGTTAATGGTCACATGAAAATATTAAACCGAAGTAATCGAATTCGAAGCATAAGCACAAATAAGAAGAAACACCTACTCAATGACAATCTCGTTCCGGTCTTTTGGTTTTTGGTCGCCACCCCCACCGTCCTTCTGAAACAGTTTGATCAGGTTTGATACCCCATAAAGAAGCAGAAACGCGGCGATCAGATAGGCAATTGAGTCGGGGTTGGAGATAATCAGAGCTGCGATAATGAGTGTTAAAACTCCCATAAATACAAAACCGAAGCTCAACAGAAGAATCAAGCCAAAAAATCCGAGAAATACCGCCATAGTGATGGGGATAACCTCCGGAAAAAGAAAGATAAAAACGCCTGTAAGAATCGGAAATGCGGCGATCACTGACGGGGTTTTGAAATAGAGAAACATCAGGCCGAGAGAGATCAGGTAGCCGCCGGCAATCAGGTAGAGAAAATTGGGGTAGATAAGCGATAAAACACCGGTGGCTAGCGTAAGAAGCGCGTTGAAGATTCTGCGTTCACGCGTTTTGTATTGAATATTTACCTGAAACTGTTGATACATGATATAGAACTGTTTTTAAAATCTTGATTGGTCGGTATAACAATGGTTAATACGAATCGGCCGGTGTATTGATTCATGAAAAACACCATGGAGACGAACAGATCAATATAAGAAAGCGATGATAAAATAGATAAAGCATCGATTTTCTTGTTGATGGATGTAAATTAGGCGTAAATTATCAGCTAATACATCCAAAGGGCAATAGTCAGTAGACATGAATAAAAAGAGCAAAAAAAGACTTCGAAAGAAAGTGGAGACGCTTCATATTGAAACAGTAAAGCGGCATATTTTTTTATGTGCGGATCAAACAAAACCGAAATGCTGTAAACATGAAGAAGGACTGGCGTCGTGGAAGTTTTTGAAATCGAGACTGAAAGAGCTTCAGCTGGACGGGGAGTTGGGTGTGTTTCGCACGAAAGCAAACTGTCTGAGGGTTTGCAAGCGAGGCCCCGTAGCTATAGTCTACCCGGAGGGAATCTGGTATCACTCGTGTACACCTGACGTTCTGGAGCAGATCGTACAGCGACATCTCATTGGAGGAGAGCCGGTAGCCGAGAATATGTTTGCTGTCAATCCGTTAGCCACTATCGAGACAGAGCAGGAGTAAAAAATAAGCGGTGTGTACGCTGTCCAGTGAAGCAGTGTAGATATGGCTGATTTTGTTCCAGGTTTATTTTAAACAAGAGGAGGGAAATATGGGATGTGATTTGAAATATACAGAAGAGATATGGGTTGAATGGATGGAGAGCCTCGCCGGGCAAGATTATGTTGTGATTGATGATTTTATATCACCGGAGCTCTACCGGACAATCATGCAGTTTTTCCAAACCATGGAGAGTGAAGACCGGCTGCAGAAAGCAGGTATAGGCAGTTCTGGAGAGTTTCAGATTAAATCAGTAATCCGCGGGGATTTTATTCACTGGCTGGATCACGAAAAAGATACTGAAATGGCCCCATTTTTTGAGCTCATGGATGACCTGAACCAAAAACTCAGGCGATACTGCTATCTGAGCCTGACCGATTCGGAATTTCACATTGCCAAGTACCCGCCCGGGTCGCGCTATAACAGGCACCTGGATCAGTTTAAGGAGCGATCAAACCGGCAGATTACGGTGCTGGTCTATCTCAACGAAAACTGGAAACCGGGCGATGGCGGTGAACTGAAAATCTATCGTGGAGAGACGGGTCAGGGAGGGGATAAAGATATTCTTGTTGAGCCGATAGCCCGGCGCCTGCTGCTCTTCAAGAGCGATTGTGTTGAGCACGAAGTCTTAACGACTCACGTGCCGCGGTATAGTCTGACGGGCTGGCTGCTTCGCCAGCCCTCGTCGGTGGGATATATGTTCTGAGAGCCTGTAAATCAACTAAGCTGTGGCTACCCAATCAGAGACAGCCGGAAATACTATGTGCTCCGGGCCATTCCATCAACGCCGGCTACTGTGAGGCCAAGCAGCAGAACCAACCCGTAGCTGATATGCATAATCAGACCGGCGATGAGTATTCGGCCGGGGATCCATGTGTCATAGTAGAACATTCCGACGCTGTCGCCCCCGGCAAGCATCGCAAGAGGCGATACAATGGCCCCGGCTATAATGGATATCATCACACCGAAGACGACCCCCTTAAAAATCCAGTTACCGGGTATTCGCTGATGCAGAAAAGCGACCCAGATAAGTGCAAGCATGACTCCCATAACGTTATAGGCCATATTACCCCAGAAGATGGAGTAAGGCTCTCCCGGATGCACGTGGTTAAAGCTCTCTTTCAAAATATGGCCGACATCAATGACCGGCAGGCCAAGCCCGCCATTTAGAAATGAAATAATGGTCATTACAAACGTCGCAAAAAAACCTGCTATAACGGTTCGAATAAATGTATCTGTGCTCATCAGGAAGTCCCCTTTAGTAATCTCTTTTGGTGGATGATCAGTGGCCTGAAAGGATGTAAGTTAGCGATCGGGGGAATTGTTAAAAACTGACGGATAACTGCTTGCACCCGTTAGCTTTTAACATCGCTAAAGCCATTCATGCGTTAGGCTTTCCCTATCTCAGGCGTTGAGATCATTTGTCATACTTCTGTACCTAAATAGTACTAAATATTAAAACTATTTGCATGGAGCTTGCTGCGCGTAGAATAGATAATTACTGAATCTTCTCAGACCTCAGACCTCCAAGGTTTCCAAAACCTTGGAGGTGTATTGAGCCTGCAATTACTGCTCTACCTTACTCCCAAGGGTTCGTCCCGTTCCTATCATAATATGAGCCCATGGCTTTCCGGAATCCATCAGCCAGGGCGCTCCCTCACTTGCGGGCGATGTGGAAATACCGGTTGTCTCAACTGTGGCGTATGGGACATAAACCACATAAAGTGGCCGGGCTGACTTTAGCGTGTTGGTTGTGTAATCCCAGGCGTCAGCACCGCCTGTAAGCGAGTAGAGCGACATCGGTTTTTCAGGCATAGAAAGCGTGCCGTTTTCAATCTCGCGCTGACGAATCTCGCGAACTTCCTCCGTCGAATGTCCCTCAGCTTTGAGCTCTCGACCGCGCTCCATAAAAGGCTCAAGATCGTTGTGGTAGCACGCTACATGAAACTGGTTGTCTTCAGGATTATCAGCAAGACAGGTCATTTCGTTTTGTCCCTCACGCAGGGTGACGAGCTCACCGTTTGAATTATACCCGAGAACCGCAGCGCCTTCCTGCATTGGCTGGGGGGCCGCAGATACGGCTGCGGTAATTTGCTGGTCTTTAGTTGGAATATCAGTGGACTGTGCTTTAACAGACCCTGTTGCAATAAGTCCGTAGAACAGTGCCGAAATCAAAATCAGAATTTTCATAAAATCTCCTGTCAGTTATAAGTAAGATGGTGGTTCACTTTGCCGAAGATCTTAATGTTGGGATTTATTCGATGGATCACAACCAGAATTTTGCGGGGGCATGAGGGGAGAGGTGATGCCGCAATTCCTGATCCGTTTGGCTGTAAACAATTCTTGCCGTTTTTAGCTTGCTAAGCATGGATCACTGATATATTGACTCTAAATCTTCACTTTGTTCAAATTATTTCACGATTTTTTTAGATTGTGATGATCAGACACTTCATTTGGGAATTTTGCTTAGACGAATAAAAACTATTCTTGAAATAACAGGAGAGGATATAACTAAACGGTTCTACGGGAAACTTTATGGGTTGAGGTACAATATTTATGGATAATTGCTTTTTCAGCTCCTTCACTATGCCTTCAAAAGCAAAGGCATCGTTCAGGACAATGTCCGGCCACCAACGGATGACAAGCTCGTGGGGCAGAGAGCGGGTGGCGCGGATTAGAATTCGAAAGTCTTCGCTACTATTTCATCACGCTTCCCCGGTTCCGGTGAAACGCGTTGTCATTCTGAATTAAACGGGGTTTCTCCGTTTGATACTCCGAAGGTGTGCCCGCGGCGAAGAATCTGTAAAAGCAAGACCTGCTATGTTTTCAAACTAAATCAATTGCTGATTTTGAAGGAGACCAAAGAGACAAATAAGGCGTAATTTGTTTGAGTTAAACTTAAACCGTCTGAGTAGTCACTAATTTTTGCATTAATGACTCTGCCTGACGTATTTTTCAATAAATTTAATACGTCATATTTATGAAAAGTAAACTGACACTCCGATTAGAAGAATCATTAATAAAACAGGCGAAAAAAAGAGCCAAACAAAAAGGAACCTCTGTTTCCCAAATGGTGGCTGAGTATTTTTACTCTCATTGAATCAGAATCAGCCACGTCCCGGAAACAGTTACCGCCTGTTACTGCTTCGTTAGTCGGTATTTTAAAACATACGGATGTTCGGGAAGAAGACTATAAAACGTTTTTAGAGGACAAACATCTCAAATGAAAGTTCTTTTTGATACGGATGTTTTATTGGATGTGTTCCTGAAGCGGGATCCATTTTTTGAAGACTCATCACAACTGGTTGGATTTGCTGAACAAAGTAAAGTTGAAGGATGGTTATGTGGCACCACTGTTACTACGATTCATTATTTACTTGCAAAAGCACTCACCCCGAAAGATGCAGAAAATTACGTGAGTGACGTTCTGAAAATATTCCATATTGCCACGATTACAAGGGCTGTTTTAGAAGGTGCTTTAGAGAGTGGATTTTCTGACTATGAAGACGCTGTAATCCATCAGTCAGCCATCCATGCAAACCTGGAGACAATTCTTACAAGGAATCAAAAAAATTTCAAAAAAAGCGACCTTCCTGTGTATAGTACCGCCGAATTTTTGAAGGCCATAGATATTCTGGAATAATCTCAACAAAGGTTTCCTGGCTGTCTGACTGGAGCCCAGCAAATCAAACCTCAACAGCTTCCGCAATCAATCGGTGAGATTTCAGTCGCTGCTCAAAATCGTAGATGTAGGACGCAACCATCAGTTCATCTGCACCGGTCTGATCGATAAACGCTTCAAGATCTGCAAGCACAGACTCTTTGCTGCCAATGAATGAACAGGCAAGCATCTGCTGTACCATCATCTTCTGCTGTGGCGACCATACGGTGCTCATATCATCCACAGGCGGTGGCATCGGTTTTCGCTCGCCGGTTACCACACCCATAAACATCTGCAGCATGGAGGTGGAGAGATAGTCAGCTTCAGCATCTGTGTCGGCCGAGATAATATTTATGCAAGGCATGACGTATGGCTCATTAAGTTGTTTGGATGGTTTGAAACGTTCCCGGTAAATTCGAAGAGCGGGCATCAGCTGTTGCGGGGCAAAATGGCTTGCAAACGCATATGGAAGGCCCAATTCGGCAGCCAGGAAAGCACTGTCGGTGCTTGAGCCGAGGATCCAGATCGGTACGTTGGTTCCCTCACCGGGAATGGCCCGCACGCTGCTGTTGCTGTTTTCGGCCGAGAGATACCTCTGAAGCTGTTTTACGTTTTGTGGAAACTGCTGCACCTGGCTCATGCGGTCGGGACGTATTGCGTCCGCTGTGGTTTGATCGGTTCCGGGGGCGCGGCCAAGGCCGAGGTCAATCCGGCCGGGGTAGATGGTGGCCAGCGTGCCAAACTGTTCGGCGATAATCAGCGGTGAGTGATTTGGCAGCATAATGCCGCCGCTGCCTACCCGGATAGAGGAAGTAGCTTCCGCCACATGGCCCAACAGAAGAGAAGTTGCGGAACTGGCAATATTCTCCATGTTATGATGTTCGGCCAGCCAGAAACGTTTAAAACCCATCTGTTCAGCCTTGGCGGCAAGTGTACGGCTGTTTTGAATTGCATCGGCAACTGTACTGCCTTCTGTGACGATGGCGAGATCTAAGACTGAAAAGGGAATCATAGGAGTGAAGATTGTAGGTTTGGTAAACTGTTAGAAGGCTTTGCCCCAACGGGATGCCTGCGGCACAAAATTGTGCTTTTGCCACATTTCGTCGTTGTCATGACATTGAAATCTTCACGTGTAAGTCAATACGCTCCGGTTCCATCCGCCGGCTGGCGGACTGGCCTTGAACTATGACAAAATCCCTAGTTTTGCAAAGCCTTCTGTTAAATTGTTGAATTCTTAAGCGGACGATCAGCTTGTTGGGATAAACGCATCAGTTAACCCAGATTAAACACCAAGGAGGCTGTCCAAAAAGGTTTACTGGCAACTATTCCGCTTAAATAATTTAGACATTTAAGCTTGGTTACTAGCAAATTCACTTTTTGGACAGCCTCTAATGTGAACAAGGCGACGTTGAAATGGCGGCGGAAGGGTACTTGTGTACCCTGAGTAAGCCACTTGCACGTGCGCCGTAGGCATGCCCCGGGCAAACGCAGTACACATTAAAATTACGCCGCAAAAAATCCGCACCCAAATTTAAGCTACAAGATGTATAACGTACATAAATTAATCTTTACACGTTAAGGTACTCATACACACGTCATCGAGAATAATCCGGGTAAAAAGCTAACGATTCCGTGGTCAATGATCATATAGATTCTATATAACGATTTATGATGATGTTGATAGAAAATTTTTCTTTTTTTAATCATTCAGTTCATAAAAATAGAGAAATGTCAAAGCGAAATGTTTGATGTTGACCAAATATATTGTTTCATCTATTGCGGGTTATTTGCTTTCTTTAAGAAGGGTAAATAGTTAAAGGAGAGTTAGTCTAATTAAATGGATTTCACAGCCCACAACGAACTTAAACTACTGGCGGCACTTGCCATCGGCCTCATTATAGGAATTGAGCGGGGGTGGAGCGGGCGCGATAAAGATGAAGGTGAGAGAATCGCTGGGATCAGGACGTTCAGCATCATAGGGTTGCTGGGCGGGGTTTGGGCGCTTATGACGGAGACCATGAACGACTGGATGCTTGCCGCTGCTTTTCTGGCAGTTTCGGCACTCATCATTGTGGCGCATGTTCTTGATGTAAAAAATAACAAAGACGTGGGTACGACAACCGCGTTCGCAATGATGCTAACGTATGTTCTTGCGGCCTGGGCCGTAGTAGGGCATCCTGTTTCGGCAATGGCTGTGACTATCGTGGTGGTAACCCTGTTAGGATACAAACCGACGCTGCATCGCTGGCTCAGGGTTATAGAAGAGCAGGAACTGTATGCCGGAATTAAGCTATTGGTAATTTCAGTGGCTCTTTTGCCATTTCTGCCCGATCAGGGGTATGGGCCATATAACGCTCTCAACCCCTATTGGATCTGGTGGATGGTGGTGCTGATCAGCGGGATATCATTTGTTGGATATTTTGCAATAAAATTAACTGACGAAAGGAAAGGAACGGTGTTAACAGCCGTAACGGGTGGCCTGGCGTCGTCTACAGCCGTTACGTTTAGTCTGGCCCAAATTGCAAGGGGGAGAAAAAAGAAATTGTTTTACATGGGCGGGGTTTTGATCGCTTCATCTATCATGTTCATTAGGGTGGGTATCGAGGTTTTTATCGTTAACAGAGCGCTGCTTCAATATTTATGGATCCCTCTTGGGCTTATGTTTACCGGGATATTAATTGGAGGTTATTGGTTCCTGACGCGGGATAGCAGTGACAGTAAAAGCGACCAGCAGATTGACCTCGATAACCCCTTTCAGCTGGGAATGGCTCTTCGGTTCGGGCTCCTTCTTGGACTTATTCTTCTCCTTTCTGAAGCGGTAAAAGAGTGGTTTGGAGACGAGGGCATATATCTGCTGTCTGTAGCATCCGGTTTGATGGATGTTGACGCCATTACCGTGTCTTTGTCACGAATGGCACGGAATGATTTAAATTCCGAGGTGGCGTCATTGGGGATAGTATTAGCGTCCGCAACCAATACTCTCATAAAAGGAATCATCTTTGCGGCTATTGCCGGCTGGAAGGAGAGTATAAGGCTTATCCTGTTTCTGACAGCTGTAGTTTTGCCGGGAATTCTGGCGGGACTCTATTTGATCATCTAATAAAATCAAGCAGTTACAAGCCACTGGAAGCCATCTGATTATAATTAAGACAATTTTATCTTAAATTCATATTCAAACCTTAAACTATCTAACAAACGCTGAGATGCAGACATGCAACTCTATTTAAGACAAAATAGTCTTTTATCCTTATAGCAATAAACCAATGATTATGAAATCTCTATATCAACTATCTACTCTGGTTATGACACTCCTCGTGTTGCTGGGCGTAAGCCGGGCATCTGCTCAGTCGCAGGAATACACAATGGACAGTATGACATTTGGAATGCCCGAGGCAGAAGTCTTTACCGAAGACTACCACGGCCCACCGGTTGTGGGCGACTACTTCACCATGCTTCCTAATCTTGCTCCCCTCGATTATGAAGGAAACAAACATCATGAAGTTCGCCTGGATGCCATGGTGCAGGAGATTGAAGTCGCAAACGGCGTACGCTACCGAGCCTGGACTTTTGGCGGTACAGTACCGGGTCCTACTTTACACGTCAGGGAGGGTGACCGAATTACGTTTACAATGAAAAACCGGTCTGATGAAGAAGTGGTTATAACTGAACCGGGCAGTGATGCCAGTCCATACATGCAGCAAATTGCAGGAAATAATTTTATGGATGCCAAACCGGGTATCATGCCGATGCCGCACTCCATGGATTTCCATGCCGGAACAGTAGCCAAAGATGACAAATGGCGCACCATCGCACCTGGTGAGACAATTAAGTTCGACTGGATAGCAAACTACCCCGGTACCTACATCTACCACTGCGGAACACCGAGCGTGCTTATGCACACCTCAATGGGACAGCATGGCGTCGTAGTCGTATCACCTAAGGACGGGTACCCAACCGATTACGAGGTTGACCGTGAATACGTTGTCGTTCAATCCGAATACTACCTTAAAAAAGGCACCGGTGATCTGTATCAGTATGATTTTGAGGCAGCCCAGTCAAAGAACCCATCTCATGTGGTGTTTAATGGCCACCAAACAATATTGCACGACCAGCCCCTTGAGGCGAATGCCGGCGAACGTGTGAGGATTCATTTCTCCAATAACGGACCAAGCGGAACATCAAGTTTTCACGTGATCGGTGCAATCTTCGACCGCGTCTGGATTGAAGGTCATCCGCAGAATGAAATGCGAGGTATGCAGACTGTTCTTCTTGGCGCGTCAGGATCAGCCACGATGGACCTCATTGTACCTGAAGAAGGTAAATACATCCTGATCGACCACGAGTTTGCAGATGCGGAAAAAGGTGCTACCGGTACGCTGAAAGCAGGTCCGCGACAGTAATAAGTCAAGCCAACAGAAATAGTGCTATCCCGATTAAAGGATGGCATTATTACAAACCTGTCATCCATACTATCCAAACTAAAATCCAATGAAACCCGTAACTTTTAAATTCCTCTTGCCGACGCTGCTGCTCTTTTTCCTGCAGTTCGCGTCTACGGTTATGGCGCAGTCCGCAGGGATTGAATTGCCGGCTGGCAGTTTTCATTCGGTGCTTCCAGAAGTTGTTGGCGAACCTCACCGCGTTGATACATTTCTCCTGGACGAAACTGCTGTGACCAACAGTCAATTCAGACAATTTTTGATGGAAAACCCGAGATGGTCACCATCGGAGATCCCGGCGCTTTATGCCGGTAACCGGTATCTGCAGCATTGGAGCAACGATGGAAACTACGGAGATGAATCGTTGGCTGACTTACCGGTGACGCGTGTATCGTGGTATTCAGCGAATGCGTACTGCGGCTGGAAAGGCGGGCGCCTGCCTACGCTGAATGAGTGGGAATACGCTGCCCAGTTGATGTATTTCAATACACCGCAGGAAGAAAATCTGTTCAGCTCTGAGCTGATCGGGTGGTACTCCGCTGTGGATGCTAAACATACAAAACCGGTTGGCAGTACAGGTATTGAAAACAGGTATGGCGTGAAAGACATGTTTGGTCTTGTCATGGAGTGGGTGGAGGATTTTAAGCCGCCCGTTGCTTCAGACTTATCTCTCGATTGCGGAACAGTTGGCAGAATGCAGGGAACCAGCTCCATGTACGGCTACGCTATGTCTGTGCGCTATATCACGCGAATGAGTTTTAAGGCAACCAGCACAACGGGAATGCTTGGCTTCAGGTGTGCATACAATGCACCGGCAAAAACCGAAAGCAACAGAGGCCAATCGTCAGCACTTATGCTTAATGCCCCGGACAATCAACCCAACAATTAACCTAGGACCAATCATGCAATATCTAAAACGTATATTTCTGTTACTCGGCCTGTTGCTTATGCCTCTGCTTGCATTATCTCAGCACAAAATGACGATGGATGATGCGGGTCTGGATGCAGCGAAAACGTATCATGCCGAATCACTCTACCACATGAATGCAGAATGGGCCAATCAGAATGGAGAAACCATTCAGCTTGCTGATTACCTGGGGCAGCCACTTGTACTGGTTATGTTTTACGGCCGGTGTACGGGAACGTGCCCCGTACTTATCCAGAGAACATGGAAACTCTACAGTGGAATAGATGTGGATATCCGTGACCGCGTGCAGGTTCTGGCGGTAAGTTTTGATTACAAAAACGATACGCCGCAGGCTCTGAAGGAGTATGCGGAACACGAACAGCTTGATATACCCGGCTGGAATTTCGTTACGGCTCAACAGTCGGATATCCGTGAGCTTGCTATGCTTCTTGGAGTACAGTATCGCGAACGCAGCGACGGACATTTTGAGCATTCAAACCTCATCACCGTTTTGGATGCGCAGGGCAAAATTTTGTTGCGGTCAGAAGGGATTAAAGGTGGGTTGAGCGATACGGCAACAACAATCGAAGAATTATTCAAGTCTGATCTGCAATGACATATGACCGTTTCCATATCACCGTCTTTATACTGCTTATTATCGCAGTAAGGCCTGTGACAGGCATGGTATATGGCTGTCTACAAAATAACCTGCCCGACACGGTTACGGTGAAAGTGCTTGGCACAGATGCCGATGCACGGTTTGAGCCGAATGTGATACAGGTCAGACCGGGTGACACAGTCCGCTTCGAGGTTAAAGAGGGCATGCATACGGTAACTGCATACCACCCGGATAACCGGCGGGAACTGGGAATACCAGAAGGCGCCGAATCTTTTGATTCAGGCGCTTTAACGGCCGGCGATACCTGGTTTTTGACCATCACACACTCCGGTGAATATAACTACTTTTGCATGCCTCATGAACTGATGGGTCATGTCGGTAAAATTATATCAGATAAAATGTTTTCAAACGACACATCAACCATTTTTTAATAACTAAATAATAAATCCAATGAAATCACTTATAAAAACGGCAACGTTATTATTTTTTGCATGTACACTTGCGCTGCCGGTCTTTTCGTCAGGTATTCAGGACGGTGTCCGAACCATAGAGGTGACCGGCATGGATAATCTCAAATACGATAAAACGCTGATTGAGGTCAGTCCCGGGGAAACAATCAGGCTCGTATTTAAAGTGGAAAGCAATGTGCCGCCCCAGGCAATGTCTCACAACATAGCCATACTCCCGCAGGGTATGGATGCCGATACGTTTGCAATGGCATCTATGGGCGCCAGGGACAATGAATACATCGCACCCGATTACGAAGATCAACTGATCGCCTATACCGAAATGATTGGCGGCGGCGAGACATCAACAGTGGAATTTACCGTCCCGGAAACGGCCGGCGACTACGACTATATCTGTACCTTTCCCGGACATTATCAAGGGGGAATGGTTGGTATTCTCCGCGTAAAATAGAATACACAACATGAATAGGACGGAATACAGGTGATGCCGTTTACCGGATTAAATGAACAGGTCTGAATGGTTCAGAAAATAACTTTCACTGGCGCCTTAAAAAAATGAGCTCGACTATGGTTTCTCCGTAGGCGATGCATAGACTT
>Ga0307966_1003250_pt1 | contig 12278 bp, 12 predicted proteins | sample OrgLakmetagen646_FD_203141 | JGI IMG/M metagenome (GOLD analysis project Ga0307966, IMG submission 203141) | Saline water microbial communities from Organic Lake, Antarctica - #646 | ecosystem: Environmental > Aquatic > Non-marine Saline and Alkaline > Saline | place: Antarctica: Organic Lake... | reverse complement strand
TTTCCATTTTTTTGGACTACTTCTTCTTTATGGAGTTCCTTAAGTTGCCCTGTAGCGATCTTATGCTCATCAGCAAAAGCCTCTTCTGCGTGGGTAGCATCGAAGAACTCAAAATCTGTTTTTCCGAAAACTTCTGTAAGGTTTTATCCTCACGCATGATTTAATATTGTTCACACAATAAAACTAACTCAAACCCCCGATTCACATGGAATTATCAATTGGACAGTACAATCTCGTCGCCAACTTCTTTTCGTTGACGATTGCAGCCATGGCTGCCGCAACCGCATTCGTTTGGATAAACCGCTCTTTGGTCGCAGATCATTATAAGACTGCGGTCACTGTTAGCGGACTCGTTACTTTCATAGCTCTCTACCACTATTGGCGGATTTACGGCAGTTGGCAGGATGCCTACACAGTTGTTGATGGTAGCCTCGTTGCGACCGGCGAAGCTTTTAATGACGCCTACCGATATGTGGACTGGCTGCTAACGGTCCCTCTCTTACTTGTCGAGCTCATCTTAGTTATGAAGCTGACAGCTTCGGAGACCTTCAAGAAGTCTGTTCGCCTTGGTGGACTTGCCATTTTGATGATTATTCTTGGTTATCCAGGAGAGATTTCCGGTGAAGCAGGCACTCGCTGGTTGTGGTGGTCTCTCTCAATGATTCCTTTCCTCTGGATTGTTTACGAACTCTTTGTTGGTCTGAAGGGTGCACAGGCTGCACAGCCGAAAGAAGCACAAGGACTGGTCAGTGCTGCTCGCTTCCTTGTTATTGCTTCATGGTCTTTTTACCCTATAGTCTTTATACTACCTATGCTCGGAATCGACGGTGCTACCGCCAACACGTTTGTCCAGATTGGCTATTCGATAGCGGATATCGTGGCCAAGGCTGTATTCGGTATTCTCATCTTCGCGATCGCCATGAAGAAAACTGAAGCTGATCGCAAGACAGCTGCTGCATGATCTTCTTCGTTACCTCACCCTTAACCTAACTATAAAGTGGCCTTGCATGAGATAGTCTCGCAAGAGAACTCTAAAGAAGTTCTCGCCAAGGTCGTTTTGGAAATAAGCAGTCAATTTGGGCTCCCCTCGACACCCTCGGGGGAGAGCCTTATTGATTCTGCTTTTCATCATCATTTTGGCCAACCGGGCAAACAAACCCGTTCTTCGCTTGCATTAGAGGCCAGCCACAAGATGGGCTTGTCGCAAACGGTTTCGCTATCGCTAGCTGCATGCATAGAAGCTTTGCACAACGCTTCGCTCGTTCAAGACGACTACCAAGATTCAGCTCTCAAAAGAAGAGGATTTGCATCGGTTCACAGTCTGTTCGGCCGCGATGTGGCGCTCGGATTAACGCTTCGCTTAGTATCGACTGCCTTTGCATGCCTGAAGGGTATCGGTGATGCGCGGACAAATTCTTTGTTGATCCAGCGTGTTCATGAATCTGTCGGAGAGACTGTTCTTGGGCAAACCCGCGACTTAAACCCAAACGAGAATCGCTCTGTTGAAAGTTTACTGAGTATCGCAAAACAAAAATCGGGGCCACTGTTCGCACTCTCGTTAGAGCTTCCGCTGATCGCTGCCGGCTTTCACCAATCCGCCGAGTCTGCCCATGAAGCTGCCTGCAGATTTGGTCTTGGATACCAGATAATTGACGACCTCAAGGATCGTAAGATTGATCGCCTTCAGCCGAATGACGCCAATATTGCGAACGCATTAGCTGACCGTTTCGGATCAAATGACGGGATATCCCAAGCCCGTGCACTAGCTGAGAAAGAACTCCGAACGGCGATCGACCTAGCGCGCACACTGCCGTCAGAGAGCGGCAGGCTCTTGTGCACGATGGCCGCGGAGCTACTCGCCAAGATCGAGGCATCCTGTGGCTAAAGCCGTTGTCATAGGAGGTGGGTTTGGCGGGATGGCATCGGCTCTTCGCTTGCGAGCTCAGGGCCATACTGTGACTCTACTGGATCGCTGTTCGCGATTGGGTGGCCGTGCGCAGGTCTTCGAGCGAGACGGCTTTCGGTTCGACGCGGGTCCCACCGTGCTGACGGCTCCTTTTTTGTTTGATGAATTATTTGAGTTGTTCGGCAAAAAGCGTAGCGACTACGTTGAATTCAAGGAGCTCGACACCTGGTATCGCTTTCATTTTCACGATGGTGAACATTTCGATTATGGTGGCACACCCGAGGACACTCTGAAAGAAATCGCACGCTTGAGCCCCCCGGATGTAGAGGGCTACCGCAAACTTTTGGCTCACTCCGAAAGAATTTTCGATGTGGGCTTTACGAAGCTAGCCGACCAACCTTTTCATTCGGTCGGCACGCTGCTCGCCCAAGTGCCTAATATGATTCGATTGGGCTGCTATCGAACCGTCTGGCAGCTAGTCAGCAAATATTTAAAAGACGATCGTTTGCGGCGTGCTTTTTCCATTCATCCCTTACTAGTCGGCGGCAACCCATTTGAAACCACTTGCATCTACAGTCTGATCCATTTTCTCGAGCGTAAATGGAAAATACACTTTGCCATGGGTGGCACTGGCGCACTGGTTGACGCCATGGAAAAGCTTATGCTTGAGGAAGGCATTAGTATCCACCTGAACACTACAGTCACCTCAATCCCCATATCGGAAGGCCGCGCGATCGCCGTAAACACAGAGAACGGCGACTCGTTTCCGACGGATCTACTCGTTTCCAATATGGATCCCTTACACCTCTACCGAAATATCTTGGGCAAAGAACCACAGGCTCCATTGTTTAAATTAAAGCAGCGCCGTATGCAGCAATCGATGGGGTTGTTTGTCCTGTTTTTTGGGACTGATCGCCATTATTCTGACGTGGAGCACCACACCATTTGGCTCGGTCAACGCTTTAAAGAACTCATTCAGGAGATCTTTCACGGTGACCATTTGCCCGATGATTTTTCTCTCTACATCCACCGACCCACCGCCACCGATCCGAGCTTTGCACCCAAAGGTTGCGACTCCTTCTACGTACTGGCACCGGTTCCCAATCTGAATGCCTCGATCAATTGGGAAACCGAAGGGCCGAAGCTGCGCGACCGGATCGTTCGCGCCCTGGAAGCAACTATTTTGCCCGACTTGAGTCGCCACATTCAGTCCGACTTCTTCATGTCTCCAGAAGACTTCGCTCATGATTATTTGAGCGTCAAAGGCAGCGGTTTTTCAGTCGCGCCGATTTTCTCGCAATCGGCCTGGTTTCGCTTTCATAATAAGTCTGAAACCTTGAAAAATTTATATTTAGTGGGTGCAGGCTCGCATCCGGGGGCCGGTGTCCCGGGTGTGCTTTGTTCGGCCAAAGTAGTCGACCGCCTCGCTCCCTACCCGGTCTGATGTCGGATGATCCACAAGCACTCTTTAAACAAAAAAGCCGCTCCTTTGCTCTAGCGGCTCGTTTTTTTTCGCCTAAGACGCAGGAGGCCACTGCCCGATTGTATCAGTTTTGTCGCTATATTGATGACTTGGCGGATGCATCCGCCCAGGGGGAGCCTGAACGGCTCAGTCGGCTTCGGGCGGATCTGGGTGCTGCTGCGGAGCAGAGCGATGATCCGATTTTAAGGGATTTTTTGGAACTGGCTCAAACCCACCGGCTCCCCTTGCATGCCGCCGCTGAACTGGTGGACGCTTCGAAAGACGATTGCGGCGCACGAAGTATCCAGACAGAGGCCGAACTGATTCGGTTTGCTTATGGAGTCGCTGGCACGGTTGGCCTGCTGATGCAGGAGCTTCTTGGTGCTGGGGATGCAAAAGCCGCCCCCTTTGCCATCGATTTGGGGATTGCCTTGCAGTTGACTAATGTAGTCCGCGATGTGGCCGAAGATGCAGCTAGAGATCGTTACTATCTACCCGCTAATCTCGCGACGCCGGAGGACATCGAGCACGCCCTAAAAACAGCTGATCCCATCGCTTCGCAAAAAGTCGATGTTGCAGTTGAGCGAGTTCTTCAAGTCGCCGATCGTTATTACGAAAGCGCTTTGGCGGGGCATTGGTATATCCCGCCGCGCAACCGCCGCGCTATATTCTTTGCACTTAGTTTTTATCGCGCCATTGGAACGAAGCTTCGCCAGAGCGGATCAGGTGCTTGGTGCAGGCGTACGCATCTGGGGCTTTTTTCTAAAATCCGGGTCGGTCTGGCCGCTTATCCGAACTACCGAACCCGAACGGTGCAAGAGTGGTCGACGGAAGTTCCGCCTCAGCATGAACGCGAGCTCCATATCGCTCTGCGGAAAGGAAAGCCATGACCTACCTGACTTTTCTAATCTTTTTTGTTCTAGCGCCGAGTTTCGTCCTCCTCGGGGCGCTCCTCTTGGGCTATCGCCGTGCGCAGGTTCCCCGATATTCACTGCAAAATCATTGGGTCGGCACAGGCATTCTCGCGGCAATCGCCCTGATCTGGACGACGCCTTGGGACAACGTCATCATTGCGCGCGGTGTTTGGTCCTATGGAGAAGATCGTGTCCTGGCAACGATTGGCCTCGTGCCGATCGAGGAGTATGCTTTTATGGTTCTGATGCCACTTTTCAATGCGGCAATTTTCGGCTGCTTGCTCTTGCGCGCGCCGATCATGCCCACGAACTGGCGCGCACCGCAGTGGCGCGCCCGCAGTTTTACGCTGTTGTGCTATGGAGTATTCTGGCTCGCCGCTTTCATTTTTTTGCAAGCTGAGACCGCGTATTATTTACGCGCGATTCTTCTCTGGTTCCTTCCACCTCTGGCGATTCAGGCCGTCTTCGATCCCAAGGCTCTGTCAAGGCATTGGTGTTTGATTCTGGTCGCGACCTTTATCCCCACCGCATACTTCTCTCTGGTCGATGGCTTTGCTATTCAAGACGGAATCTGGACGATCCATACGGCAACACGGACAGGACTCGACTTGTTCGGCTTACCCATGGAAGAGGCGCTTTTCTTTTTTACCACCAGCCTGCTCTTGGCTCGCGGCCTTGTGCTTTGGCATTCGATCTTCGCTGAAACCAAGTCATGAAACAATGTTTCGCATGGTTTGCCCTCGTGCCTCCGTCCCATGCAACCAGTCCTGTCTGGTTGCATTCGGCCGCACGGGTCGGGGTTCTTCTGACCATCGCGGGAGGCCTCCTTCAGGTCCTATTTGGACTGGATCAAGGTGCGTTGCGCCTGCTCCCGATCGTTGCCAGCGCCTTACTTTTTGGCTTACCGCATGGTGCGATTGATCACCTCGTCGCCCTCGGTCTAGCCAAGATACATTTGCGCCCCGGTAGTCTCTTAATCGTGGCTAGCCTCTACCTTGCGCTGGCAATACTTTTTGCTCTCCTATGGTGGATAGCTCCCGCGCTAGCGCTGATTGCCTTTCTCCTTATCACGATCTATCATTGGGGCACAGCAGATACAGCCTTCGAGCGGATTCTGCATCCGGACAACGTGCTGTTTCAATCCTTCGGCTTTCGCTCACTACACGGCCTTTTAAGGGGTCTCATTCCGATTGGCATGCCTTTGGTTGCCTTTCCTCGCGAAGTCGAGGCATTCCTTCAGAGCTGCACCAGTCTTTTTTCAACAACCGCGCCCGATCTAGGTAACGGCCGTTTATTGATCGGAATCATTCTGCTCCTTCTCTTATTGGCAGAGCTTGTTATTTTAACGCGTAATCGGACACGGGCTAATCGGCGGTTGGTCGTCGAGAGTCTAGCACTCGTGGCCTTTTTCTTCTTCGTGCCGCCCCTTATCGCGATCGGTTGGTATTTTTGCCTCTGGCATGGTCTGCGCCATGTGCTTCGTCTATGCCGCTACCAACCAGAACCAAAGACTACCCCGAGCTTCCGCTATCCTTTAGGGACATTCTTTATCCGCGCATTTCCGTTTACCGTGCTCTCGCTTGTTTTTCTTTATCTGGCCAGTGGGTTGATTCCGACCGAGTCTAGCCCTGAAAGAGGCGTGGCCCTCTACCTCGTGCTTATCTCCACCCTCACTTTCCCACATATGATATTGGTCGAGTGGATGGATCGAAAAGAGTTCAGGCGTGAGTTGCCGTAGATTTGATGGTGGGTGCCGTGGGAACTGCAGTAAGTAGGGCCGTCTACAGAAGGTTCTCTAAAGGCAGCCGTTCAATCATTTGTCTGAACTTCGTCACGAACCTGCGCGTAGGTGATTAGGGCAAATAGGCCCGTGCCGCCAATGATATTACCCAAAAGGGTGGGCAAGATACCTCCAAAGCATGCTCTGAGCCATTCGATTTCTCCATTCAGAGCCAGCAAGAAGTATTCAGTCGAACCCGCAATGACGTGGGTCATACCGCCTAATGCGATGAAAAAGGTAATGAAAATCACGACCCAAAACCCACTCGACTGAGCGCTCGGCAATAGCCACACCATGACTGCTATGAGGAAGCCGGAGGGAATGCCCAAAACGAAACAATCCCAAAACGAGTAATCGAGAAGGTGGTGGGAAACCTCTAAAAAAGCGGCTGTCTTATCGGCAGGAAAAATGTGGATAGCGCCCCAGGCCGAAGAGAACGTACCTACCATATTAGCGGCAAATACAATCCCCCATAGGCGTAGCGTCTCGACCAGTCGCTGTTTCGAAAATTGACTCAAAAGAGGCAATACAACTGTGAGCGTGTTTTCAGTAAAAAGCTGCAATCGCCCCAGCACGACGATGACGAAGCCAACCGTGTAGCCAAAGCACGCGATCACACTGGCATAGTCGCTACCTCCCAGGCCAGCCAAGAGGAAGGCCTGACAATAGACTGAAAGACTCAGAGCAATACCTGCTGCAATGCCCGACCACATCAGCGAATTACTCGGTCTTTTGAGCTCCGAGACGCCTTCGTGACGGATCACTTCGAAAATTTGCGGCGAGCTTAAACTCGTAGAGCGATTGACCTCGCGTTGCTCTTCTTTGGACAGTCTGTTTTCTGCGTCTTTTGCTTGCTTGGACATCGTTTCGGTAAGTTTACGTCATGAATTTTTTGTCCGCGCCCGCCTTGGAGTCGACGACGAAATTCGGCTACTGAAAGTCATCAACTTTTTCTTAGTTAAGAAGATAGATTGTGCATTCTTGTAAAAGCCAGCTAGGTGCAGGTTACGATTCTTAAAATTTAACCGAAAGGTCAAAATAGGTCAAACGAAAGGACAAGAAGGGTGTTCAAGCGTAGAAAATAGGATAATTATTTTCTCAACTTTCTAAAAGAGCCGACTCTTTGATTTCCCATCGATGGGATCCCTACCGGCCTCGAACGGGTGCTCGGGATAAACCCGAATCTTTACGTTTTACAGGATCCAAAGCAGCTCTTAAGCCCGTGCCATAGGGGGCAGAGTCTAAATTAAACCGGCTTCATTGAAGCTGTAGTAGCCGAGGCCTTGCGGATCGTGAGTGCGTTGTCCGACGATGATGTGATCGATTAACTCGATACCGATGACCTTGGCGGACTCGCGTAGTTGGCGTGTGACTTGGATGTCGGCTCGACTCGGCGCGGGGTCGCCGCTGGGGTGGTTGTGCACTGCGATGATCGCGGTGGCACTGAGTTTGATCGCGTGGCGGAAGACTTCGCGCGGATGAGCCAGGCAGCTGGTGGCGGTGCCTTTGGTTACCTCGATCCGCTTGATCAGGCGGTTTTTACGGTCGAGGCAAAGCACCCAGAAGCGTTCAACGTCTTCGCCCACAGTGAGCGTGTGGAAATGCCGTGCGACCATGGCAGAGCTATCGAAGACCGCCTCGGTGCCGTCGTCTTCAGCTAGGATGCGCTTGGCAAACTGCATTACGGAGATCAGCTGCAGCGCCTTGACCTTACCAATGCCACGTATCTTTCGAAAGTCCTCGGCCGACCAGCGAAGGAGCTGTGTCAGGCTGCCAGCCTCGTGGATCAAATCCCCGGACATGCTGACTACATCGACACCCGGTGGCCCACTGCGCAGAATCATGGCGAGCAACTCGCGGTCGCTGAGCGCTTCCACGCCCAGCTTTTCCAACCGCTCCTGCGGACGCTCACTCGCGAGCATGTCTTTGATCCGGCGATTGTTTGAATAGTTAACACTCATGGTTTTCAGGTGAACGCTAGATCACTATTAGATTTTGGCAACCCGAAATTTGCAGTGGAATTTCCCCAATAAAGCGTGCAACTTCTCATCTGTGCGATTTACACCTCAAAAACCGAGCCTCTTTGGCGAAACTCTCGAAAGCCTGAAAGCGCAGATTGAAGCGGCAGGCTATAAGGGCTTCCGTGCCAAGCAGGTCATGGAATGGCTTTATAAAAAGCGTGTCGATTCGTGGGACGCGATGACGAATCTGCCGAAGGATTTTCGCGCTTGGTTGGATGAGACGTATATTATTTATCCGACGGCACCAGTCATTGACAAGCGCTCGAACGATGTGACCCAAAAGCTTTTGCTGGAACTGGAGGATAAATCACTGATCGAAACTGTCCTTATCCGCGCCCCGCAAAAAGGAGTGGGGCAGGAGGATTCACGTAAAACAGTCTGTGTCTCGATCCAGGTTGGCTGCGCCTACGGTTGTAAATTTTGCGCCTCCGGTCTGGCTGGTTTTCGCCGAAATCTAATGGCGGCGGAGGTGGTCTCGCAGTTGATGCATATTTGCCGGAGAGAAGATGCCCATACAGAGCGCGCCCGCGAGGAGATCGCCTCGTTTGATAACATCGTCTTCATGGGGATGGGGGAGCCGCTTTCGAACTATGATACGCTGGTTCGCACCATTCGTATCCTCAATGCCGACTGGGGTCTCAACTTCGGTGCGCGTCGCATCACCGTATCGACTTCCGGTCTCGCGCCGCAAATTCTTAAGTTGGCCGAAGAGGGAATCGCCGTGCGATTGGCCATCTCGCTGCACGGCGCGACCAACGAGGTGCGGGAGCGCATCATGCCGATCAATAAAAAGTATCCGCTGGAGGAGTTGATACCCGCCGCTCAGGCCTTTCAGAAGCGCCATGGCCGTATGCTGACGCTGGAGTTTATTTTGATCGAGGACGTCAATGACAGCCTCGAGCAAGCCCGGGAGTTAGCCAAAATTGCGCAGAATCTCCACGCGCATGTAAATTGCATTCCCTACAATACGGTCGAAGGCTTGGAGTGGAAGCGTCCGAGCGTGCGCCGGCAAGACGCCTTTGTCGATGTGCTGCGCAAAGCCAACGTCTCTTGTACGATTCGCCGTGAAAAGGGTCACGATATTAACGCCGCCTGCGGCCAGTTGAGGCTTAAAACGGAAAAAGACCGTGCTGAGGCGTAGGGATATTAATTAGGGGACGCACCTGTAGGGGCGCCACTTGTGACGCCCGTCGTGCATGAGCCGATCTAACACGGGTATCACGACTCAACAAATCTTTGATTTCTACCAGTGACACAACTACATAAAGTAGCGGACGTAGGCTGCATTGCGGAGATCCTGCAGCCACTTTTCTTGAGTCTCGCGGGCGATCTCGCCGACGAGTACGTTTTCAATGATATCGCGGACTTGAGTGATCGGCTGAATCATTTCTTCGCGTTTGTCTTCGGCGTAGAGGATAAAAATTGTGCCACCGAGTTCGGTCGGTTGGCTGTAGCTGCCGGGTTGTAGGCCGAAGGCCAAATCGCTAAGTTCTTTACGGATGTCTTTACGCTCGATCCAGCCCCAGTCGCCACCATTGCGGCTCATCTCGTCTTGGCTGTATTTTCGGGCGATATCGCCAAAGTTTGCACCACTATCGAGTTCGTAGATGACTTTCTTCGCGGTCTGGCGTAGCGGGATGAGGCCTTCGTCGGCCATGGGTGTGAGAATGATTTGGCGCAGGTGCAGAGCTTCAGTTTGATAAAAGCGAATCTTGTTTTTGACATAGAAATCTTCGATCCGCTCGGGGCTGATCTCGGATTGTGACCGTCGGGTTTCGGAACGCATTACATTCACAACGACGCGCTTGTAAATGTCGCGGCGGAAGTCACGAGCCGTTTCGCCACGAGCGCGCAGGTATTCGAGGAAACGTCCCCGGTCGCCGCCGAAGTCGCGTGCGATGACATCATCATACTCCTGGTCGATGTAGGAGGGCGGAATGAGCAGACCCTTCTCTTCGGCTGCTTGCACAATGATGATCCGGTCGATCATGTTCTGCAGCACTTCTTTACTCAATTCATCGATCCGCTTAGTAAACTCCTGCGCATTCTTCGCTTCAACTCGCAGCCGGGGGATGATCGGCTCCAGCTCGCGGCGGAGTTCTTCCACTGTGATGATTTGCCCTTCGGCGATGGCGGCGATGCCGTTGCCCAAACGCAAGAGCTCAGGATCGGGTTGGCTTTGTGCCTGCAAGCTGGTCTGAAAGAGACAGGCAGAAAAAATAAGTGCACTGAAGAGGTGGAGATACTTCATATAGTTACTCGGACGGTAAATGATCGATTAAGCCGCAAACATAGAAGTACGGTTAATGCGGTCAAGCGGGAATGGTGCTATTCGAAACGGAGGCAAATACGGCAGTTTTTACGCTATAACAGCCCAAAGTGCTGGCAGCCCTCGAGCACGCCACTACTTGCGCTGCCTTTTGCCACATACAGGCGATTTTCCAAATCGCGATCTTTCAAGCTTGCACGCACTTTAGCTTCGAGTCCATCGCTCCCGTTGGCTACGATAATGGCTCTGAAGCCGCTGATTAAGGCTGCGTAGTCATTGCCTGAGTCGCCCGCATAAATGACCTCGTCTGGTCGGAAATCGGCGTGCGTGCTCAACCAGAGCAGCGCATAGGCCTTCGACACATCGCGGGGCATGACATCGAGTAAACCGCAATTCATAAACGGGTCGAGGCTCCCTACGCAGTGGTAGGGTAGGCCTGCTTGCTCCAGTCGCCCGTTAGCTTGATCGACTATTTGATTTACTTCATCGGCCGTGGTTTGATAGCTGATTTTAAATCTCTGCTGGTGGTCAGGTGGCTGCAGTTCAAGTCCTTCAATGGTAAATAGGGTGTCTTCGACCGTTTGGCGGTCTATGCTCCCGGAGCTATTTTCCAAGTGCGTCTCGTAGGCTGTAAAGACCTCAAAGCTGTCTCCCCTTCGCTTGTATATAGCGCTGCCGACATCACAAACAATCCATTCAGGAGTGGGCAGTTCATATTGCTCGATCGCTTCCATTGCGGACTCGAAATGTCGCCCGGTGGCGAATACCAGCTTGATCCTGGCCTCGGCTAGCGCTTTTTTTAAAAGCTTAAGATCACTGATGTTATTCGGCGTTTCCGGGAGTGGAATAAGTGTGCCATCGAGGTCAGTTGCGAGCACGGATGGGCTTACTTCAGACTCAGGGTTGAAATGATTCATCGTTTAGCATTAATATGAGTGTGGGTCAGCAAGATCAGTGAAGAGCACCTGCGCTTCACCGAACCAATGATTTATATTATACATGTTATTTAGCGAATCTCTAGAAGGAATTGAAACGAAATCAAAATCTACATCTGTTTTGGTGTATGGGGAGGTGCTCTTTGATAGCTTCCCCGATGGTAAGCGGGTTTTGGGCGGGGCTCCTTTCAACGTAGCATGGGGCTTGCAGGGCCTTGGGCAGTCTCCGGTTTTGGTGAGCGCAGTGGGTGCCGATGAAGATGGCCTGAGCATTCGCGAAAAGATGGCAGGATGGTCGATGTCTACGGAAGGCCTGCAAACAGATCTCGACCATGCCACCGGTGTGGTTGAAGTGACAATTGAGAATGATGAACCGAGCTACGAGATCTGCGAGGATCGCGCCTGGGACTTTATTCAGGATGAGGGATGGTCGGCGACAGGGTTGATCTACCATGGCTCTCTGGCTCTGCGCAGTGAACGGAGTCGGGCGACCTTTGAAGCCCTGGTCGAGCGATCCAGCGCTCAGCGGTTTTTCGATATCAACCTGCGCCCTCCTTACGATTCGATGGATTTAGTCAAGCAGTGGGTTCGCGGGGTCGGTTGGTTGAAACTAAATATAGATGAATTGGAGTCTTTGCTGGGCGGCGTGACTATTGATTTTGAAGATTCCGTTGATGCGGTTGAAAAATTGCGTGCCGAGTATGACGTGCACAATGTTTTGCTGACCGGGGGCAGCCGGGGCGCACGTATAATCGGAGAGGTGGGGGAGGTTGCCTGTATCCCTGCGCCGACTCCCGACCCTTTTGTCGACACGGTTGGGGCGGGTGACTCCTTTTCAGCCTACGTCCTGGCGGGATTACTGGCGGGCGCTCCCGTTGACCAAATCGTCAATAAGGCCAGCCATTTCGCCGCAAAAGTTTGTGGGATGCAGGGGGCGACAACAACGAACGGAAATTTTTACCGATAAAATATTATGGCAAAAGAACAAGGA
>Ga0307966_1003248_pt1 | contig 12281 bp, 8 predicted proteins | sample OrgLakmetagen646_FD_203141 | JGI IMG/M metagenome (GOLD analysis project Ga0307966, IMG submission 203141) | Saline water microbial communities from Organic Lake, Antarctica - #646 | ecosystem: Environmental > Aquatic > Non-marine Saline and Alkaline > Saline | place: Antarctica: Organic Lake... | reverse complement strand
GGGATCCGCTTGCCTTCTGCCCCGAGCGCAGCCTCTAGGGTGCATGCCGCTCCTTATCGAATACCATTTTTCAGAAGGTTTGTCCTCATGCCGTATCCTTGTAGCGACGTTGCGATAGCAAGGTCGAAGTTTATCTCAAGGCGACAATCGACGGCACTCCCCCTTCGCCAAGGCTATGGAGGACAGGTCTCGTGCCATCGCTACGATCAATCAGGCCATACCTGTCTAAATTAGGTATAATGGTCAAGTCGCAGCCGGATGCAGGTGTTCCCGCGCTCGGGCTTGTCTTAGTAATTTCGACCCCTCTCTCTCAAACCAATGAACCGTGGAATAAGCGCTAGCCGGACGACTCTCATAGGTATGAATCAGAGCGACATTAAGGGAAAAACCGGCGCGGGCTCAAAGGCCCAGTGCAGCACTGGCGGTTGCGGTGGCCCCGGGCTCTGTCCCGGCATCGCACTGCTCCTCGCGTATGCTGCAGGCACAGGCATTGTTTACCTCTCCGGGCTTGTCTGGTTGGGCTGGCTGGTCGGTGTCGTCGCTGCGCTGGTGCTCATCACCGGTGCCTGGCGCTTTTTGCCCGGCCGCTTCAGGTGAGGAGGGCATGGTAGAGGTGTTCCCGTAGACGAGCCTCGAATGACTAAAACAGCGCCAGTTGGTCGTCTTCGTCTTATGTATTTTGGCCGCTGCTTTCCTTGTTCATTCGCTTGCGCAGGAGGTTGTGGGAGGAGTCGTCGGCTCACTGCAGATTCAAAAAATCCCGCAGGCTGATCGTCTTCCTGCACGTTGTATTCGGCTTGCCGGGATACGTTGGCTGTCGCATCGCATCAGAGGTGCTAAAACTTATTGCTTTGTTGAATCGTTAATTTCAACTGCTCCCAGGTTTGGCCGGAGCGATCCACCGGGTCGGGTTCTTTCTCGGCATCATCAAAATAGCAAAGAGATTTTTCCAAGTTCCAGAGGCTGGCATTCGGGTATTTCATTTGAAAAAATGATAGCAGGCTATCGCGGTCGAAATGTTTTAGTAACAGCGCGTAGTCCCAAAAATCTTTTTTACTACCACGGTTGGCGATCGCATTCAGTTTCAACGCGGCGATATCTTTGAGTGAAAGTAGCCGAACGCCGTCCAGCGTATCCACTTTATCAATGAGCGGATATTGATGTGCGATAAGATCCACTTTGATGCCATTGACACGGGCGAGCACGGTATTGTTGTGGGTCACGACTTCAGTCGTTGGATAAGTCGATTCCAGCCAATGACTCAAATCTGCTGCGTTGTAGGGCCGCTCGGTAAAAAGATCGATGTCGATTGATTCCCGATGGCCAAAACGCAGGGCGAGTGCAGTGCCTCCCACGAGGTGAAAGGCATCCAGTTCGGGTGCCGCCATGAAATCACGGAGCAGCGCGAGCAAAGCATCGGAAACTGTTTCTATATGAAGTGTCATTCTACCCAGCATTGGCTTCGTTCATGCGCGCGAAAGGCAGTGCGCGGTATATCGAACTGGTTCGCAAAAAAAGCAATCGTCCTTGGCGAGAGGGCAGGTGCCTCTAAGAGACTTCCCTTGATTTTGTCTGATCCATAGTAAGTCCATGTTGCCCGCACCTCCTCGCGATTGCCCCGCTCCATGACACGGGTAATGATAAAATCTGCGTGTTTTTTGGGATGAACGGCGTTCCTGTCCACATCCCAAAATAGCTCCGAGGAAAGCTTTGAGAGATATGAATCGCAGGTCAGCATACACTAGCTATGGCGGCTGCCGCAGATTCTTTCAAGGTCGTTTGCAGCTTTTAAAACAGCGCCAGTTGGTCGTCTTCGATTCGTCCGGCTCTCGCTGTGTTGTGCTCGGTAGCGAAGGGCTGTATCTATGGGGTTTGGAAACGTGCGACTGCCGTCGATTAACCAAGCGCGGTCGCCAGCCGGTCGGGTTAGGGAGAGAGTATTTGGTATGCCGACACATCCTAATCGTGCTCGTTATCTTAATCTGAATCTGAATCGGAAAGCCGATTACGAGTAGGATTACAATTGAGCGCCAACTTTACCCCGCATTAATAATCACACTTTTGTAGGAGTGAAATACGCAGATTTCCCTTGCAGAGATTACGGAGGTTGGCATTCAAAGTCACCCGATTTACCATTTTAATGATGTATATACAAAGTTACTTCTATTGCTGCGCTCTCGTCTCGTTGTTCTTGCTTTCCTCTGGCATGCTCTCGGCGGAAGAAGTGCAGACTCAAAATGGGGATGATTCCCAATCGACGGGTGAATTTTCTCGGCCCCAGGAGCCGATTAACTGGGTCCTTCGAGGCTTGGAAAACAATTTCGGTTTGCAAATCGAGCAGACTGATTTGTTGAACTCGGAGGACCGAGTTGAAGTGACGCTGGGGCAGTTTGTGACGCGTTTCGTCACACAAACGCGCTACTCACGGTCGGAGCGTCGTCAGAATCGAACCGATTACTTGGCGACGAATCAAGTGGCGAATATCTTTGATGAAGAGTTACTGGAAATGCGCGTTGGGTTCGAACGTGTATTCAGCACCGGCACACGGGCCAGTATTTCGAATGTGGCGCAGCAGCGAGAGAACCCGACCACTCGTCGAGCTGCGCAGATTGATCTAAGTACTATAGCGGATCCGACTGCGATCGGCCCTCTCTTCTCTCCGGAGTACCAAACCACAACAGTTTTGAATGTGACTCAGCCGTTGCTCCAGGGGCGGGGTAAGCGTGGCACGCTGGCAGAGAACCGTCTGGCCGAGCTCGGGGTGGAGGAAGCGCAGCTGCGGGTACGTGCCGCAGCGGAACGGTTGGTCGGGCAGATTTTGGTGACCTATGGTGAAGTGGTGTTTGCCCGGGAAAATTTAAAGGTCAAAAAAGATGCGGTGAAGTTGGCGGAAGATCTAGTGAACGAGAACCGCCGGCGCGTCGAGGAGGGCATGATGTCGCCGATCGACGTGACGCAGGCTGAAGCCCGCCGCGCAGAAGCGATGGAAGAAGTGGTTTCCGCGCGTGTCTTCCTGAAAGAGCGGACGAATCGTCTGCTCAGTTTAACCCAACGTGAGTTTAAGAGCAGCGAAGCGGTCGAGATTACCGGTTCGGTGGACGAGCTAATTCCTAATGTAGAGCTGGAAAATGTGAAGCTGGCTCGTCGTGCCTTGACGGAGAATGCTTCTTTTCTGGCAATCCGCAAGCAGGCCGAGGCGGAGGATATTCGCTTGGACTACGCGAAGGATCAGGCGCTGCCCCAGTTGGATTTGGAAGCGAGTCTTGGCTTGAACGGCTTGGGTGAGGGCTTTGAAGATTCCTTCGGCGACTATGGCAGCGAAAACCGGGGCCCGGACTGGAGCGTGGGGGTCACTTTTTCGGTGCCGCTCGACCGCAAGGCCGAGCGTGCGCAGGTGCGTATCAGTAAGCGTGCGAAGGCGCAGGCCATCATGGAGGTGAAGCAAGCAGAAATCGATTTGCTGGTCGAGCTGGAGAATGCGATCGAGGGGTATGAGGCCAGCCTGGAGCGAACCGGGTTTGTGAAGGAGGCGGTCCGCCTGGCAGAGGAGGGCCTACGCTCGGAGCAGAGTCGTCTGGCTTCCGGGGTGACCACCAGCTATAATGTTTTGAATCAACAGCGCGATCTGAGTTTTGCCCGTACCCGTGCTTTGGCGGTCGACGTCGAATCATTCAGTGCCCTGGTGCAGCTTTACTTGATTCTGGGTTCGCTGAGTGATACCTTGAATATTGACTTGAATACGGGTGATGCGGTTGCGTCCAAATAAGCTTATGAAGAGATCATCTTTACTTTGCCTGCTGTGTCTTTCACTGGGGCTGTTTTCGGGGCTGTTTTCGGGGCGTTTGCTCGCGTCGGAAAGTTTTCAGGGATTGGTTGAACCCTTCCGTGAGGTGAATTTGTCCAGTACGGTGCAGACGTTCATTACTGAGATGCATGTGCGGGAAGGAGCGATCGTGAACAAGGATGCGCCGGTCGTGGATCTCTATTCGCGCTCGGAGGAACTTGAGCTGGCCCGTATCGCGCTGGCGCTGGAGCGTCGTGAGTTCGAAAACCGGGGAGCTCAGAATCTGTTTAATGACAAATTGATCAGTGAAGATGAGGCGATGGAGAAGAAGATTGAGCTGCGACTGGCACAGTTGCAGTACGACATCGTGAAGGAGCGACTCGCTCTGCGTAAACTTCGCGCCCCGATCTCAGGGATCGTGGTGGAGCGACTCTACGAAGAGGGCGAGATGGTCGCGGTCGGTGAACCGATTTTACGACTGGTCGATATCGCAACGATCTATGTGAGTGCTTACATGACGGTGGAGGATGCACGCGGGTTTCCAGTTGGTGCACCCGTGCGGCTGACGTTTGACGAGCTAACTGAAGAAGTTGATGGACTTCAAGGAACCGTCGATTTTATCAATCCGCGGGTGGACCCGGCCAGTGGCCTCATGCAGGTACGTGTGATCGCTAAGAATCCGGATCGTTTGGTCAAGCCCGGGTTGCGTGCCCGGATCGAGCGAGTAAAAACCAATTAAACAGGCGTATGTCATCTTATCAATTCGCCCCGTTAGACCGTTCTCAGATGGAGGCCTTGCAGCGTCTGCGTCAATTCAGTGGGGGTGCGCCAGCTTTTTGGGCGCAATTCACCGAGCTGGCCCAAGCTTTAACCGGTGCCCAACAGGCGCGCTGTGTGGTACAGCTGAAAGGCACCTGGAATTTGCTGGCCACGGCTCCGTCGACTGGAAGTAACCCGCGTGCTTTTCTACAAAAGAGCTTGGGTGACGCGGCCCAGAAAGCAATCTCTGAGGGGCGTTCCGTCGTCGTCCCTGCTGAGTTCGAGGAAGGGGCGCAGCACGTGTTGCAAATCCTACAGGGTGGAGAAAGCGCTGCTCAGTGTCTACTCGAACTCCGATTTGCACCTGAACAAACAGGTCAGGTTGATCCAGCCTTTTGGGCGGAAGTCTTAGCCTTTATAGCGGACACACCGGAAATTTATCAGAACAACCTGAAGGCGGCGCGTACTCTTTTCGAATCGGAGCGTATGCAGGAAGCCTTGGACGTCTTGTCGATCGTCAACCAGCAACCCAAATTTGCTCCGGCCAGTATGGCTCTGGTCAATGAGCTAACTAGTCGTTTCGAAGGTGAGCGCGTCTGCTTGGGCTGGGTGACCGCGCCCTACGTCCGGGTCGTGGCCTTGAGTGGAACGGAGAAGTTCGAGCGAAAGATGCAGATTCTCCAGACGCTGGAAGCCGCCATGGAAGAATGCCGCGATCAAGACGAAGAACTGCTCTGGCCCGCCCCCTCGAACAGTCAGTCGATTTACCACGACCATGAAGCCTATGCCCGCGACTCCGGTTCAGATTGCTTGATCTCGGTGCCTCTGCGATGTCAGGGGGAGAGCGTAGGTGTGCTCACGCTGGAGCGTGAGAAGAAGTCATTCACTGAGGAAGATGCCTGGGGCCTACGGGTGATTGCTGACCAAGTGGCACCGCGACTGAAGGATCTGAGGGCGCAATCCCGCTGGTTCGGGGCGCGCTGGGCCGCGACTTGGCGCGAGTGGCTGGCGCAGTTTTTGACGCCGCGCCATACCTGGCTAAAGACTGGCGCGATTGTCGGCAGCATCATCCTATTGTTCTGCCTGCTGGTGCCGCTGCCTTATCGGGTCTCATCAACCTTTGTGCTGCGACCCGAGAGCATGGTCCACATGCCGGCACCTTTCGACGGCTTCATCGCTTCGACTTACGTACGCCCTGGTGATCTAGTGAAATCAGGTGCCGTGTTGGTGGCCTTAAACGACAGTGATCTCCTCTTGGAGCGGGCTGAAACGCTGGGCGAAATTCGCCGCTATCAGGCGCAAGCGGAATTGGCTGAAGCGAACCGCGATTTGGCCGAACTGCGCATTTCGCAGGCCCGCTTGCAGCAGGCCGAAGCTCGGCTGGAACTACTGGACCATCGCCTCTCAAGGGCGGAAATTCGTGCCCCCTTCGATGGCGTGGTGGTGCAAGGCGATTTACGCGAGCGCATCGGTGCACCAGTACGACAAGGAGAAGTATTGGTGCAGCTGTCCGAGTTGAAAGGCTTTTATCTGCAGATCCGGCTGGCCGAGCGCGACGTCGATCTGATCGGCGATCACCGCAGCGGCTCGGTTGTCTTTGCCAGCCGTCCGGACCTACAATTCCCCTTTGAGATTGATTCGGTTTCACCGGCCGCCCGAGTGGGGGATGAAGGGAATATCTTTGCGATACGGGCCGACTTGAAGGAAACAGCCTATTGGATGACGCCGGGTATGACCGGGGTGGCTAAAATCGACAGCGGGAAGCGTACGCTGGCCTGGCGGGCGACCCACCGGGTGGTCGATTTCATCCGCATGCGTATCTGGTTTTAAGCTGAGAGATGGAGCGCAAATTATTCAGTGAATCCTGGCACCGGGTGGCGGCACAAAAAATCCGCTTGCGCCCTTCAGTGCGCGTGCGCAAGCAGTTTTTCCGCGGAGAGCTCTGGTATGTGGCCAACGATCTTTACGGCGATCAGTTCTTCCGCTTCCGGCCTGAGGCATGGGACTTTATTGCCCGGCTCGACGGGACCCAGACGGCGGACGAAGTCTGGGAGCAATGTATCGATGCACGGGGCGATGTTGCGCCGGGTCAGACCGAAGCGATTCAAATTCTTTCCAGTCTTTACCAGAGTAATCTGATCGTCTCCGACTTTCCGGCTGATGTAGCTCAGCTGTTTGAACGGCAGAAGAAGCGGCAGGCACGCGAGTGGAAGGCCCGGCTCTTTGGAATCTTCTTCCTGCGGATTCCGCTCTTTGATCCGGACGCCTTCCTGACTCGAACGATGCCTTATATGCGCCCGCTGTTTTCATTGCCGGGTGCGATAGCCTGGCTGCTTTTGGTGGGCTCGGCCATCGGGGTCGTCGTATCGAACTGGGAGCAACTCTTCAGTGGGCGTCAGGGCGTATTGGATCCAGCCAACTTGCCGCTCCTTTTAATCGCCTTTGTCCTTGCCAAGCTGCTCCACGAGTTCGGTCATGGCTACGCAGTCAAGCGCTTCGGTGGGGAGGTGCATGTGATGGGGATTACTTTTCTCGTCTTTACGCCAATCCCTTATGTTGACGCTACGGCGGCCTGGGCTTTTCGCGAGCGCTGGAAGCGTATTTTCGTTGGGGCCAGCGGGATGTGGATTGAGCTACTTCTGGCGGCGATCGCGACTTTTGTATGGGCATCGACCGGGCCGGGCTTGTTGAATGCCTGGTGTTATAACCTGATGGTGGTGGCCTCGGTTTCGACCATCCTGTTCAACATCAATCCGCTGCTGAAATTTGACGGTTACTACATCCTCTCGGATTTGACGGATTCGCCCAACTTGCAACCACGGGGGATGAAGCAGTTGGCGCACTGGGTGGAAAAATATGCCTTCGGCGGGAAGCACTCGCAGAGTCCAGCAAGCAGTCGCGCGGATGCAGTCTGGTTAGCCGGATTCGGGGTCGCGAGTTGGCTCTTTCGGGTCTATATCACTTATATTATCATCATGTTCGTGGCCGACCGTTACCTTGGACTCGGCTTTCTGGCGGCGGTACTTACCGTCATCGGCCTTATCGTGGTGCCAATTTACAAAGGCCTCAAGTATTTGTTCACCGAGTCGCGGATTGAGCGGGTGCGGACCCGCGCCTATGCGGTTACGGCAGGGACGCTCTTTGTTCTCTTTATTCTGTTGGCGGTGGTGCCGGCCCCGCGCCACTTCCGCGCCCCCGGCGTGGTCTTTGCCGAGGATGCGGCCTTTTTGACGGTGCGCGGCAGCGGGGTGGTTGAGTCCACTGGGGTGATTGGCGAAAAGGTCGAGGAAGGCCAGTTGCTGATCCGCTTAGCGAATCCCGAATTGGCGATGCAGCGCAAACGCCTGGAGGCAGAAGCGGACGAGCTGGCTTCGATGGAGCGCGTGCAGTTGGCCCGAGAGGGCATCGGCGCGGATGTCCTCCGTCAGCGGAAGGCGGCCCTGGAACTACGCATTGCCCGCTTAAAAGAAGAAGAGGATGCGATGGAAATTCTCGCCCCTGCGGAAGGTGCATACGCTTCGATCCAACCAGCGGAGAACTTTCAGCGCTGGTTGTCACGCGGTGAAACGATTGGTGAGATCGTCCCAGAGGGGGATTGGCTCTTTTATGCGATCGTCCCTCAGAAGCACTCGAATCTACTGTTCGATCAGGAATTGCGTGCGGCGACGATTCGTTTTCCAGGCAGCGCGGCTGAAGAAGTCCTGCCTACGGAGTGGCGGATGGTACCTGGACAGCAGGAGTATTTGCCCAGTCCGGCTTTGGGTTGGCGGGCTTTTGGACCGGTACAGGTGCGGGACGATGATCCGGATGGCGTGCGTACGGTCGAACCCTTCTTTCTTGTGGTCTCGAAGGTGCCGGACAGCTCGGGGGTACTGCATCACGGCCGTGTCGGGGTGGCTCGATTCAGGGTCAAAAATGAGTCCTATGCTTTCCAGTGGTACCGTACCCTGCGTCAGGTGGTACAGAAGCGCTTTATGCTGTAGTTTGAATGAGTGACGCCGGACCAGAGACTGAGGCCCAGTCGATTCTACCCGCACGCCATTTTATACCGCCGCGCCGGGAAGCTCTACGCACGGAGATCCGCTCGGTGGAACCGGTGCCAGAGGGCTTGGACGGGCTCTGGCATGACTGTATCGGCCTTATGGAATCACGTCGTTCCCACAGCAAGCGGCTTTGGGAGAAAGCTCTGGAGCTCGAAGCGCAGTGTCGGGAGAGCGAGAATTGGAACGAGCATGAATTTAATGAGGCGTTGCGGACCCACCGTTCGCGTATCAGGCGCTTAGGTAATCGATGGGCAGAGGGCGTGGAAGCCGCTATGCCATGTTTGGTGGAGGCGGCGCGGCGGACTCTGCGTTTGCGGGCTTATCCGACCCAGATCATGGGAGCACTGGGTATTGGGCAGGGCTCTCTAGTGGAAATGGCGACTGGTGAGGGCAAGACGCTGACGATTGCGCTGGCTGCTGCGGCGGCCGGTTGGTCGGGCAAACCTTGCCACGTCATCACCGCGAACGACTATCTGGCTCAGCGTGACGCGAGTGAATTTGAGCGCTTCTACAAGCAATGCGGTCTTAAAGTGGCCTCTATACAAGCGGACACGGAGCCGCCGACGCGGCGCGAGAATTATCAGGCCGATGTGGTTTACTGCACGGGTAAGGAGCTGGTGGCCGACTACCTGCGCGACCAAATCGCCATGGGGCCTTATGCGGACGCCAATCGTAGGGCCATGCTCTTCCTTCTGGGACGTAATTTCTCTTCGCAGGGTTCGGTCCTTCGCGGCCTGCATACGGCGATTGTGGACGAAGTGGACAATCAGTTGATTGATGAGGCAGCGACGCCCTTAATCATTAGTCGTCAATCGGAGAACGAGGCGATGAGGGAAGCCTGTCTAGGAGCGGACCGTTGCGCGGCCGGCCTACTCCCGGGCGAGCATTACACGGTGGATGAACGGGACAAGGACATCACCATCGATCAGGCTGGGCGTGACTATATCGCCGACTGGTGTGAAGGTAAAAGCGGCTTGTTGGCGGCGCAGGATTGGGTTCAGGACTTAGTCCAGCAATCGTTGCAGGCGCGTCATTTCTTTCTTCGGGACAAGCAGTATGTGATGATGGACGGCAAGGTGGTGATCGTGGACGAGTACACGGGCCGGCTGATGCCGGGACGCAGCTGGCGTCTGGGCTTGCACCAGGCAGTGGAGGCGAAGGAAGCGGCGGATATTTCAGAGCCCTCGGAGACCCTGGCTCGCCTTAGTTTTCAAAATTTCTACCGCTATTTTGATCATCTTGCCGGAATTTCGGGTACGGCGCGCGAATCCTGGCGCGAATTTTGGCGAATTTACGGGATTTCGCTGATCGAAGTACCGCACTACCGACGCAACATTCGGGAAGATCTCCCGATTCGACTCTTCACTGAGGAAGACGCGAAGTGGGTGGCAGTGGTTGACGAGATCGACGAGCAGTATCGCTTGGGACGGCCCATACTGGTGGGCACACGCAGCATCGACTCGAGCGAGCGGCTGGGGCGAATGCTCCACGGACGCGGGATGGTGCACACGATTTTGAATGCGGTGCGCCACGAGCAGGAAGCCGAGATCGTGCGACGTGCTGGTGAATTGCAGACCATTACCATCGCCACCAATATGGCGGGTCGTGGTACGGACATCCGCCTGGGGCAGGGCGTGGCCAAGCGTGGCGGACTGCATGTGATTTTGACTGAGGGCCATGAATCTGCGCGGATCGACCGCCAGTTGAAGGGGCGGGCGGCTCGTCAGGGCAGTCCGGGGAGTTCGGTTATATTTGTTGCTGCTTCGGATGAGTTGATCGAGCGCTATCTGGGCTCGATTCGTAAGCACGTGCTCGATTTCTGGCTGCGCAAGAAGCTGCCGGGTGGGCTGAAAGCGCTGCACTGGGGCTTTCGGATCGCGCAGCGGAAAGCTGGTAAGAAGGGTCGCCGTCAGCGCTTCCTCCTGCTTAAACAAGACCAGGAAATCAGCAAAAATCTGATCGGAGCTAAGACCAAAGCCTCGGCTTCCAATTAGCAGCCGACCTGCATTTGCGAAGTTAGTATAAGGGCGTCTAATATTGATTCGTTTCAGTGAGGTGCGCCCGAAAAGGAACTTGCGTATCATGGCCTGTTTGACCACAAGTTTACATCTACCCAGACGCAATTTTAGACCTCTGTGTGATAGTCCTTGAGAAGGGTCTTTCCGCGGATCCTGCCCTCTCAAGTGAACAAACGCAGTCAAAGCAACTTTCAAGTTGAGTCCCTCGAGCAGCGGATTCTGCTTTCAGCTACCCCAGTTGATGGAATGGGTTTTGATGAAGACCGGGCTGATGAATCCCTTAGTCTGACGACGATTGTCGAGTACACTCAGCAGGACGAATCGGTCTTGCAGGAAGCGCAGGATGCAAATTCTGGTGATTCTATTTATGCTGCGGCGCAGCCATTGCAAGATGTTGACGCGTCTGAAAACGGGCCTGAAAACGGGCCTGAATCGGCAGCCTCGACCGCGCCTGAAGCGGACGATTCAGAAGTTGTCGTAACGGACGCTGAGACGGACGCGACGCAGTCCGAAACAGAGGAGGTTTCCGATTCGGCAACGGCGGAAAATGAAACTTTTGGCTTGGTCGAGGATGACCTCGCTGGACCGACTGAAACGAGCGGCCAATCTGATTGGCTGACGAGCTTACTGACCGGGACACTTCGCATTGGACAGGGGCCCCCGCAGTCGGGAACCCTCTCAATTACTGAGGATCCGGCCAATGGCATCCTCACACTCGATTCGACTACCACCCTTTCAGGGTCCGGTAGTTTTTCTGCTTACTTAATTAATAATGGCATTATTGCCCCGGGCAACAGCCCCGGCATCCTAACTTTTGGTAGTGGTTTCACCAATGCAGGTACTCTGACGATGGAACTCGCGGGGACCGAAGCCGGTACTGGATACGACCAAATCCAAGTCACCGGAACCGCGAATCTGGGAGGCATTCTGGACCTCCAAATCATCGATGGATTCACTCCGGCCGCAGGCGACCAATTCACCCTGCTGACGGCCGATGCGATCACTGGCCGATTTGTGAATGCGCTGGGTCTCTTCGGATTCGACAGTGGCCTCTACTTTACCATCGAGCAGACCGAGACCGAAGTGATTCTTACAGTGAAGTCCTTCTCCGAGTCGGCACTCGAATTTGCCAACTTTGATTTTCTACCGGACGAGGCCGCCGAGCTAGCCGGACTGGTTGACTCGCTCGGCATGCTCCTGAACAGCGATGCTTATTTTACCGATTTCAACGGACCGGTTACTTTGAGTGGATCGCTCGAATTGGGGCCATTGGCAATCGCTGGTGAATTGACGGTCGGCCTGCAGGACGACCTCATGACGATCGCGGGCGCGAATGTTTCAGTCAGCATGGTGGCCGGCGGTGTTTCGATTGCGGTGACGGAAGCGAGCTTTGAGTTCCGTTCGGAAAAAGGTGAGACCGGCTTCGGCAGTTATGCCGCTTTCGCCGAGGGCAATGCCTCGTTGACCGGGCTGGCGGGAGTTTCCCTCTCAGGCAATCTGGCGGTTTACGCTAATACGACCGGTGTCGCTGTGGTCGACTTTGGAGGATCGGTCGGATTGATCGATTTCGGCACGACAGATAATCGCTTCTTCTTTAGCGCAAGCGACCTGACTATGACCTTGGATGGCGTTTTCGAATTCTCCGGCAGCTTCACGGTGGATCTTCAACAGTCGGAA
>Ga0307966_1003247_pt1 | contig 12287 bp, 12 predicted proteins | sample OrgLakmetagen646_FD_203141 | JGI IMG/M metagenome (GOLD analysis project Ga0307966, IMG submission 203141) | Saline water microbial communities from Organic Lake, Antarctica - #646 | ecosystem: Environmental > Aquatic > Non-marine Saline and Alkaline > Saline | place: Antarctica: Organic Lake... | reverse complement strand
TCAGCAGAGCGGATGCCAGTGCCAGCAGGAAGGAGAGGTCAGAGCATCTCGAGACAAATCAATCTTAAAATACAATCAATAATAAGATACAATTGATACCAAGATACAATCAATATTATACATCAAAGAGGCCTGGCACCACACAGACAGTCGTGTGCCCTTATTCTGCCCAGGAGGCCTCAGCTTTCTGATTTCTATCGTCATACGATTGTGCTAACACAAACCTCCAGAGACGTTCCCGTCCTGCTCGACAACACATGCCACACGCTTGAGGGATACACTCGTGCCTAGGGTTGGCCAGAACTGTATATGTACACCGTATATGGCCGTATATTTGGTGATTTCCCTGCCACAAAACCGTATATATATGGTACTGGCCAACCCTACTCGCGCCTCAAAGCGAGGTTGAAAACGGGCAAGGTTGTGCCCCAATTCACAACCTGCACGGAAGACTCTGCACGTACCTTTGCAGTTGCGGCATCGGGCTTGTAGTTGATGTAGCCTAAGGACCAGGCAAGGGCAGCAGCATCCACGCCTGAGTCAAGCTTGGACCTGAGGGGCATATGCAGCATGTGTGTATGTGTGTGTTAGCGTGTATGTGTACGTGTGTATATGTATGCATACCAGTGCTTCTTTTTTGGAGACGTATGACGTCTTTAGACGTGAAACCCCTACTATTTGGGCGTGGGGGAAAGACGTGAAACCAGGGATTTGGGCCCCGGGGGGTCTCCCGGCAAAAACCGACCAAGGGCACCTTGAGGCCAAAATTTAGCCTCAGAAATCGGAAAATTTTAGAGTTTTTATAATTTTGTTAAAATGGTTGGTTCGCCTGAAAGAAAGGGAACCAAGCAGGGAGAGGGTGATGGAAGGTATAAAGAGGGAAAAAGCATGGTGAGACCAGAGCCATGCAGCCTGCATGGCTAGAGCAGAAGGATGGGCCTCCCAAGTACACACAGAAGGGCATGCCAATGGACAGGAATCAGCCTGCGCGCAGCAAGTGGTTGCAAGATGGAGGTCCGGGGGAGGACAACCTGTACTACCTCTGCTGCAGCATTTGCAGCACCAAGGTTGGCACCAGCATGCAAGCTTCAGAGCAGGTCCCAGAATATCAAATCCCATGAGGCAAGCCAGCTGCATCAGCGCGCAGCACTGAAATGGCAAGAGATTCAGGACAAGAGAAGTGTGTTGTAAGGTTACCAGGATGCAGCTGCACAGCTCACAGCTCAGCGCCGTGTCGTGCCGGACAAACAGCAAGCCTCAAGAAGCGCACAGTAGGCTTACGGACATATAAGTGTTGCATGCTTAATTTTTGTTTTGGGGCCATGCCTGAAACATTTGATTTATTACATGCACGAACATTGCTGGGCATGGGCTGGGCTGGGCATGAAAGGGTGTAAGACGTCAAACTAAGGTTTTCAAAATGGCCAAATCTGGCCGTGACGTGAAACGAAGGTTTTCCAAAATCGAAAAAAGAAGCACTGATGCGTACGCTAAAAATACCGTGTGTATACCATACATGCAATGTATATGTGTAGGGTTGGCCAGAACCATATGGTGTATATATATGGTGATTAAACGGAATTTCCGGCAGGGAAATCATCAATATACGGTCATATACGGTGTAAATATACGGTTCTGGCCAACCCTACACATATAATATGTTTGATTCTGAACAAATGTAGGCGTGTGGCATCATTAGTAATGATTCATTCCACACATACAACGCGATCAAACACGCGCATCTTAGTGTGCAAAAGCATATCAATTTGCGGCACTAAGCAAGGTTTGCTAATTTTGGGTCCACCCAGATGGCACACCCTTGCACACAAGCATGTAGAAACATGGCTGACCTGTCTTGCAGCATCAAATGCCACACTCATCCCTCCTGCTCCCTTTGCAGCAGCAAATGTCACGCCATCAGACACATTACTTCCATGGCGAGCGTCGTGCAAATCAGCAGGCACGTTACGTACTTGGCAAGTGACACGCCAGCAGACACGTTACTTCCATGGCAAGTTGCATGCCAGCAGACACGCTAATTCCTCCGCAAATGTCATGCCAGCACGTGTAAACAACGCTTACTTTGCGGCGCCGACCAGGGCGTCCAGCGCAGCTTTGTCAGCCGTGCGAGAGCGGGCAAGGCCCCAGATGGCTTGAACAGCCTCACGGCCTCCTAGCTCTCCCGCTTTGCTGGATAGGGCCTGAGAGAGGATGGTAGAAATAACGAGGCACAGACAACAGTTAAGAGCACACGCGTCAGTGTTAGCTGGGGCACTGATTTGAGCAGGCACGACACTATTGAGACACTATTAGCAGGGTTTAGGGTTTATTCACACGACACTATTAGCAGCGGCAACAGCTGGAGCGGCACAACACTATTGAGCAGGCTCAACACTATTAGCAGCGGCAACACAGCAATTAGCAGTGGCAACATAGCAATTAGCAGCGGCGACAGCTGGAGCAGTACACAGCAGTTGGGGCGGAGACCAAAGGAAGGGAGCACGGAGGCTACTTATTTTTGACCTGATGGCCTGAGATGTGAGTGTGTGTGTTTATGTCAACAGAGACAATGGTTTGAGCAGTGGTTAAAGGAACGTCACTTGTGCATTGGGCAACACGATGCTCAGGGAGAAAAAAGACATATGCTTCGCAGCGTGCTGGTGAGCGTTGCTCTGTCTGTCTACCAAACCTGTTGCTTACAACATTCAGCTTCACTATTTTCTGATGTGGACACTCCCATTCAGTGCTGCATCTCAACTATGCCCTCACTCTTCCAGTACTGCATCTCACCAACACCCCCACTCTTTCACACTTCGACCTGAAACTTTTGGAGGTCAACAGGGTCGAGTAGGTCAAGGTAGATGCGGAGTTAAACAAAGCAAATGTTGCTGCATCGTTGCGATAGCTGAGCACACAATTTCCCTTCACTCTCCTATGCACTTTCCTCGAACAAACTTGTGTTGCACTAACCGGGCATTCACTTCCCTACACTCCATGCACTTCTACACCACCCAACGACGTTGCCCACCAAACCGCTTTACAACAATTGCAATGTCGTTTGCACATCTTCGCTTTTGGTGCCTATAAAACATCCCCCTCCAGTTCCAATGTTCTCCGCATGTACTTTGGCCACAGCCTTCACCATCATGACATCATGACACCATGCATATGCACTTTTACCTTCTTCACACTCACCTTGGCCATGGCCTTGGCCGTTGCGACACCATACTTGCACTTTCACCTTCTTTAGAAATACTTTGGCTGCGACCCTCACCATCGTGCCAACATGCACTTGAACTCCACACACACACACACACACACACACACACACACACACACCTTGGCCACAGCATTGACCATCGCGGCATCCTCCACCCCTGCTGCGGCAAAGCCCCAGAGAATACGCGACAACTCAGCAGGCTTGTAGGTTGCGAGGTTGCTGGTCACCTGGAAAGAGAAAAAGGCAGTCCAGATGCATAGCTGTCTTTCATGCTTGTTGTATGGCATACATTGTCAGTATCATGTTTGAATAAGCTCATCACGCTTATGTGTGCGTGTTTGTGTGCATGTGAGTGTGTGTGTATGTTTGTGTGTGTGCGTGTTTGTATGTGCGTATGAACGTATGAATGAGTGTACAAATAGATCCTGTACGTGGTATTTAGGTAACCCTGTTTGTGTGCGTGCTCGCACCTGGCTAGACACAAGCCCGAAAAACTCAAGGTCCTTTGTGCCCGCCTTTCCTAAGGCCTCAACCACAATCGACAGCTGTGTGGGGGTGAGCGTCTTGAGCATGCTTGCTGCTGGGCCGGAGAGCTCAAAGAGGGTCTTGAAGTGGCCCACGCCTGTTTGCAAAAGTAGCCCTTGTCAACATTGTGTGCATGACATGAGGGAGCACATGAGGCCAGCGCTTGTTTGCATGCTTTTAGCATCACCGAGGTCATTTAGGGTCGAGGTTGTTGCAGGAAAGAAGTACGATGCTCTTTCGTCAACAATGTGTGAACCGTCACACCCAGGTCATTCAGTGTATGACTAGGGTCGGCCATAATTTCACATATATACGGTGTATATACGAAACAAGAATGCAGGTTCGTATAATAACTTATAACTTAAAAGCCACAAGGTTTTGTGCTGGACCGGGGTTAAAACACCGGTGCGAGGGAGCAGACGGTGCGCTTATCCAGCCGGGCTTTCAACAAGGGTGTCCAATTTTAACACGCACGGGTGAGGCCGGCATGTGAAAATGGCTAGATGTCGTGATACAATTATGGGAAAATTACGGCACTCTCTTTTATCTACAAGATAGCTTGCGTGACGCTGTAGAACAGGCAGCGCCAGCCAAAGAGACGTCTGCCCAAGCCAAAGGAGACTTGTGTGACAACGGGATGAGTGAGCGCGCTCTGTCTGTACACAACGTATCGTTCAAGACCTCCTTGTTACTATTAGTCCGTGCATACGCCGCAGGGTGCAGCCGGCTCTACGTCTTGAAGTTGCACATCTCTGAGACCCGTTTTGAGGATCTCACAAGCACGATTGTACGGAGTGCTGCTGCGTGGAACCCTAAGGCTTACATCGCATGGAGCCTGCTCCTGCAAAATTGGGTCCGCCAGCCCTGCACATGGCTTGAACACCCACCTGCAGTGCTGGCAGCCCACATAAAGTTGGAGAGGCTGGCTGCATCAAAAGTGGACTTCAGGGCTCCAGCCTTCTCGAACACCTTGCCCCATAGCCTGCGTGTGTGTGTATGTGCGCATGTGCGTGTGTATGTGTGTACATACATGTGCTTGGGTGGCTGTGAGCACTTGGTGTGTGTGTGACTGTTGCTGCTCCCTGCATCTACTGGCATTCACCCACAGTTCGCCATGACCCACGCAAGTAACACGTGAAACCCTCTGCTGCTGAAGTGACAGCTTAACGCATCCGTGTTGGTCTGTACAAGGTCAATTAGTTTTAATGCAGATGCGCAGCTCTCTCCCTCACCCCAACCTCCCTAGCCTCCTGCTTCCTGATGCCTAGGCAGTTTTGCAAGCAATAAAAATTTTGAACGGATTTTCCATTTACATCTCCCTCACAGTCAGCGTATCGTTGCGCGCACAAACACACAAAACGAGCACACATGCACACATACCTGCGGTTGCCCTTGGCTTGCACGTACGCCAGGGAGACGGCAGCATCGGACACCTCCTTTGCTGTAACAGCCTCGTTTGTGATGATGCGGTCAATCTGCTGCAGAAGGCTGTCCGCGCCCTCCACTGGGACCTCTGTGAGAGAGGCCTGCGCCAGGGGGGTGCTTGAAGACAGGTTGCGCTGTGAGGCCAGCACCTGCAGCGGCAGCAGCAGTGGAAAAGGAGTGCAGTGTGAGTGTGCACAAGAAACAAGTGAAATGCCTCGGAAGTGTGCTGCATATTTGTGAGTGTGCACGCGCACGTGCACGCGCGTCCACGTGCCGGGCTCCTGTGCACGTGCATGTGCGTGTGTGTATGTGTGTGTGTGTGTGTGTGTGCGCGTGCGTGCGAGCGTGTGTGCGTGCGTGTGTGTGTGTGTGTGTGTGTGTGCGTGTGTGTGTGTGTGTGTGTGTGTGTGTGTGTGTGTGTGTGTGCGCGTGCGTGTGAGAGTGTGTGCGTGAGTGTGTGTGTGTGTGTGTGTGTGTGTGTGTGTGTGTGAGAGAGAGAGAGTGTCTGTTTGTGAGCACTACTTGGCAACCTTATCGGAGAACTGCTAATTAGAATCGGGAAGCTCGAGCGAGGCCTCCCGTCAGGAACGGAGGAACAGACAGGCTCGAATGGAAGACATGAAACACCGCTGCTGCGATTCCGCATTCAATCAGTTCCCTCATCGGCCAGCATTACGCACATCAGCAAAGCAAAAATACCGTCCGGGTATTTGGAGCGGACTGCAAAGCAAACACCTCCTTTTCCCCATAGCACATGCTCTCCAAAAAGACACACACACCTGGAATGCCCCTCCATTGCCTGCCTGCTGCAAGCTGTGTAAAGGATGAGGGAGGGAGGAACTCAGAGTCAGTGCGTAGAATTGATGGTGTGCGCGTTCAATGCTTTTGGCACACACACTCACCTAGCTAAGCGCATAAGAGCAGGGCTGCCGGCAGCCTGGATGCTGCGTGCTGATCCTGCCTGAGCTGCCACAGCTGCGCCTGCAATTGTTGGCAGGGGAGAGTGTAAATGCGTTTCACCTGTGCCGGTCTGTGTGTGAGCACAGAACGCACACGCAACACACATAGTTGACGCCATGTGCATAGTCATGAGAGATGTTCATGTGTGCCATGTTCAGGTTGTGCTCTCGCGCGTGGGAATGAAGGGTGGCTGCCTGATTTGCGCTGACTGAGGCATCCGTGCACACTAATGTCATCAAAAGAGCAAGGGCTGATTGTTGCAGGCTACTAGTGCAATTGAAACATCATTGAGATGAGAAAACAGTGTACTCACTTGCTCTCTGCAGCATGCGCAGAGCATTCCTTTGAGACATGCTGTTGATACGCTCTCTCAGTGTCCACTACTACTTTCTAATCTTTACTTCCTTTATCTTTATTTTTCGTGTTGGGGGTAACAAAGGTGTAACAGAATTTTGAGGCAATATTTTTTAAATAGAAGTGCTGCATCTTTAAAAAGTGCAGCACTCCTCCTTGCATCCCCCTCCCATCTGCCTGAAAAAGGCACTCCTTTCTTGCGGAGATGGGAAAGGTAAGAGGACGCCTACCTTTCAAACATTTCCTGCTACCTTCCCAACGACCCCATTATTAAACCGGCGCCTGCGCGCACACTCGCAGGCCAAGCCTGCGAAGCACACGGCCGCGGAGCTCAAGCGCAAGGAGCATGAAGCGCTGACCAACATGGGGGGCGGGAAGGCCGGGAAGGCGGACCGTTTAGGCGGGGAGAAGGGGCACGCCAAGTTTGCGGTGAGGGGAAGGAAGGGTCCCTCTCTTTTGCTAGAGCTTGCTGGAGGCTTTCTCTCAGGAAAAGGCTGCCATTTCGTATTTCGTAGTGATGTGTACCACTTCAAGGTCTTTGAACCTGCTGTTCAGCTGCCTGTTTCAACCCACAGGCATGCGACAACGCTCACCCTGTGTTTTGCCTCTTTCCCCTCCCACAGTGCCATATCTGCAAGACCACTGCCCCCAGTATAGCCAGCATGCAGGTATGCAGATCGAGGATATGCCACACTCCTCCTTTTCAGGATATTTAATGCAATAAGCAGGAGGTACTCATGTACATACGCACAAACACACATGCGCAAACACACGCACATACACGCACACGCACATGCCAGACACACACACACACACACACACGCACACACACACATGCACACACGCGCACACACACACACACACATACACACACACACATGCACAAACACACGCGCGCATGCACGCACGCTCATGCACACACACACACACACACACACACACACACGCCGAACTACAGATACACCACGATGCCAAGCATCCCAAGGATCCATGGGAGCCAGAAAAATGTATAAACCAGCATGCAGATGGTCCAGTATATCAAGGCGTTGCCGTACGCGGCTCAAAGAAAAAGTAGGTTGTTTTTATAACTTGGTGTGGTGCGTATGTGTCAGTGTGTGCGTGTGTGCGTGTGTATATGTGTGTGAATGTGTGAAAATAGTGTTGTCAAAATACTGATCTATGGGCAAAGCGGTTTGTGTGAAGGCTCTTTCCAAAGGAAAAGAATCATGTGGAGGTGGTAAAAGAGCAGTGAACGTACTTGGTTGAAACTGAATTCTGTGAATGAGTGGACAAACTGGGTATTAATAAGGGTCAGTCTTCAGTAGTTACGAGTAGTGATTTTGCTTTTTAATTTGAAGTGCCACGACATGTCTTATTGAGCAATTCCACTTGACGTAAATGCTGTTTTAGAGCAGGTCACGTAGTGTGAGTGGTGTTTTTTGTTGCTGTTTTGTTTAGGGTATAAATTACGCACATTTCCCTTGCCTGTGCTTATTTCGATGTGTGCAACGATAAGATGGTCTAAAATATGTATCGTAATGCAATGGGTATTCTGAACCGGTCCTGGTCTAAAAATGCGCGCTGTTTGTGTACCAATGTAAGCCCCTTTCTTTTATAATGGTAACACAAGTGTTTATACTGAAGATGGAACAGCCACGTTGCAATACATCTGCTTATGACCTGCATCAGCAGTCGCAGTCAGTGCGTGCAACAAGTATGAGGCTGGCACACGCGGTATTGAACGTGACTGTGCGTTCACGGTCAAAGCAAGACAGGCAAAGTAACATTCAAGAATATTTATAACTATTCCAGTTACTGATAACATATATAGGAATAGGAGGAGATTGATATGATGCAAGTCGAGGACCCACAGCTGAAGATCTGGAAAAGTCAATTTTTTGGACACCTGGTATCAAAAAGAATAAGATAGCTGAAATTGAAAGTAAGAAGATGACTTGTACTCAAGCTTTGAGGCAACTCTCAGGTCTTGCTTAGCTCTCCTGCTGTTTACGATGAGCACAAGATACCTGTTGCAAAAGCCTGTGGCTGGACGACTTCACCTTCTCTTGCTTCAAGGCTGGGAATGTTTCTCCTCCAACGTTGTCTCGACTCACTCGACTTAATACTGGTCCTGGTATTCAGTCAAGTGAGTCGACAATTCACCGGCAAAAGAACCTGTCATGTTCATGGATTGCTGCTTCTTATCACAACTAAACTCCAGAAGGGCAGGCTGAAAATTGCGCGTGGTGGGCACGCTTGCCTGTACTCTTTTGCTCAGACTTCACTTTGAACTGTAAATATGACCAAAGGCACCTGAACGATGTGTAAAGACGTCGGAGCGATGCGTTTAAGAACATGTTATAAATTTGCATGGGGGTGTCTTCAGCTAGACTGTTCGGCTGATCGGCCTTAAAGGATAAAACTTGTCCTAGGGGCGGGTGAACCCCTGCGTATGTACTGCTAGCAGAGCCAGGGTCTGTCGGGTTGCGTATGCACAACCAGCAGAGTCAGGCTCTGTCTAGTTCCTATACAGATGCAAACTTTTGTACCCCTTAGTACCTCAGTTCACTGCTGTATGCACACAGCTGGCAGCAGCAGGCACTACGATGCAAACTGACACGAACACCAACCCAAAAACTGGCGCGCACATCTTTTCCTGCAGGGTGTTAGCAGGCACACACAAACCCACACACGCGCGCGCTCATTAACGAGGGTTTTACCGCTGGGTTTTTCTTAGACTCTTTTTCCTGTCATCCATTCTTGCTTCCCACCTGTTGTCCTTGCAGGGATCATGCTTGAGCAAGGGCCGGAAAAGACTGGCTATCTCCAGATTTGGTCGCGGTTAAGGAAAAGACATCATTCCTATGGCAAGATGGCAAGTTGCCTGGGTCGCCCATATCATTTGGAACATGCACCCTCAGCCTGTGTGCCTCTAGCTTTTAAATACGTGATGCCTTCTCACTAGACATACGTGGATCACCAGTGTTTCCAGGCTGTTTGCCAAAACCTGGAGGCTCTGTCTTTCCTGACTGACTTCATCCCATGGGAACATCCATGATGCAAGGACATCACAGGCACAACATTATACTTTGCGTGCTTTAAACACACTACTAAATGATAGTAAGTTTATGTTTTGCCCTCACCTTTTACTTCTTTTCTTTATTTATTTTTTCCCTCAATCACTCACTGGCAGTATGGGGCTACAAAATGGCTCGACGTTTTTAAACACTGAAGGATTGCGAGTTGCGACTAAGTTTACTATAGTTTGAATTATAAGCTTTTTGTATATTGCACCAAAGGCATCCTTCACAAGTCTAGTCCAACAATCAAAAGCACCGGAATTCCCAAGGAAATGTCTGCTGTTGTCACATCGTGTAAAGGGTTTACAAAGGGGGGTAACCGGCAGCCACATGTGTTGGGCTGATAGGCATTGCTGGATCAGCCAGCGTTAAGTAAGGGTAAGGGGTTACACAGCTATATCCGCCAGCGAGGGCAGTTGAGCTATAGCATAAAAAGCCAGCTTCAAGAAGAGAAAGAGGCCAGACTGAACAAGACACCAGAAAAAGAAGCTAGAGGGAACATGAAACTGAGCGTTAAGTAAACGTAAGGTTGTAAAAAAGAACTGGTCTCAGCCGTATTGTTCTCTTAGGAAAGTTATAAGTAAAAGGTGATGAATGAATGATGGAAGGCAAAACCTGAGGCAATAAAAAGAGCCTGATGAAGAGCTACAACAAGCAGTTCAGGCATGCTAACTGGACACCAGAATGTATAACCCAAGGGGAGGAAGAGAGTGCTATATTAGAGATCCATGACTGTTCATGCAAAAAATTGGAAGCTGAGTTCAAATATAACATTTGACTTACAACAGTGCACCAGCATGTACGTTCTAAGGAAAGCACAAGAAAATTGTTGGAAGGAAAAAACCTTCGCCTCAAGTCGTTAGGTTGTTTGAGCCCCATCCTGGCCTAGCCGGTTGCTGCACGTACATAGAAACTCAACCATCTCAGTCCACGCTCCCGTGATGTTCAACCACAGCAAGCTAGCCCACAAACCCCATAGCGGTTTTCACCCTAGAGATGCAACTCACAGCAAGCAAAGGCACCACGACACACAGCCAGCCCAGGCAATCTCTTAGAAAAGGGGCGTTCCTTCGTTAACGAAGGGGGGGGTTGGGGCCTGGCTCTGTCGTACCGCCAAACTGCAAGCAAGCAGGCTCCACCGTCTATTTACTCCGTCCACTGTGTACCGTCAGTAGGCAAGCATAGCAAGAGCCCCATCCTGGCCTAGTGCGGGAGCTTTGTGTGCGTGTAAAGTATTGCTGTTTGAATCGACCATATTGTTCAAAAATCTGACAGCCGACCTGAACCAGTAAAATTGCAAGGGTTCCTGCATGCATTCTCGAAGCACACACCAGCTTGTAGAGGTAGGTTTAATTCTCAAAATTCAATTCACAGACGCCATGTGTGTGACCTGCATAGGAGTGCTGAAAGCATTGTCATGCTCCAGAAATAGCGTAGACCAAATCTGACTGGCATACATCATGGCATAGATCATAGCATCATAGCATAGATAATATCAGAGACCAGATCTGACTGGCATACATCATAGCATGGATCAAATCTGGCTGGCATGGATCAAATCTGACCGGCATACATCATAGCATAGATCATTGCATCATAGCATAGATCATAGCATCATGGCATGCCAGCTGACAACGCATATGTCTTGAGAAGCCATAAAATTCAACATCGCATGAGGTCAATACAAAGCTCTTTCACTCTGCGTATAGTTGCACTGTAAGACCTCAAAGCATGGTGGGACACAGCACATGCATGGTGTAAGTTCAAGTGATAGTCAAACAACATTCCCATGAGGTAAAGGAATCTCTATCTTCAAGCTCCTGAGTGAAGAGACAAAAAGCAGTTTGCTTAGTAGACCTTTAAATTAGCTTGCACCGAGTGGCTGTGTTGGAAGAGTAGTACGGCAGGTTCAGTGCTATAGGGCTGGCTATGAGACTCGGTAGTTTTTGTGGATTGGCAGTAGCCGAGATGGGTGGTCATCCCTGTAGACCCTTAGCTCTGCAATGTCTGTGCCTGGTGCTCTTGCTTGTTTGAGGCTGGTACTCCAGTCTCTTTGTGACTTTTTTCCTCCGTCTGGTACTACTCTGTTGGACCTCTCTGACTGGGCCTTTTTTGTCTGCCGGTAAAGGAGTTTTACGGTACTCGATACCAAAGTGGCTTACTTTCCCTTATCAATGTGGGGAGTGGTTTTCACTGCCTGCGTAGTTTTTTCTTTCTCTTTAAGCTCCACGTGCATTCTGTCAACTACGCTGCTCAACATGTCCATACCAGACATGCCTCTTCAATCCATTACTGTTACCAATTGTCATCAGGAGCCGCTTTCTGGCCAAGCCCGCAACCCTTCTGTTACCCAATAACTCATCTAATTATTTTCTGTGGTGGAGGAGTTGTACAGAGTTTCCTACTTACGATACCAAAGCGGCTCCTTCTCCTTCATTAATGTGGGGAGTGGTTTTTACTGTCCGCGTAGGTTTTTCCTCTACCTTAAAGGCTACTAGACCATTGTTGAAATAGTTCACGCACACATGAAATTGGCTCTGATCTGCTGTAATCAGGTAGTGCAGGCCACAATCGCTAGCATCTATCTATACGGACAATCTTGCCACCAGACTTGAAATATCGGGTACCTGTAGGACATGCGTAAGAGACAAAGTTGGCGGTCAAGGAACAGCATGCATGCTGCATATCAACAAGCATGGTACATGAGACATGGTTATAGTAAC
>Ga0307966_1003243_pt1 | contig 12305 bp, 10 predicted proteins | sample OrgLakmetagen646_FD_203141 | JGI IMG/M metagenome (GOLD analysis project Ga0307966, IMG submission 203141) | Saline water microbial communities from Organic Lake, Antarctica - #646 | ecosystem: Environmental > Aquatic > Non-marine Saline and Alkaline > Saline | place: Antarctica: Organic Lake... | reverse complement strand
CGGTTCCAGAGGCCGGTCACCATGTTCGTTTTCCCCGCCACCGCAGCATGGACCGCATATTCCGCCAGGCGATGACAAAGGATCTGATCCGTTCCGGAAGCCGCTACGCTCCGAATCGAATAGCTCGGATCAAAATACTTTAAAGACATGGGAATTTCTTTGCTCGCGAAATACTTTTTAAACCGATCACAAAGCAACATTCCGATATCGTGTTGCAGTCGGTTTCCAGAAGCATCCCTCTCTTCCGTAAGGTTCTCAAAATTCCCCTGCCCAGCCCCTTCGGCCACCGCAATTACAACATGCGACTTCCGGCGAAATCGACGCTCGACCGCCTCCAGCAGACCGTTGAATCCCTCCAGGCTCCAGTCATCTTCGGGGATGAGGCAAAAATTAACTACCGGATTGGCGAGCGTGGCATAGGCCGAAATGAAACCGGAATCACGCCCCATCAATTTAACGATCCCCAAGCCATTGAAGACCGATCGTGCCTCCGCGTGAGCAGCTGTAATCACGGGTGTCGATTGGTAGACCGCCGTTTCAAAACCAAAAGTATTACCGACAAACTGAAGGTCATTATCAATCGTTTTGGGCACCCCGATAACAGAAATTTCGAGTCCGCGGCGTTTGATCTCTTCAGCAATTTTCGAAGCGCCCTTCAGAGTCCCGTCGCCCCCGATCGTGAAAAGCATGTTGATCCGCATGTTCACCAGGCTCTGAACCATGGCCTCCACGTCCTGAACGCCGCGCGACGTGCCCAGTATCGAACCGCCGTCAAGATGGATTGTATCGACCTTGTCCGCGTCGAGCGTGATCGGCGGATAGGTTTTCGGATCCGAGAGGCCCGCATAGCCGTAGGGAATTCCGACGACTTCCTTAATCCCATATTCCTGATTGAGTGTTTCCACGACACCCTTGATCACAGAGTTGAGACCTGGACAGAGACCGCCACAAGTCACCACTGCGGCCCTGGAGAGATGGTAAGAGTGAAAAACCTTGGCTCGCGGCCCCGCCACTTCCATTGATGGGAGACCATTCCCCTTTGCTTGATAATCCGAGATAGACTTCAAATCACTGCAAACTGCAATCCGCTCGTCGTCGCTCACATATTGCATCCGCTTCCCACTGAGCGGACTCGGAATCTGGCACGCACCTAGCGAGTCTACATTGAAATCAAAAGTTAAGAGATCGACATTCATGAGCGTAAAAATGAAAAGCTAGTAAAAGCTTGCGATCCTCCGGTGAAGTCAAGCATCAAGCCATGGTTTTGCGTTTAGTGCTACCCACCGATGTAGGACATCTCCACTTTATTACGAGAGATACCGCCCGTCGTCCTCAGTTCTGAATAACGGTCATTGCGCCTGCCCCAGTGTTTCCAAAGTAAAGTGAAGAGGTCACTCTTATCGTATTTGTCCGAGCGCAAAAATCCCCTAAGATCCAGCCCTTTGCTGGCAAAGAGACAGGTGTAGAGTTGCCCATCGGCCGAGATACGCGCCCGGGTGCAGCCGCCACAAAAGGGCTGTGTGACCGAGGTGATCAAGCCGAACTCGCCGCTGCCATCCGCATAACGATAGCGCTTGGCCACCTGAATTTTTGAACTCAAGTCAAGCGGCTCCACCTCAAATTCGCCTTGAATCGTTTTCAATATCTCACGACCACCGACCACGCGCTCCATTTTCCAGCCGTTGTGATTGCCTACATCCATGAACTCGATGAAGCGCACTATCACCCCAAGCCCTTTAAAGTATCGGGCCATCGGCAAAATCTCGCCGTCGTTGACGCCGCGTTCGACCACCATATTGACTTTCACCTGAAAGCCCTCGTGCTGAGCCGCAGCGATGCCTGCCAGCACAGCCCTCGGTGCGATGCCACGGCCATTCATTTTTCCGGCAATCACCGGATCCAGCGCATCGAGACTCACCGTCACACGATCCAGTCCCGCCTCTTTCAACTCTCCGGCTCGCTCCGCCAACCGCAGCCCGTTGGTGGTGAGCGCGACATCTTCAATTTTGTGCAAATGCTTTAGTCCGTAGATGTATTTCGCTAGTCCAGGGCGCAGTAAGGGCTCGCCACCGGTCAGGCGTATCTTTCGCACACCGAGTTTGACAAAGGCCTCCACTAGATCGTCCAACTCTTTGAAATGGAGCCATTCGTCTTTTTTGAGAAAAACATAATCGGCACCAAATATTTCTTTTGGCATGCAGTAAGTACATCGAAGATTGCATCGGTCCGTCAGTGAAATCCTTAGGTCTGTGAGCCCTCGCCCTTTTTGATCGGTTACCATTGAGTCTTTAAAAATCCAAGCCAGTCCTTTATGCACGAACAATCTATATGCATTCTTTAATTCAGCCCAACGAAGCGAGCGCCCTTATTCGAGCCAATCTGCGCCCTGCCGAAACCGTGTTCTGTTCGATTGAAACATGCGCAGGGCGAATACTGCGTCAAGAAATCCTCGCAGATCGCCCCTTCCCTCCCTTCAACCGCTCAATGATGGATGGCTATGCGCTTCGTGCTACTGAGATTGGAGACGATGGCATTTTTACAATTAAAGTCCAAGTCCCGGCCGGTAGCGCCAAGACCTTGCTCGGCACAGAGTCCGGCCATTGTGCCGAGATTATGACCGGTGCCTGCGTTCCCGACGATACGGATTGCGTGGTGCCCTACGAGGCGACCGAGCGCATCGATGAATCAACGATACGCTTACTGAAGCCTGATACGCACAAGCCGGGCGATTGCATCCACCCTTATGCCAGCGACCGTGAGAGTGGCGAAGTTTTGTTAGAACCGGGTGTCTTGCTTGGCGGGCGCGAAATCGCGGTGGCCGCCAGTTGTGGCTATGCACAGGTCGAAGTGGCCAAGATTCCAAGAATCGCAATCCTGAGCACCGGCGATGAACTGATCGATGTATCGAGCCAGCCGGCACCCCACCAGATTCGCCGCTCCAACGACATTTCAATCGAGACGTCACTGGCCAAACTACACCTCTACCCGCAGACCCGAACGCACCTCCCCGATGACCAAACGGCTTCAATTGAGGGACTCGAAAAGCTAATGAAGGCGAACGACATCCTCATCCTCAGCGGGGGGATCTCCATGGGCAAAAAAGACTATATCCCGAGCGCGCTCGATTTGCTGGGAATGAAATGCCACTTCCACGGCGTCGCTCAAAAGCCTGGCAAGCCAATGGGGTTCTGGAGTCAACGCGATTGCGCCGTCTTCGCTCTGCCGGGCAACCCCAGCTCCACCCTCACCTGCCTCCATCAGTATGTGCTCCCTGCGATCTTCCACGCGATGGGGCAAACTGCACCACCAATCCCACAACAAGTCACCCTGAACGCCCCGGTCAAAGCCCGTGACGATTTAACCATCTTCCTGCCCGTTAAATGTGCCATTGGCAATTGGGCCAGCCCACAGCCCACCAATAATTCCGGCGATCTTGTCCGCATCCTCCAAAGCGAGGGCTATATCGCGCTACCGCCAACGGAGAAAAAAGGCTATCCGCAAGGGGCAAGCTTTGATTTTCATCCTTGGTATTAAGTAGGGGCTTCACTTGTGAAGACCGTCGAAGCTCGGGGCTAAACCACGGCGGGCTTCACAAGTGAATCCCCTACAAAAACTTAAGTTTGACTACCGACAAAAACCACACCCTCTAACACTAATCACATCGCTAAAGCTTAATATCCACCGACAATCAAACCCCATGGAATTCACCCACATCGATAAAGACCAGCGCCCCACCATGGTGGACGTCTCCGCCAAAACAGCGACCGAGCGCTCGGCCACCGCCGAGTGCTTCGTCTATCTGGGCACTGAGATTATGAGTGCCTTGGCCGAGGCCGGTTGGAGCAGCAAGAAAGGCCCGATCCTCGACACCGCGATTATCGCCGGGACGATGGCGGCGAAAAAGACCTCCGAATTGATTCCTTTTTGCCATCCGCTCAATCTGAAATCGGTCAAGATCGAGATCGCGCCCGCCGACGAATCCCGCCTCCGGATCGAAGCCCGGGTCAAAGTGCTCGACCAGACCGGCGTCGAAATGGAAGCCCTCACCGCCGCCAGCGGTGCTGCCCTGACCATCTATGATATGTGCAAAGCCGCCTCCAAAGACATCGTGATCGAATCCACCCGCCTCATCGAAAAAACCGGCGGTAAGAGCGACTACCAAATGAATCCTTTAAAAAAAATTAAAGCAGAATGATTATCCCTCTCAACCCTAGGCAGAGTTGAAGGCGTTGTATTTCTCCCACAACCAAGCTTAAGTAGCACTGAGAAGTTTCATTCGACCGAAAGAAAAATCATTACTACGCACTCGTCGTCAGAACTACGTCTTTCCTAAATTATCCTGCACAAAAATTATTCTGCAAAAAATGAATCTTCCAATTTACGGACTTGTTCTAGTCGGCGGCCAAAGCGAGCGCATGGGGCGCGATAAGGCGCTGCTCTCCTACCACGGCGAAGGCACACAGCTCGAACGCACGGCGGCGCTCCTGCAGAGCGTCTGCCCCATGGTCTTTATCTCGCAACGTGCCGAACAAGCCTTTGCCACTCCCACAGGCACCGAAGCGATCTTCGATTCCATCGATGACATCAAGGGGCCTCTCTGTGGCATTCTCTCTGCCATGCGGGCTCACCCCGAAGCTCACTGGCTGGTGCTGGCCTGCGATCTGCCTAACCTACAAACCGCTACGCTCAAAAAACTCATAGCTGAATTTCAAAAGTCCCCTCCACAACTTACCGCCTACCGCAGTTCGCACGACGACCTCCCGGAACCGCTCTGCGCAATCTACCCCTCCGGAAGCGACGTGGGGCTTCTCGCCCTCTCGCAAGAATTGGGCAAACACTGCCCCCGAAAATTACTCATCGTAAAAGAAGCCGCGCTCATCGCTCAAGACGACCCGCGCAGCCTAGACAATATCAATACCGCCGAAGAATACGAACAAGCCGCAGGAAAAAGGTTGGAGTCCCGCCTTTAGTTGATGGCTCCAACTCTAGTAAGCGCGGCCAGTTTTATTTTCGAAGTAATTTATAAACGCCTTATTGACAGTCGCAATGCCACCCGGAGTGGGATAGTTTCCGGTAAAATACCAATCTCCGTTATGCTTAGGGATGGCTTCGCGCATTTTTTCGACCGGGAGGAAGACGATCTCCAAATCCCCTTTCCAAAGGACGTTTTTGGGGTAAACCAGTTCGGCGATCTTGGCAGAAATTTGCTCGTTGGTATAGCGGTCGTAGAGGCGCTTGACGTGATTGACCATCTCCGAGGGAGCTAATTTGGCCTGCGCCAGACAATCCCGGTAAACATCCTTAAGTAAGTCCTGGCTGCCGTCGTCTTTGATTAATGCCACCGTAGCTTTGAAGGCTATAAATTTACCCAGCTCGGACATGTCGATGCCATAGCAGTCGGGATAGCGAATTTGTGGTGCGGTGGAGGCGACCACGATTTTTCGCGGCTTGGTGCGGCTAAGAATTTTAAGAATGGACTCCTTAAGTGTAGTCCCGCGGACGATGGAGTCGTCGATGCAGACGAGGCAGTCTTTTTCCTTAACCACTCCATATGTGATGTCGTAAACGTGTGAGACGAGCTTGGCTCGGCCTTCTTCCTGCGAGATAAAGGTGCGCAGTTTAATGTCCTTGTGAGCGATCTTTTCGCCGCGTGGCCAGTTGCCCATAATGAGCTCATCGATCAATTCCTTATCAAGGGTCCCGGACTCCTGTGCTTCCAGCAGGCGGTCACGCACTTCCTCGCGGCGGTGGAGACGAACCGCATCAAGGAGCCCGTAATAGGCAACTTCAGCCGTGTTGGGCACAAAACTGAAGACGCTGTCGGCAAAGTTGTTGTCGATCGCTTTAACTACCTGTTCAAGCAGAGCGCCGCCCAATGCCTTACGCTCGGTATAGATGTCGGCATCATTGCCCCGCGAGAAATAAATACGCTCAAAGGAGCAAGGAGTAATGGGGCGTGGATCCGTAAAACGTTCGCAGTAGATCTTGCCGTCACTTTTCACCACAGTGGCTGTACCGGGTTCGACCTCGCAGACATTTTCAATGGGCTGATCAAAGATCGTCATCAACGCGACACGCTCGGAGGCGAAGGCAATGACTTCATCGTTTTGAAAATAGTAGCACGGGCGGATGCCTTGCGGATCGCGCATCACAAAAGTATCGCCGTTTCCAATCAGACCGGCGATCGCATAGCCACCGTCCCAGCCGGCTGCGGCGTGTTTTAAAATGCGAACCGGGTCGAGTTCTTTACTGATAATCTTCGGTATTTTGGTGCCCTCCACATTTTGGTCGCGCATCTTGTGGTAGATAGCGTCGTGTGCTTCATCCAGATGGAAGCCGATCTCTTCCAGCACTGCCTGGGTGTCTGTACCAAAAATCGGGTGCTGCCCACGATTGATCAGGGCACTATTCAGATCCTTCTCATTGGTAATGGTGAAGTTACCCGCCAGCATCAGATTCTTCGTCGGCCAATTCGATTGACGTATGTAGGGGTGGCAGCTTTTCGATGAATAGACCCCGGAAGTGCCGTAGCGGAGGTGACCTAGAAGGACTTCGCCCCCAAAATCAAAATTCTCTTTCACCGTCTTCGGGAACTCGGGGTGGATAATGCCCTTATCCACCATTTTCTGGTAGGCTTTGATTTGGCCTTTAAAGATGCGCGAGAGCGAGTTGGTCTTGATCGTGCGCTCGCGAGCCATGTATTGCTGCCCAGGGGCGACATCGAGCTTTACACAGCCAATCCCCGCGCCGTCTTGCCCTCGGTTGTGCTGCTTTTCCATGAGCAGGAAGAGCTGGTTGAAACCGTAGAGAGGGGTATTATACTTCTCCTGATAGTAGGATATCGGCTTTAACAGGCGGATCATTGCGATACCGCATTCGTGCTTCAAAAAATCGCTCATAGGAGGAAAAAGACAGTCGCTAAATAGTGGCTAGTGGAGTGTTCGCGAAGACTACGTTTCAACTCTGTAACCCATGCACAGACAAGCTATATTTCCTTATGAGGGGCGCTTTTTCCTTCAAATGCGTCGGCACCAGAGAGACCACGATCCATAATATGTTCTCTATTCGCGGGTTCCACATGCACCAGCACTTTAGAGACTTCCGGATGTTTTTCGCGCATTCGTTGTTTAACCGCTCGGGCAATGCCATGCCCCTGATCGACTGAAATCTCCGGATCGACCTGCAAATGTAGATCTACTTCGTAAAGATCGCCCACTCTGCGGACCCTAAAGTCGTGATAGGCCATTGCTCCGGGCGTGGGCAGGATGTGCTCGCGCAGGTCTTCAACGATTTCACGCTCGGGCGCGGCATCCAGTAGATCCGAGCAGGAGCGAAGAAAAATCTTACTCGATTCAAAAATCAAATAGCAGCCGAGCACCAGAGTGACGGCGTCGTCCAAAAACGCCCAACTCTCGCCGCCCAGCCAGACAGCGATCAAAGCCACCGCCACCCCAAGTGAGGAGATACTGTCCATCCTGTGGTGCCAGGCATTGGCCATCAAGAGATCCGACTTCAATCGGCGTGCCACTTTACGCGTCCACCAAAAGAGGGCTTCTTTCACCACCAGAGAAACCAGCGCCAGGACGACGGCACCGCCCGCCCTCGGTGCACTCAATCCAGAACGAAAATCAAACAGAGCCGCCACGACCAGCCCAAGCGAGAAAAGTAGCAACATACCACCGACGAAGAACTTGGCCAAACTGGCAAACTTGTGGTGCCCATAGAGGTGGTTCGCATCCTCCGGCTTGCTCGCAAGCGAGAGACCAATCAAAACCGCAATATCAGTCAGCAAATCAAGTAGACTGTGCGCCCCATCGGCCAAAAGCGCTTTCGATTGCAAGAGCCAGCCTCCGGCCACTTTGACACAGCCCAGCAATAGATTGAGGAACAATCCAATCCAAGTGATTTGAGCAGCGGTGCTTCGTTTAGACATGTGAAAAACTCAGGCAAACGGATTAACCACAGGGATACCTTCGTAACTCTGCCCGGCTGAGAGATCTTCGCTCAGGATCTCGTCGCAATCGGAAGCTACGGCGGCGGCCACAATCAAGGAGTCCCACCATGATAATTGATAGCGACTGTTGATCCGAAAGGCACTCGCCATGAGCTCAGAGTCCAGAGCTTGCGGCTCCCACTCGGTAAGCGCCTCAATATCGCTCCATGCTTCTTCTTTGCCCAGTCCCGGTTTCAGCTTTTGGGTGACACTGACAAAATACTCATTGAGCACCTGAACGGAGAGACGCCCGCTACGGTTCCGCCAGAGTTCGCGCATCAAGGCTTCAGCCACAGGCTGCTTCTCTGGCTCCGACAAGTCGCGCGCGTAGAGCAGGATGTTGGTATCTACAAACCGTCTAGCGCTCATAGAGTTCATTACGGGTGGGATAACTTTGCGCAGCCGCTTTCAGAGGCTGCGCCGATCGAGCAAAATAGCGAGCTTCAGCGCGACCGTAGCTGCGCTCTTTCTGCATTTTCTCCTTCAATGTTTCGCCGAGAATCCTTGAGACCGAAGTATCGTGCTCCGCAGCCCAGACACGAGCCCAGCGTGCCACGTCTTCTTCTAATGTAATTGTCACATTTTTCATGCTACACGAAAATAGTGTTAAAGGGTTTTCTGTCAAGATAATTAGAAAAAACGAACCCCTACTCTTATAATCAAGAGGGCAAGGTTTGTAGAGTTTCAGCTTGGAGATTCGAAGCCGTGGCGTCTGCGCTTGTCAGAAGACGATGAGCTAGTCGAATCGCACAGGCCTGTGTCGGACTCGGTTGAAAAATCGAGCCCACGCAAGAAAACTGTCTCAAAAAGTCATAAAACAGGGCAGGATGCCCTGAGTCCTAGACCTCGCGATCGGTTTTCATCGGAGCAAGGGCATCCTGCCCTTGATTTGCATGCAAAAGTTAGCTTCTTGTATGTAAATTAAAGTTTTTGAGACCGATTCCTTACGCAGGCCTGTGTCAGACTCGGTTGAAAAATCGAGCTGCCGCAAGCGGCGACGCCACAGCTGGACGGGGATTTCATAGAGTTGACAGTGACGGGCGCGCCATTCATTGCCGCATACCTGAATTTGAAATGAAAAACACTCCAAAGAATAAAATATGAAGCTAACCGACCTCAACCGCCACGGAGAAATCGGCTCGAACTCCACTTTCGTGCAGCTCGGCAGCTTTAACATTCTGATCGACTCCGGGCTGCACCCGAAGAAACTCGGCTACGACGCCCTGCCGGACTTCGAGCCGATCGAAAACATCGACCTCGATCTCATCGTGCTGACGCACTGCCACCTCGATCACCTTGGCTCGCTCCCCGTGGTCACCTCCCACAATCCGAAGACCCCCGTCATCACCTCCGCGCCTAACGTCACGCTGGCACCACGGATGCTGCGTAACTCGATCAACGTGATGAAGCGCCAGCGCGAAGAACACGGCATCGCCGAATATCCGCTCTTCCTCCACCGCGATGTGGCGCAGCTGACCAAGCAGTTCACCATCCAGCGCTTCGAGCGGGGCGAGATTTACACCAAGGGCACAGATCAAATCGAGGTCATTCTACATCCCGCTGGCCACGTAGCCGGCGCCGCCGCCGTCGAGCTGGTCTATAAGCACCGCCGTATCGTCTTTTCCGGTGACGTGCTTTTCGATGCTCAACGCACCCTCCCCGGCGCTCACTTGCCGACAGGCCCAATCGATACGCTCATCCTCGAAACGACCCGCGGAGCCAAAGGCCGCGAGTCGGGCAAGAGCCGCGCCTCCGAAGTGGATAAACTGATCGACCAAATGGGAGCGATCCTCGAGCGCGGCGGCAGTTGCCTCATCCCCGTGTTCGCCCTTGGGCGCATGCAGGAGATGTTCAAAATCATCTACGAAGCACGCAGTTTCGGTCGATTGCCCAAAAGCCCGATCCACGCCGCCGGCCTCGGCATGGCGGTCTGCGAGTATTTCGACAAGATCCGGAAAAAAACCCAACTGATCGATTTTGATATCAAGATGCTGGAGAAGATGGATGTCCGCTCCATCGACCTCAACATGCGCCCCGGTCGCGACCTGCCCCGCAAGGGCATCTACCTGGTCAGTAGTGGCATGATGGTCGAGCACACGCCCTCCTATAAAATCGCTGCGTCACTCCTGCCCCACCCAAACAACGGACTCTGTTTCGTCGGCTACTGCGACCCCGACTCGCCGGGGGGCAAGCTGCTCGAAGACCGCGACGAGGCCACCTTCTTCTTCAACAGCCTCGACTATAGCGCCCCTATCCGCGCCAGCATCGATCAATACGATCTCAGCGGACACGCCGACCGCAGTGAACTGATCGAGTATGCCGAGCAAACCGAGGCGCGCAGCATTGTGCTCACCCACGGCGACACAGATGCCCGCAAGTGGTTTGAATATGAACTTTCGACCCGTATGCCCAAGACAACGATACTCGACCCTGAGCCACTGGTTCAATACGAAGTATAGCTCCCTCAAGATTGGACACTTGCCCTGAGCCCTTCACGCCAAGCCCCCCACCCAGCCTTTCGGCTACTACTGAGTCTATGTTGCCTAGCACTTCTGGGCTACGCCGCCTATCGTTGGCTACCTATACCACCTGCCGGGCAAGAAGAAGCCCCACCACCCAAGCCACGCGGGCGGGCGATTGAAAACACTTTGGAACTCCAAATTGCTCTGGCGCGCGAGGGCTTCTCACCCGGCTCGATCGATGGCAACTTGGGCGGACAGTCGCAACAGGCCTTACTCGCCTATCAGCAAGCGCACCAACTTCCGCTTACAGGCGTGTTCGATCCCACCACCCATGCAGAGCTCAAGATTACCGAGCCCGTCTTCAGTAAATTCGAACTGAGCCCAACAGACTTTGGACGCATCGACCCACCCCCCGGCAGTTGGAAAGAACGCGGCACACGCTCACGCATGGCCTACCACTCCATCCTCGAAATGGTTGCAGAAAAAAGCATGAGCGATCCCGACCTCATTCTTCAACTCAACCCGTCCCTCGACTTCAACGCTCTGGAGGTCGGCATGCAAATCGTCACGCCCTACATGCCGCCCGTTCGTCTTCGCAAAAGCATCGACCACCTGCGCATCTCCCTCACAGCTCGCAGCCTCCAAGCCATCGATACAGATGGCAACATTGCCTTCCACTGCCCCGTCAGTATCGCGCGGCGAGTGGACAAGCGCCCCAGTGGCGAGCTCCGGGTCGAAGTGCGGGTGGCCAAGCCCAATTATACCTTCAACCCCGCCATCCTCAGTGGCACCGCTGCGCGTGAGGGCATCACCCAGAAATTCATCATCCAGCCAGGCCCCAACAATCCGGTGGGCAGTGTCTGGATCGGACTCAACCTTCCCAGCTACGGCATCCACGGCACTCCTGAGCCGGAAAAAGTCGGCCGCACCGAATCCAGCGGCTGCTTCCGGCTGGCCAACTGGAATGCCGAGACTTTACTGGAATTAGTTCAAGTCGGCACCACAGTTAACGTCGAGCCATAGAGTTAAAGTTTAACGATTCGCTAACACATGTAATGCTCCCTGCAACTGCCCGTTGGAAAATGGCTCCACTCGATCAATGATTTGCGCTTGCTTCAAAAACCGATGCAAGGCATCCGGCGCATCCCCAGTAGGCCAGTGCATCCAGTAAGACAGCCAGTGGGACTCTGTCTCGACCACTCCCTCCGCTTCTGCCAGTGGCAGTACGGCATCACAGATCAAGGTATTCAAGCGCTTCGCACTGAGCGTATCGGCAAAGACCTCTGCCGAGATTTGCTCAATCAATCCACTCAAATCAGAGGCCTTCCGAAAGGCTGCACCCGACAGACAGGCATCGCCCAACCGGCCAGCCTTCAAGACCTGCTCCAATCGCTCTGGCCAGTCCGGGTGTGCTTTACAAATCGCCGCATACTGCCTCAGTCGATGCTTCGGATGATTCGCCGGGCGCAGGCCGCTCAAGCGCCAGTGCGCAGCTTCTTCCTCAAATAAAATCTCCGCCGACGCCCGGCCCGCGGCAAAGTCCTCAATCGAGTAGCTCAAAGCCAGACGCGACATCGGGGCACGGTTCCGAGCATAGCCCAACACCTCGAGACAATACTGGTGGCAAGCCTCCCGCCAGGAAGCTCCCGCCAAACGCTTCTTCGCAAAATCCACCTTGCTCACCCAGCGCGCCTCTGCCCCTGAGCGTAGCTTTGCCCGCCGTGCGTTCAACGGATGCTCCATAAATTGAAGCATCCACTCCACATCCTCGACTTGCTCCAGTTCGAGCAGTGCGTCATCCACTGCGTAGTCTTCCAAGTCCCGCTCTAAAAGTGGCATCAGATAGAGCA
>Ga0307966_1003235_pt1 | contig 12323 bp, 12 predicted proteins | sample OrgLakmetagen646_FD_203141 | JGI IMG/M metagenome (GOLD analysis project Ga0307966, IMG submission 203141) | Saline water microbial communities from Organic Lake, Antarctica - #646 | ecosystem: Environmental > Aquatic > Non-marine Saline and Alkaline > Saline | place: Antarctica: Organic Lake... | reverse complement strand
TTACAAATTATATATGCAGTATACTATATATGATATTGTTTTGAACTACATATTATAGAATAGAAATTGTATAACACTATCATCCATTTATCACTGAATACAGGAGGGAGTTAGATTTCAGATGGACTGTCAGGTAATCGACAAACAGAAAGAGTATCGAACAAATATTTTCTGAAAATTATCTAATATTCTGTGCCTAAGACTGTGATGAGACGAGCTTTTCTTTCAACTGTGTAGGTGAGCATCCTCTGTGGTAGCTTACAAAATTGTATAAATCCTGTTCATCTCGAAGCCCCACTCGCCTCGCTAATTCATAATTAAGAATGTCTCTATTATTTTTCATCAGTAACTCAATCTGTTTCATTCTCATATTGGTCAGCCGTTTCATGGCAACCAAATTGTAATGATTTCGATATCGTCTTGAAAAAAAAGAGATATCGTGATACCCCATAAATGTTGCCCATTCAGTTACAGTCCGTATTGACTGAATATTTAAGGCGAGAATCTCATCTGCCTCTCTAATATTTTTAACTTTCATCAAAAGAAGTGTTAATGTTTACATGCTAAAATAAGCTCAGTTCCACAGTTATATATAACCAAATACAAAATAATTTTCCAAAATGCTTCAACTATTTTATCGCAGAAGCTTATTAAGCTCTTATTTTTTTATTGAATATGTTATTTCGCACTGTGTATTTGAAAACAAACCATGACTTCTGGCATTGGTTTGTTTTTTTTGAAGAGCTCAGAAAAAAGAAAAATACGATAGTAAATCTAGTTTACTTCAAATGTTCCAGGAACCAAATTTCAGTAGCTTCCAGAAGTTCATTAAATGGCTCGGGGAAATTTTCATCCTCAAACGGATGCGATGTACCAAAGGTGTGACCTGTATTTTGAATAAGCCTGATCTCTTTGTCATCAGACGGACAAGCACGAAATAGCTTTTTAGACTCAGAATGCGGTACGGACTCATCATTTTTAGCAGCAATAAAAAGTGCCGGTATGTGAAGTTCTTTTACGCGCTGACTGGCCATCAGCCTGTCCGCATGTTCAATGGCGTCATCATACACGATCTTTCCAAGCTTTAGTGTCTGTCCTGTTCGGGAATTTACAATCTCAGTATATCCCTTGCTCTCCCAGTCTTTCACCATCTGGTCGCTCCAGCGTTTATTGTAGTTTGCAACAGCAGACCATGTGACAACGGTTTGAATTCCAGGGTACTCAGCTGAAGCTGCAATTGCTGTATGGCCACCTCTGGAGTGACCAATAATCCCAATTATATCTGTGTTAATCATCACCTGGTCGCTCCTAAGCTCTCCGTTCTTCAGATGAGAAATCACATCACCAACATCATTGAGATCTGAGCTGAGTGTCTGCTGTTCAAAAAGTTCGGGCTGGTCGAACTCCATCATATTTTTACCCACTCCATTTTTTGAGAAGTTAAATGAAAGTACACAGAATCCATGCCTTGCAAGGTATTCGCAGGCATCCGGAAAAGCTCCCCAGTCTTTAAAGCCTTTGAAACCATGCAAAAAGAGGATGATCGGAAATGCCCGGGTTTTAGTAGTTACAGGTGAGTAAAGGTTATAGTAAATCGGTAAACCTTCGCGGGAATCCACCGACCCTGTCTCTTTTTTGACACTACTATAAATCATGAGTTCGCCTGATTGAATTCAAGAGTATCCAGTTTAACCAGCTTTCGTAAATTATTGATTTCGGTTGTTCTGAGATATCTCCACCGACCAACTTTCAGATCTTTCTCATCTATACCGGCATACTTTATCCTTTTAAGTTTTATCACATCGGCGCCGATATGATCCACCATTCGCCGGATCAGATGGTTTCTGCCTTCAAAAACGGATATAATTATCGAATCGGCCTTAAACGGATCACGGCTAACTGAATCCGGTTTAATAAATCCATCTTCGAGGTCTACTCCTTCTCTCAGGCCAAGCATCTCCTCTTCCGTCAAAACTCGATTTGGCTGCACAAGGTAGGTTTTCTTTACCTGATAGCTTGGGTGCATCAGCCGGTGGGCAAGATCACCGTCATTTGTTAAGAGTAACAATCCCATCGTTTTCCGATCAAGACGCCCAACCGGATACACGCGATTGCCCGTCGCATCCTCAATGGTATCCATAACGGTTTTTCGATCACGCTCATCGTCGGTTGTTGTAATGGAACCCGAGCTTTTATTGAGTAAAATATAAACAAATGGTTCAAGCGATAGAGTTTGCCCGTCTACCACCACGGTATCTGATTTCTTCACTTTGGAGCCAAGCTCGGCCACAACCTTTCCATTCACCTTTACCTTTCCTGCGGATACATAATCATCCGCATCACGACGTGAGCAGAGTCCTGCGTGGGCAATAAACTTATTGATCCGCATATCTTCTTCGGCTTGTGGCCGCTGAGGTGCGGTTCTTGGATTTTTCATAGTCCCTTCAGCCCGTTTGGATCGTACCCGCTTGCCGGACGAATTTGACGATCGTCGGCTGTTCCCACGGCGTGGTTTTTTCCCGTCGGCAGTTCTTTCGGGTTGACTATTTCTTCCGGGTCTCTTTTTCTTGTCTGTCATAACTTTGTTTAAACTGTGTATCTAAAAATATATTAAAATGTGTGTACGCTAAATTCGCGTTCGTCAAACCAGTCAGGTAATCCGGTGTCTGTGTTTATAATGACACCTCCAATAAGAGCAACTTTCTTACCCTTAAACTGGCCCTTCGTTTTATCAATCAGCTTTTTTATTCGTTTGTTAATCTGTATGAACATCAGATCTGTCATATTAATCAAAGGCTCATCCATCGTACTAACCGACTGCTGTATCTCATCTAGCTGATGTGTAAGTGTCCACTGCTGGTAATCCAGATCTTGGTCGGGCATGTTGCTCCCCTCAGTCGTGAACTGATTTAATATTCCCAATAATGCTCCACAGCAGGATGTTTCCAGCAACTGACCGCTTCTTAAAACTTTGCCAGGCTGATCGGACCCTGAAATCCCAATGTGCGGTCCATAAACAATGATAGCAAATCCATCATCGGGAATGTGTCCGGCAAATGCGTTAAATCCCGTTATTCCCGTAAAGGGAAATCCAGCAAGACCGCCTAGCTGAAAAGGTTTGGGTAGTGATACATGTACGCGGAATTTCGAAACAGACTGGCTCACTTCATCACTGCAGATTGATGTGGCAAGAATTGTCTTGGTTAATTCATAGCAGTGTTCATTTTTCAATTCGTCAATACACTTTGATGTGTAATCTGAGACTTCAATAGCGGTTGGGTAATATGACTTTATAGGTGCAATAAACGTGTTAAATCAATGTTAGTTATTCAGTTACTGCCTTAGCAGGTGTAATAAATATCTAAAGTAACAAAATATCAGCCATTAGCAGAATAGACCCTAAGGATTTGTTTGACTAATCTTAGAGTGAATATTGTTGACTTCCATCAAGGCGGCAGATCCATACCAAGGCCGAAGTTCCATCTCCAGCCGTCCCGCTTCTATTGCAGGATCAGTCTCTGTGAGTTCACGTGCTTCTTCTACTGATCCAACATCAAAAACAAATAATCCTCGCACCTCTCCGCTATCCATAAACGGGCCCGCCAAAACAAGTTTCCCCTCGCTTGCAAGTCGCCTTATATTATCCAGGTGCCCTCGCTGAAGTTCTGCTGCACGGGTTGAATCCTGGATTCGGTTTGGCCCTTCCTTCAGGAATGCGATCACATATTGGCGCATGCCATACGTATCAGCACCAAGCTCGTCTGCCAGTTCTGCATCGTAACCATTGCCCGGCTCTGCATCCGGGCTTATTTCTGCCGTCATATCCGGTTCACTGCAACCGGTGATTAAAAAAAAGCTTAAGCAAAATGAGAAAATAAGTATCCTTTTCATGGTTGTGGTGATGAGATTCAAAATCTAAAAATTTTATAGGTAGAAGATCTTATTTATTTGAACAACAATATTTTAAGTCTATTAATCAATATTAATTATAAGCCTAAATGACCCATTATACCCCGTTAATAGACGTCATTTGGATCAAACGACCGATCATTAATTTCATATACCAGTGAGCCGTAATCGTCATCATCAACCGACCGGTAAAAGCAGCTTCGAAATCCGTTGTGACATGCCCCTTCCCGTTCCATCGTCACCTGAATTTGCACCACGTCCTGATCACAGTCTACAAGTATCTTTTCAACATTTTGCTGCCGGCCAGACGATTCACCCTTTACCCAAATCTTGTTTCGGCTGCGACTGTAATACGTAGCTTTCTTTGTAGCAATTGTCAATCGTAACGCACGTTCGTTCATCCAGGCAAACATAAGAACTTCACCAGATTCTGCGTCAACGGTAATGCAGGGAATGAGTCCATGCTCGTTGAATTTTGGCGCAAATTCATGGCTGAGCTCTATCTGTTTTTTGTTAATTCGTTTTGAGAACATATTTGAATCTACATTTTTTCATTTTCATTATCTGTATCTTTTTTGGGAACAGGATCATAGCCTGATGTTCCCCAGGGATGACAACGGGCCAAACGCTTCAGCCCCATCCACACTCCCTTCAGAGCACCCCACTCCTGAATGGCTTCGATCATATAGGATGAACAGGTTGGCATGTGTCTGCAGGTGGGTCCAAGATAGGGTGAAATAGCAAGCTGATAGAAACGTATGATTTTTATCAGAATCCACTTCAGGGCGTTATGGATTTTCCCTGGAACTGACGGGGCGTTATCACGAGTTGTTCTGTTCACTCCTTCTTCAATAAAAATTTGTGGGAAATCTCGCGCGCATCATCAGTTGAACCAGTTGAGAGGGCACATTACAATTTCAAACTGAAACAGTTAGTCTCATTTGATTTCAAATGTCGTTTTACCGCTCTTATCGTCTTTCAATACAATACCCATGTCGCTTAAGTCATCACGGATTTTGTCACTTGTTTCAAAATCTTTATTTGCACGTGCGTTAGCCCGAATCTCTATTAAGAGCTGAACGAGGCTATCAGTTTTACCCTCACTCGCCTCCTCTTCCCGGGTAAGTCCCAGCAAGTCTGTAACAAACAGATTAAAGGTTGTTTTAAGCTTCTCGAGTACGGATGCGGATACTGCATTATCTTCAACCTGATTATTGTATATCGCATTAATTTTACTCACAAGTTCAAATAGAGCCGCAAGCACCTGAGCCGTGTTGAAATCGTCACTCATCCGCTCGTAACACAAGTCACATTGCTCAGTAATTTCTGCGTCCAGAACTCCTTCTTTAACATCTGTATTAACTGAGAGGTCGTCAAGAAGATCGTAGGCGTTTAGCAATTTACGATATCCTTTTTCAGCTGCTTCAAGAGCTTCGTTTGAGAAATCAATTTTACTTCTGTAATGAGATTGCAACATCAAAAACCGTACAACCATCGGGCTATATCCCCGATCCAGCACTGGATGATCACCAGAAAAGAGCTGGTCAAGCGTTATAAAGTTTCCTGCCGATTTGCTCATTTTAGCGCCGTCAATCGTCACCATGTTGTTATGCATCCAGTAGTTGGCGGGATCTGTACCGTGAGCTCCCCTGCACTGGGCAATTTCAGCTTCATGGTGTGGAAACTGCAAATCGAGCCCGCCACCGTGAATATCAAAATGTTCGCCAAGATACTTTGTGCTCATGGCCGTGCATTCGATGTGCCAGCCAGGGAATCCTTCTCCCCATGGTGATTTCCAGCGCATGATGTGCTCCGGCGACGCCTTTTTCCAAAGTGCGAAATCGTGGGGGTTGCGTTTCTCTTCCAGCCCTTCTGTTTCCCGGCTTCCGACCTGTAAATCTTCCAGTACTTTTCCGGAAAGATCACCATAGCTGTTCGATTTACGGTAAGTCTCCAGGTCAAAATAGACCGTTCCGTTCACTTCGTACGCTAACCCATTTTCGAGAATCTTTTTCACAAGATTGATCTGTTCAATAATATGCCCTGAAGCAGACGGTTCAATGTTAGGCCGTTTACAGTTTAAAGCGTCAAGACCTTTGTGATATTGAATAGTGTAATGCTGAACAATCTCCATCGGTTCGACCTCTTCAAGGCGCGCTTTCTTTGCGATCTTATCCTCACCTGACTCCTCAAGTTCATTTTCAAGATGCCCCACGTCGGTAATATTTCGAACATACCGAACTTTATAGCCGTAATGCATAAGATACCTATAGATGATATCAAACGTGATGCCTGCGCGGGCATGCCCTATATGCGGATCACCATATACGGTAGGCCCGCAAACATAGAGCCCGACATTGGGCGGATTGATTGGTTTAAATGTCTCTTTTTTCTTGCTAAGGGAATTGTAGATCCGGATAGGAAAATTGTCCTTGTCCTGCATGTTTCTGATCAATTAAAAAATTACATATCCACGTTTGAACGGATGTAGTCAATAAACCGCTGCTGAGATGTCTCTTCTCTGAATTCACCGCGGTATTCGGTTGTCACAGTACTGCTTTCTCTGTCTTCAATTCCACGCGTAGATACGCAAAGATGCTTGCTTTCAATAAAAACAGCAACATCTTCTGTTCCAAGAGAGCCCTGAAGTTCATCAGCTATCTGTAATGTCAGGCGTTCCTGTACCTGTGGCCGTCTTGAATAGTAGTCTACCATTCTGTTGATTTTTGAAAGGCCTATGACTCGTCCGCTGCTTTTGTAAGCTACGTGCGCCTTGCCGAGAAATGGCAGGAAGTGGTGTTCGCAAAAGGACGTAACGTTGATATTTTTCACAACAACGAGATCGCGATACTCATACTTGTTATTAAACTTTTTAGCATCCGGACGGTTTTTGGGATTTAAGCCCTGAAAAATCTCTTTCACATACATTTTTGCAACTCTGTGTGGAGTGCCACTCAGACTCTCATCATTCAAATCGAGCCCCAATGTCTGCATGATTTCATGGAAATGCGATTCGATTTTTTTGATCTTTTCCTCATCGGATAGATCAAAAGCGTCCTCTCGCAGAGGCGTTTGAACAGCCGTTCCAATGTGATCGTCACCTAAATCTTCGGCATCTGCACCTGAATTGTTATTCACGATTTCGTCCAGTACCTGTTTATTTTTTTTCATCGTATTTACTACTTAAAAATCAGTTTCTTACACAGCCTTAAAGTTACGGCTTACGTTCTCCATATCATAATATCTTCATGTTTGACAATCGCTAAATCGCCCTATCCTATATCGCGAAGATACAAGAGTGGTGGGATATAACCATATCTTAGCCCGACTCATTCGGAGAGATCTTATTGACGTGAGCTCTGCACTCACGTCTTTTGAATTACGCTGATTTTTCTTTTTTAAATGTGTTAATAATTCCGCCATCCAGAAGAGCCTGAAGCTGACGTGCACTCAATGTATGACAGACCTTAATTTCAGTGCCTTTCGATACGTTTTTAATCGTGATATCATCTTTATTCTTGAGCTGTTCGCGGATATCTTCTGTTTTCAGTATATCTCCCTGCTCAATTGAGTCGTAGTCATCAGGGTTTTTAAACTCAAGGGGCGCAATTCCGAAGTTGATCAGATTTTGCCATCCAATCCGGGCATAGCTTTTTGCCAGTACTGCACGTTGTCCAAGATATCGCGGAGCTATAGCAGCATGTTCACGACTCGAGCCCTGCGCGTAATTTTCTCCTGCAACTACTACATGTCCGTCATTTTTCTCTTTTGTTTCCATCGCCCGATCATAGAATGATTCATCAATCACACTAAATGAGAACTTACTTATTTCCGGGATATTACTGCGGAAAGGCAGAACATCTGCGCCGGCCCTCAATATTTCATCAGTAGAGACATTGTCTCCCATTTTCAATAGAACCGGAACTTCAAAATCACTGAATTCGCTAAAATCAGGCAGCGTTGAAATATTCGGACCTTTTACCAATTCTTTCTGCTTACCATTTTTCGAAGGTGCATTGAGCATATCCCGATTGATGATCACATCTTCAGGTTCTTTAAATTTTGGATAACTCATGCCATACAGTTCCTCAAGATCACGCGGATCGGTTATTTTTCCGGTGAGTGCGGATGCTGCTGCTACTTCAGGACTGCAGAGATAGACGGAATCCTCTTTTGTTCCCGAACGATCAGGGAAATTTCGGGGTACAGTTCTCAGACTGTTGCGACCCGAGGCAGGAGCCTGCCCCATCCCGATGCATCCGTTACAACCCGCCTGGTGGATCCTGGCGCCGGACTGTACAAGGTGAAGCATAACGCCGTTTGTCACCATATTCTCAATTATTTGGCGGGATGTCGGGTTGACGTCAAAACTCACATCGTCGTGTATACGTTTTCCGCGAACTATTTCGCTGGTCATCCAGAAATCCCGATAGCTTGGATTTGCAGAAGACCCTATGTAGGACTGATAAATCTCTCGGCCTTCCACCTCTCTCACCGGTACAACATTCCCAGGGCTGCTTGGTAAAGCAACTAATGGAACCAGATTATCCAGCACAACTTCCATATGCTCATCATACCCAGCACCTTCATCAGCAACAAGCTCTTGCCAGTCTTCTTCACGATTTTGTTCTTTCAGAAATCGTTTTACTTCCTGATCAGACGGGAAAACTGTTGTAGTCGCTCCCATCTCAGTGCCCATATTTGCAATTACATGCCGGTCCATCGTTGACAGTTGATCTACTCCCGGCCCATAATATTCCAGTACAAATCCACGGGCTCCTTTTACATCAAGGCGGCGCAGCATTTCCAATACAACGTCCTTTGCACTGACCCAATCCGGCAGATTACCGGTTAGTTTAACTCCCATCACCTTAGGCATTTTCAAAAACATTGGTTCGCCGGCAATTGCAAATGCTACGTCAAGACCGCCCGCACCAAGCGCAAACATACCCATGCACCCGGAAGCCGGTGTATGGCTATCTGAGCCGGCCATAGTTGAGCCGGGTTTTGCAAAATTTTCTGTATGGACAGGATGGCTCACACCATTTCCCGGACGGCTGTACCAGATACCAAACCGTTCAGCTGCTGATTTAAGAAAAAGGTGGTCGTCTGGATTTTTGAAATCCGTTTGCAGTAAATTGTGGTCTACATACTGGCAGGATACATCCGTTTTTGCTTTATCAAGGTTCATTGCCTCCAGCTCCAGCATAACCAACGTCCCGGTCGCATCTTGGGTAAGCGTCTGATCAATTCTTATGCCTATCTCCTCACCCGGTTTCATTTCTCCATCCACAAGATGGGATTGAATTAGTTTTTCAGTAACGTTTAAAGCCCTGTCCATACAAAAAATATTTAGTTAACCTTATGTTCTCTAAAGGTTAAAGGGCTCCATTTCGTTCGAAAAATATTGAGCTGTCACTGGGCACGCCCTTTACAATTGAAAACCTGTCACAATTCTTTTAACAGCTTTTATTTTTGTATAAACCGTTCAAAAACAACTTGATAATATCCTCCAGTTAGGATTATTCGCCATTTTTTATTTTTATACAGGTAATTCATGTTCACACTCAGCTGTACATACCACTATGACCTACAACCAACTCATATCCAAAGTGTCAGTCGCTCGTGACATCTCAAAGTCACGTGCGAAAGAGTTGATTGACGAGCTATTTCTGACACTTGAAAAAGAGCTGGAAGAAGGCAAAGGGGTTTCTATTCCCGGGCTCGGCACATTTCGTACAAAAATCAGGGAAGAACGGAGAGTTTTCAGTCCTCATCATGAAACATATATTATGGTCCCACCCAAACGTGTTGTTGACTTCACGCCTTCTTCTGGTTTGAAAGACAACCTGAAATTTGCAGAGTCGGACGATGAGTGATAAAATTACTTTTAAAGAACTTGTAGAAAAGATATCTGCAAAAACAGAGCAGAGCGAGCAATCTACGAATGATTTTATCCATGAACTGGCTGAAATAATCGAAGCGTCCCTCGGTGCAGGTGAAAAAATATCTATAGCTGGTTTTGGGAAATTCGAGCTTCGATGGATGAATGAACGGAAAGGACGAAACCCTCAAACCGGTGACGAGATTACAATACCCGGGCAGAATAAAGTCGTCTTTAAACCCTATAAAGCACTTAGACAAGGCGTTAATAAACCGTTTGAAAATCTTGAAAGTCAGATTATCGGTGATGAACCGGAGAACCGTCAGGCAGAATCTGACTCACCACTCGATTCGAATGCTGCATCTTCTATTTCTAAAGCAGGGGCAACTTCACAACCTGTTTCTCAAACTGAAACGACCGTTGAAGACCTTATTATCGAACGGGAAAGCCCTGTAAAAAGCGGGTCCCGAATTTTACTGAATAAATTGGCTGTAAAAGCACCGACTTCAGATAAACGGCCAGCGGATGCAGACGATGATTTGACATCTGTGTTCGACCAAAACCTCAGCCGTCAGGAGAATATAGCCAGAGAAGTACAGCAGAATAGAAATATTCGGTGGTCGTACACTGCAGCTGCTGTTATTGTAATGCTATCAATCTTTCTTCTGGTTTTTATTTGGAACCAGCCAGAGCCGCCCAGGGAGCAGAATGTATCGTCCATAGCTGAACAACCCGGTATTACACAGGTCGATGATACCCAGGAAACGGAGCGGACAAATCAACGCATTGAAGATAATGAACAGGTCCAAAATACCGGTAATGATAATGCTGTTCCCCCTTCAATGGAGGAATCTGAAACCATAACAAATTCCGATGGTGACCTGATATCTCATACTGTTTCAGCAGGTGAATCTCTCTGGACAATAGCTCAAACCCAGTACAGTAATCCATATCTCTGGCCGTTAATATATAAAGCGAACCAAATCGATCTGGATAGTCCAAATCTCTTGTCAACCGGAAACGACCTGAAAATACCTGCACTGGATAATCCCGAAAAGCTCACACAATCGGAAAGAGAAAAGGTTGCACTTGGCTATATTTCAGTGTACGATTGGATATTAAACAACCAGCCTGAAAATGCCCGTTACTTCCTTTGGGCAGCAGGATCATTCTCACAAGAGGTACTACGGGATGCTTCGGAAAATGTAAATGAAGCTGACCTGGCATTTGCCACAAAAGGATAAACCAACTCAAAATTAACCCTGAGGATAGAAATATGATACGTCATATCGTAATGTGGAAACTAAAAGATGAAGCCGAAGGTGCAACAAAAGAGAAAAATGCCCAAAAATTAAAACTTATCCTTGAAGGATTGCGCACCAATATTGATGAGATAAAAGCGGTTGAAGTCGGTATTCAGACAAACCCTGACAGCGACGGTGCCCTTGATGTCGTACTCATTTGTGATTTTGAGACCAAACTGGATTTTAAAATGTACACGCGCAATGCTCACCATCAAAAAGCGATCAGCTTCATTGAAACAGTCGCTGAAATGAGATACTTCGTAGATTATAAAGTTGATATGTAAACAAATCTAACCAAAAATAAATAAGGCGCCGGGTTATGAAACCGGGCGCCTTTTTTTTTGTTGGAAAATAAAAAGTGCGGTCTTTTAAAAGCCTTTAGCTTCCGCCCTGCTGGCTTACACAGTCTCCGGCACATACTGATACAGATGGTAAAGCCAGTACATCAACTTTTGGAATAGTTGCATTGAATTCAGCCTCAATAACTCGCAGAAATTCGTTCGCCAGGATGGCATTTCCCCGAATATTTGGATGAACACCATCCGTGGAGAACACACCATTCGGGCTGAAATCAGGATTTAGAAGTACACCATCCGCCCTGATTCCCAGTTCTGTTCCATCCAGACCAAAGATGTCGGTAAAAGCCCCGCCAAGTCGATTTGTATCGTAAAAAGCAAGCCTATCACCTGCAGCCGTTACCGTGCCCTCAATTATTGCATTGAATGTAGCTCTTGCCGTTTCTATTTCGATAATGTTTTGAGCTGTCAATGTGTATTGGGGCCCAAGCGGAATCGCTACTCCTATGGGTGTATTAGGATCCCCTGGTACTGCCGGTGTTCCCAGAACTGAACCGGCTGAAAGAAGTACGAGCTCCGGGCCTGTTTGCGCATCAACTACCATAGGGCGAGATTGAACATATGGCTGAAGTGCTGCCCTCTGTTCGGATGTGATTTGTCCAAACGTTTCAAGTTGATCAAATTCATCACTTAAATCATCCAAAGCCGGGTCAACAATCAGAATTGGATTATTCCCGGCCTGATACGCCACTTTTCTCCGGTCAGCATCTTCCTGAGTAAAATCAGAAAATAAAAATGTGTTTTCTGCCATTCCATCAAATACAGCATTAAGGACTGAAAGTGACGAATTCAGCTGTTTAGCTGATTCCTGGTCAAGTTGTACTGCGTTATAAGGGACAGCACGAAAAACAGGCGTTGCCAAAATAGGAG
>Ga0307966_1003232_pt1 | contig 12332 bp, 13 predicted proteins | sample OrgLakmetagen646_FD_203141 | JGI IMG/M metagenome (GOLD analysis project Ga0307966, IMG submission 203141) | Saline water microbial communities from Organic Lake, Antarctica - #646 | ecosystem: Environmental > Aquatic > Non-marine Saline and Alkaline > Saline | place: Antarctica: Organic Lake... | reverse complement strand
TTTGTTTCAGAGTAGCTCATGTGCCTGCAACCGAGGCATCTAATACCACACAGATTGGCTGACAGGCCCCCCCTGTCATCTGTCCCCCCTGCCGTCTGTCATTCGATACCACACAGAATGGCTGACGGGCCCCCCCTGTTGCCTGGGTGATGCAAGTAATCGTATCTGCTGTTCTGTTGTGTTGTCCGCGGCTATACGTTTTACTGACACCATGGCAACATCTACAGTACTATTCCGTTTGCATCATGATATGGCGGGGATTATTTTCAAGGACTCATCAAAAACTAGGTCACAACTGCCCGGTGCTTATTTTGCACCCACTTTGGCAGGAAAAAGGTACATTTATGAACTTGTCCCGATCGACCTCTACCTCAGGATAAAAGCATTATAAATGTCATATAACAACGCTGCAATGCCAAATTTGGGACAGGGGTACTAGGAAAGCCGGCAAGTGGGAGGCGCTCACACAAAGGATACAGGAGGGAAAGACAAATCTTTCGCTCCATACCTGCTGCGAGTTTTCCCAGAGTTTCCCCCCGTTTTTGCGTCCAGAGTTGCGGTCTAAAGTAATAATTACATTAAAATTTAAATGTGGCCAATCGGTGGCCTGGAGCGTTACAGCAATTTCTGCCTGTGCTTTTCCGGCTGCATATAAAATTCCCATGTTCACACCAAAACTGCGGTCTGAATTATCAAGTCCTGCAAAATTTAAAGGGCGCGGATCGGTGCAGTGTGAGAGCAACGGTGTCTGTTTTTGTAGCGTTGCATTCTAATTTTTTATTGCGAGCCACCCACTGGGTCTTTCCGCCTGGTTTCTTTGCAGGCGAGTTAAGAAAAAAATCAAGCTATTCAACACAACTTTCAGCTCACAGAATAGTGAAGTGGTTGGGGAGATAGAGCCAAAATTGGCTTAATGGCACAATTTGACTAGGAAAGGGCGGTCCAGCCATGGGGACGACCTGGAAGGTAAAGGCAGAAATTCAGAACTCAAGAAATTTAAAACTCAAGGAACTCAAAATTAAGTTTAAATATAATAAAGAAGAGCGGTTTTGAGGACCAAATAGGTAAGTAAAAAGATGAAGAATTTGAGAGGAAGACGGATAAAAGCAAGAGGGATATGAGTAATATCACTTGCTTCACTCCAGGAACCGGAGTTCAAGGGTTAAACACTAAACTCAGCAGTTTGTGAACTGTGTGTGTGTGCTTGAAGTTGGTCATTGTCACGAACAACGTCACGGTGCCTGTTCGCAGACTCTCAACTCCTTTGTTGAACCCTCCAAAGGGGCACTAACATTACTGAACAACAAAACCCTGAACCCTACCACAAACCATCTGCAGGAGGTCACCAAGGCACAACAAGAGCCTGTGGACTCCTGCTCCTTCCCCCCTGGCCTTCTGCCTGCTCTGTGCCAACGCAAGAAGGACACCGGAGGAAGGAGCTACGAGCCCCTCAGCCCTGCAGACGTGGAATCAACAGGTAGGTAGTATGACAAACGAATCGACAGGTAGGTAGTATGACAAATGGTGGAATTAACATGTAGGTAGTGTGACAAAGGAATCAACAGGTAGGTAGTATGACGTATGACAAAGGGTGTAATCAACATGTTGGTAGTAAGACAAAGGGTGAGGGGTGGGTATGAGTAGTGGAAGCAAATATGAGCCCCTCAGCTGCATGGATGTGCTATTGACACGTGGGTTGGGAAATTCAGGGGTGGGAGAAGTGTGTGTAGGGTAGGAAGCTGAAGGGGGATGGAGCTTGTGAGTGAGGAAACCAAGGGGGGAGGAGCTTTGGGGCTAGGTAAAGTAAGGGAGGCAGGGGCTTGTGAGTTTGCAAATGAAGGGGGTAAAGGAATTCTCTGTGCACTCGTGACAGTGTATTAACACTAAGCAGTCCCTGCTTGCGTTTTTTTAGCGCATGCATGCTTTCTGCTTGTATGTCTTATGCGTCACCCAAACATGCTTATGTGTGTGAGTTCGTGTGTGCATGTGTGCAGCCCTCCCACCCCCTCCTGAGAAGGACGACTACCTTGCGTCACGATGTGAGCGCTTCTTTGCTGAGATGCGCGACTACAGGTCGGGCTTGACACGCGCAGATGTAGAGGACCCTGGACACAGGTGTGTGTGTGTGTCCAGGAACTTGTGAGGGAACAAGGTTAACAACTTACCATGGCGCCTACTCGTGTGTGTAGTTGCCTTTGCCAAATTTTTGCAGTGAGACTTCATAAAATAATAGTAGTCAACACAACTGTCAACGCAAATAATGTCAGCAGCGCTTTTAAGTGCATGGTGGAGTTGTGTGATACATTTGCTGAACAGGAGCCTGTGTGCGGCATTGGACTGAGCTCTTGCACAATAGTAATGAACTTAAGTTTCTACTGTGATGATTTTAATAGTGGTTTTAAGATATGATAGCATAATACCAGTAAAATATGTGTGTTGCTCAAACCTCTCACACCACTCTGACCTTTCTGTGTAGCTGGCACCGGATGCGACTGAAGAAGGAGTACGAGGACGACCCTGAGGGCTTGAAGCAGAGGTGGTGGCGAGGCGGGGGCAAAAGGTACGCACGCTTGCTCGTAAAGAACTGTGGTGTCTTGGAATGGCAAGCATTGCAACAGTGGTGTCCAATTGGAATGGCAAGCATAGCAACAGTGGTGTCCAGTTGGAATGGCAAGCATAGCAACAGTGGTGTCTTGGAATGGCAAGCATAGCAACAGTGGTGTCCAATTGGAATGGCAAGCATAGCAACAGTGGTGTCTTGGAATGGCAAGCATAGCAACAGTGGTGTCCAATTGGAATGGCAAGCATAGCAACAGTGGTGTCCAATTGGAATGGCAAGCATAGCAGCAGCGGTGTCCAGTTGGAATGGCAAGCATAGCAACAGTGGTGTCCAATTGGAATGGCAAGCATAGCAACAGTGGTGTCTTGGAATGGCAAGCATAGCAACAGTGATGTTTTGGAATGGCAAGCATAGCAACAGTGGTGTCCAATTGGAATGGCAAGCATAGCAACAGTGGTGTCCAATTGGAATGGCAAGCATAGCAACAGGGGTGTCCAATTGGAAGGGCAAGCATAGCAACAGACAAAGGGAGTGCGCAAGGTTCTTGCGTCTACCTAAACTTCCACCATGTCCCCGTCAATCACTCACCTTGTTTCAGCCAAGTACCTTTTCTAAATGTTTGACGTATGCCTGACTGCGGCAGGGTCACTGGAGGCAGAGCAGAGCCTGGGAAGCTGCATGCTGATGGCACCTTTTCAGGTGAGCATCTCATTGTGAACAGGCTGAATCATACGTGTGGTTGTTTTTGAAGGGTGCCTACGTGGTGTGGATCAACGTAAGGGAGTGCTACTACTTCTACAGGGGGGACAATTGTCTTTGAAATAAGAGGGTTATTTGAATTTGCACGCGCCAGGGTGTAAGGCAAGTGGAATTTATGCCGGAAATGGCTCGGCTGAACAAAACGGCGTCGCAGGCTAGCGCCCATATGATTATGTGCCTTCGTTGCTGTCATCAATCCTGTCTTGTGTGGTTGATGACAACTCCCTTGGGTGACCCAAATTGTGAAAAGCAGGAAACCATCAGATTCCCATTGTTTATTGCCCATACATCTTCCGGCCCACATGGCAACAATTTGCGAACGTTACAACTACCTTCCCACATGGCAACTATCTGTGCACGTCACAAGAATATCACCACATTCATTTATTACGGGGCGCCTGACCACATTCACTCTAGCATGCATGCCCATGTGTTTCAAACAATTAATTGTGCATCGTCACAATGTGTTCCAAACAATTAATTGCAATGTGTTCCAAACAATTAATTGCAATATGTTCCAAACAATTAAATTGTGCATCGTCACAATATGTTCCAAACAATTAATTGCAATATGTTCCAAACAATTATTTGCAATGTGTTACAAACAATTAATTGTGCATCATCATCCTACAGGCCGCTCAGAGCAGCATGCGGGCTTGGGCTCACACTTGGCAGCTGTCAAAGCCCGTGAGAGCCATCCTGAAGCAGTAGCAGCAGCGCCAGCAGCGCCTGTGGGAGATGGCAAGAGCAGGATCGACGACATGTATAACGTGCGTGGTTGTGTTTGTGCATGAGGAGTGGGATGCACAGGCTGTTGTCTTAGATCTTCATCGACATTTGCGAAACTAAGTTTTTATAATCAGAATTAAATGAACCATACACAATGATTTAGCATTATTCCACCAATTACGGTAAAGCTGACTTGATGGCGTTTGGATGGGGAGTGATAGGGCAGTTAAATCTATACTATAACGACATTCCTGCTCTCCTTCTCTGCATCTGGAAGCAGCCTAAGGGTAGGTTGCTGTCCCGTTACTTCTTGAAGGCCATGCTGCAATAGTCATTGCAAGCTGAGGTCACATTGAGGATTGGGTGGCTGGTCGAGTCGTTAGCTGTGGATGAATGCCTCCTGCACCTGCTTGTAAGAAACGCGTGTGGGTATATGCAACGGGAGTGGAGTAAGGATGGGGTGCTATAAGATTGAAACATACTGTGAGTCAAGAGTGAGAGGCTGTAGTAGCATATTTTGGCAAAGGAAATGAATGTTTTTAATGGCCTGCCGTGGATCCTAGGCGACAAAGCAAACCATAAAAGCTAGAGATACCCAAACCAACTGACATGACACGTGACATGGGATGTAGTTTAGTTAATATGAAGGTGGAAAGCAATATTTGTTTAACAAATGACACAGACAGCTACACCAGCTCACACGCCTTGGGCGTATTTCCTGCCTTTCTTCTTCCTGCAGCAATACCGCCACCACCGCAGTGGGTCTTACCACCAAATGATTTTCTCCAACTCAGCCAAGTCCAAAATGGGGCTCGCACCGTCCGAAACCATGGGGGGCCTCCCACGCTCTGGCCGCGGCTGCTACACTTGTGGGGGTGAGTAATGGCTGGGTCGTTTCAAACTTTGGTTACTTGTTCTGCACTGCTTAAAGTTCCTAGATTTGCTTCGATTCAGGTCGCTTAAAGATTTGTTCTCCTGCCAAACAGCTCACAACATGATCTTGATGTCCCTCTCACAGCTTGCAAATGTCCTTGCAAGAGCTAAGTTCGAGCTCTTAAGAAATAGGTATGCCTACCACCATGGCGTGCTAAAGGCCCTCTCTCCTCTGACCAGCATTAGGCTCTATTTTTCAGAGTCGTTGTACAATTCTCTACTAGCTGTCGTTGTAAAATTGCTACCAGCAAGGTATGATGTGTACTCTAAAAGACGAATGAAAGATGCACTTATATCTGTGTATGTGTTTCAAGCACAGCAACAACACCCTGGGTCGCTTTCAAGGCACAAGAAGCAAATGGATACCCCCACCACTGAATCATTCATTAATAGTCTGCTCACAAAACCGCTGCCACATAACATGAAATATTAAAGATGAAGGTTCCAATAAGGCGTGTTTTCCTCTGACAGGACTTGACCATGGAATACAATAAAAAGGATCCAATTGTTTTTTAACGCCACTTTAAACGTTCAGCGAAGGCATGAATATATGTCCGGTTCGCCGCCTATTCCTTGGCATTTATTGATATCGCAAGCATCCCCCCCATTTAAGTGTTCAAGCTATTTAAGGATTCCGAGCAAGCAAAGGGCAACAGCAAGCACAGGCAGCCGCTGCTTGCAAGTGACACAGTTTTGAGGCGTGTTGCATTGCTCACAGATGCTTTTTCTTATGTGCGCTGCCTCCATTTGCAGGTGATCACTTGGCAAGAGACTGTCCGACCACAAATTTGCCTGTTACGTAACTATGGAAAACACGGCAATGGTATTATCAAGCGATTCCTTTTGGATTGGTATTTGCCATATTGGCGTCTTATATTTGTTTTAGAATCAAAAACAGGTTATTGTCTTTAAGGCCCTGGCCTGGTGAATTTGCACAGGAAATAGGAAATAAAAATGATGAATGGCTGCGACAGTAATATTCCCGCACTCGCCATAGAAAATCATGGTTCCAGCTTAAACATGTTTATACGCACACGTGTAGCGATCCCCTATCCCATGCATAGGCCAAACAACCAGACACTGACAAAGCCATTGTTGATCACATCAAAACTCCCAGGAATAGTCACACATTTAGTCCATGCAGCTTGCGCAGGGAATCCGGCTCAGTTGTTAAGTTAGCGATGTTGTAATCATCCCTGCTGAGGACAGCTCGCCATAAAAATAAATACAAGGACAGCTCGCCATAAAATCAAATTGGAAGCACCAGCACATCACCGGACATGTCAAGGGAAAACTGCAGGGCCTAGTAGTACTAGTAGTATGTACATCATATGATGCTCTGGCCTAGTAGCATCATAATTGGATGCCCCCTACTTGTTTGCTGGTTTTTTGCATACTCTCTCTTGTATTTCCAGAGCACGTCTGTAGATTGGTGCTTATGTGACGGACTGGAGTCATGACTTATTCCTTCAGCTTTGTAAGACGATTGTTCTACATTCTTTAAGAAGAGGCTCTTTCGGTATGTAAATGGTTGTGTTTCTTGGGTGTTTGCATTTGCGTGGGGAGGTGTTGATGTGCTTTGATGGTTATTGTTGGGAGGCTTTGCATGTTTAAGCCGTTTCTTGGTTTCCGGGCATTCAGTGATTGTTCTTATTCTCTTGGTCTGCCTAAATGGTATGCGTTTTGGTCCCGTGGTCCATCTTATTGGTACGTGTATAAGGTTGGTTCCTGTTGGAGATAGCGCTTGGTGGCAGAGCTCAGATTCCTTTTTCCATGTCCAGATGGTAAACAAGCAAAGCATCTAGTGTGATGTTGCTTCTTGAATCCAATGCAGTTATCTGGGCAGTGTTTGTGTTAATAAAGGGTTTACAAAGGGTTTACAAAGGGGAGTAATCGGCAGCCACGCACATATTTTGGGCTGATAGGCACTGCTGGATCAGGCAGCCTAAAGTAAACGTAAGGTCGTAAAAAAGAACTGGTTTCAGCCAGATTGTTCTCTTAGGAAAGTTATAAGTAAGAGGTGATGAATGAATGATGAAAGGCAAAACCTGAGACAATAAAAAGAGCCTAATGAAGAGCTACAACAAGCAGTTCATCAGGCATGCTAACTGAACACCAGAATGTATAATCCAAGGGGAGGAAGGGAGTGCTATATTAATAGAGACCCATGACTGTTCGTGCAAACAAATTGGAAGCTGAATTCAAATTTAACATACGACTTACAACAGTGCACCAGCATGTTCGTTCTAAGAAAAGCACAAAAAAGTGTTGGAAGGAAAAAACCTTAGCCTCAAATTGTTAGGTTGTTTGAGCCCCATCCTGGCCTAGTTAATTGCTGCACATACATAGAAACTCAACTATCTCAGTCCACACTCCCATGATGTTCAAGCCACAGCAAGCTAGCCAAACACCATGGCGTTTTTCACCCTAGAGGTGCAACAGCATGCCAAGGCACCACGACACACAGCCAGCCCCAGACTATCTATGAGAAAAAAGGCGTTCCTTCGTTAACGAAGGGGAAGGTTGGCGGGGCCTGTCTGTTGTACCGCAGAAAAGCAAGCAGGCTCCACCGTCTATTATTAAAGCGCCACATTATTAACTTCTTGTGTTAATAAGAAAAAGAAAAAGAAAAGACTCCGCTGGTAGTGGTGACACAGCCAGCATGAGTAAGGGAGGGGGTTACTTAGGTGCCCACACCGCGCAAACAATCAAAAGAAATTAGTGTGGGTCAGGGGGATTGTGTGCCGTAGCACCCAAACCCAATCCTTGACTGTTGTTGCTTGTGTTATATTGTAGTGCACACCTTGTTTTTATGTGTGCAGATGCATGTCTGATGAAGTGTTCAATGTGTTAATATTCTTTTCTCTACATATGCAGATTTCCTTGTTCTTGTGGCCAAGCAGCCATTTGCCTAGACTTTCTGACTTTGCAGGATCAAACTCTTTGTTCACCAGGGCTGTTAGTTTATTTAAAGAGAAATAGCCGCTATAATCAAAGTTTGCATAGTTTTGTGTTACAGTTCCTATAGTTTCAAATCCAACCTCATAGTTTTGGTCCCCTAACCCCCTAATCCTAACCCTAACCTTAACCCTAAACCCTAAAACTATGGCCCTAACCCCTAAAACTTTGAGGCTGAATGGAAAACTGTAGCCAAAACTATGAGAACTTTAGGTATAGCGGCTGTAATAGTATTTAAAGCAACTAATTTTTTGTCTTTCACTCTGTTGTTTCCATATACCCTTTCCAGTTCCGTGCAAGTCATTATGTGCGTACCATTCTGAAGGCCTTTCTTTGTAAACCTAGTACCATTCCGCTCCGCAAGTTTTTCATGCAGATTATGTATGCCCAGTGCCACAGGGGGCTGTGTTATGAAATGCACTAGCTTATAAATGAAGGAGAGGGAGCTGTGTCACCTAGCTAAACAATCGTAAGCACATGTTGCAGTAGCCAGAGTCCAAAGACAGGGCTATGTTGAAATATTGTTATATTATTCTAGTGTCGTTCGTTCGATGTTGTCCTAGATGTGTAAATTTTCCTGGATTATCCAGCCATCCTACCAGGCTTCAACCTGTTGGACCAGGCAACATTTTGATGTGCTGAGTCCTTTACTTTGCAGTGACGGTAATTTGATCTGACAGCTTAATTTCCTCACCACTTTCTTCACAGTATTGCAGCATCGTGATGATAATTTTTACACAAATGCAGCATCCATAAATGTGTTGATACAGCTAGGCCAGACGCAGGTGCCCAAGTCGGCCTCGCACGCTGTGTTTCCAACCAACAAAAACAGGCAAGGCAAAGCAGTCAGACACAAACACAAGCACACATTTGCACATGAAAAACTTTGTCCCATCGTGACGCTTTCCAGACTGTGTAAAAGGGAAGACCTATTACATCTCAGGCATCTGGCGATCTGCACCATCTCCCTCCTCCTCTGCTGCAGGTTGCCGGCCGCCACCCTGTGCAACAAAGGTGCAAATGAGTGTGTACGTGTATTTGAGTACGTGTGCTCACGTGTTTGCATATGTATGTGTGTGTGCGTGTGTACATGCATGTGCGTGTGCGTGCGCACGCATATGTTTTTGTTTCTTTTTCTTGTTACCTTTCTTTATACCTGCTTGTGATTATTCACATAAATGCACGCTGGTGACTTCCAGTGTAGACTTTTACTTCGACTTTAAATACCTGCTGAGCATCAGCAGCGTTGCTAGGGTGCGCAGCAGTCACACAGCTACATTTTAACCGTAACCTAGACCCATTATCACTCGAATCCACATCTACCCAACTTTTAAATGCACCCAACTCTTGCACCCACACCCTCACCCACACACACCTGCTGTTTCCTGCTGATGCCACTGACAATGTCATCAATGCGCAGCAACATCTGTGAGCTCTCAATTGCCGTCTTGATGGTTTGCACCTGCACGGTTATCACAGCACGTGTAGATTACTTAAAACGTGCACGGAAGCAGTACAGGCTCGCCCAAGACGTCATGTTAGTTTATGCTTGCACAAGTACCGCTGGCATAGATATAGCACACAATGCACAAAAAAAGATACAGGTACTGCTTGACCTTCCAGGGCTTGATCAGCCCATACCTCACCTTGGCAAATTACAATGCTGATAATAAGATACGAGGAGGGTGACGGACCAAACGCTTATGTAAGGGATTCATGCAAAGCGTGTATGCAAAAGTGCTCACCACAATTTAGTTAATGTCCTGCGTAAACAGAAGCACATGTGCTCATGCTTCATATGTCATATGTTCCAGGCTTTGAGGTTAGCAAATCATCACATGCAGCTTTTGGGGTCCACATCCATACTTATGCACTTTCTGCCAAAGGCTAGTGCACGCACGCTCGCACGCACGCACGCGCACACACACATACACAAGCACACATGCGCATGCGAACGAAAGCACACACACCCAACCCCACCCCCGCCCTCGTCCCCATCCCAACCCTCCGGACACATAACCAGGGACACAGACTGCCGAAAGGCTCCCACATTCGCTCAGTGTCTTGAGGCTCACATTAATGGCCGAAAGTCATACCGGAGGTCCCGACTGCACACATACACGCAAGACTGCATATGCATTCTCCCCTCTGTTTGCACACCGCTTGACAGAGGCATGGGAGCCTAATGTCTTTACTTTTGGCCCTTGGTATCGGAGAAGCCAAGGGCTGAAATCAAAAGGATACATGCGCATCACCCCCTCCCATTCACACTCACCTTGACAGCCAGGGGCTCCCAGATGCCCAGAGCCTTCATGTCCACGACATCGCCTGTGTCTCCGTTGATGCCAAAGCTGGAGCCTCCTGGCTCGCAGTGCTGAGAAGGAAAGAAGCAAGCAGAATGCAAATTTTGGCAGCACGTATAGGGGCACTGATATATAGCTGCTGTGCACGGAGCTGCTCCGCGCTGCATGTGCCCCTGGCAGGGTGGCCCCGGTTTAGGCGTGTGGAAAGGTGGCCAGGACTGGAGAATTCCACTGTATACAGCGGTATACTTGACAAAATATTCTTGCCCGAAACGCACACCGCCAATGCGTTATGTATGTCAATTTCTGGCCTATTGTAAGCATGTGGGAAGGAGGGTACATGCTGTTGTGGGATTTGTACAAGGATGATGAGAACAGAGCACGTGAACTGTTGCTTGCTCCCAAACAAGCACATTCTCTTGCAGTTACACTTGGCCACAGCCCCTCACCTTGGCACGCAGCTTGGTCAGGGTGCGGATGACGTTGGCTCCGCAGTTCTGGGCCAGCGTGCGTGGGATAACCTCCATGGCCACGCCCACCTGTGACAGCAGGTAACCAATCACAATGACAATGAAACACAGTTAAGGCATCTTGTACACGCGAAAGCAATAACAAAGGGGACTTGCGCGGCCACACACGCACACCTGAGCAAGCAAAGTATACACAGCAGGCCGTCACCTGAGCGAGCAAAGTGCACACGCACACCTGAGCAAGCAAAGTGCACACACGCACACCTGAGCAAGCAAAGTGCACACGCACACCTGAGCAAGCAAAGTACACACAGCAGGCCGTCGTTCTGAATCAATTAATGCCAATCTTTGTCTACGACTCAATAAGCAGACATCCTGGTAAGCCTTGCTATGAGGCGTTGCGCGAAGGACAAAGCTGCAGCCTGAAGTAATCGGCTCCAAACGGCCATCATACGTTTAAAGCTTAAAAGCCAAGAAGACCCAATCCCAACGTTCCGCAAATTCCAACCATGCTGGCAATTTTGTTAGGACACCCACTGCACACATACTGCAGGTCTGCTGCAATCCCAACATATCATTTCATTGCATTACCACACATGCACATTCCACACGTCAATCCCACTGCAAACGCGTGCTCACTATAACATCGCAGCACGGTCAGCCAGGTTTCAGCTGCTTCCCACTAACATGCTACAACATTATTCTTTTCTTTTCCACGCTGCTGCCAAACAGATTAAGCAAAGGGTTGTTCCCACCTTCAAACGGCCTTTATTGATTTTAAGCAAGCGTATAACATGCTACAACATTAAGCAAACCAGACACACAAACGTACCGCCTTGTATGGCCATGACTCCACGCCCTGTAGGCTGGCTGCACAATCAGCCAAGCCACGGCTGACTGCCATCTCACAGACACCACCTCCAGGGACCAAACGAGGGTCGATGCAAATGTTGCGGGCCACTCCCATAGCATCAACCAAGTTGCGCTCCACCTGCGTGTGAACACGCATGTGCATACGTGTATGTGTGTGTGCACACGTGCGTGCACATGTGCTTGTGAGTGTGCCTGGGTTGTGTGTGTGTGCGTGTGTGTATGTGTGTGTATGTGTGTGTATGTGTGTGTATGTGTGTGTATGTGTGTGTGCGTGTGTGTGTATGTGTGTGTGCGTGTGTGTGTATGTGTGTGTGTGTAATGTGCACGAGTGCACACACACGTTAAAATGTGCGATGGAGTAGCAAATCATGTTGCGTGTGTTTGGTGTGTGCCATATCATTGCAAGGAAGCAAAAAGAAAATGTGGCCTCATGGATGTTACTTTAAGTTGTATGCGTAAAACAGCAGCGCACAAGCAATGTTGTGCACACAATTACATGCATGAAGAATAACACTTGACGTTGTATGCGTATAACAGCAGCGCACAAGCAATGTTGTGCACACGATTACATGCATGAAGAATAACACTGTACGTTGTATGCGTATAACAGCAGCGCAAAAGCAATGTTGTGCACACGATTACATGCATGAAGAATGACATAATATTTCTGAAAGTGCCATTGAGCGTACTGCCATGCAGGAATGGCGATGGCAATGTTTCTGCTCATGAATTAGTGATCCTACCTTT
>Ga0307966_1003228_pt1 | contig 12334 bp, 8 predicted proteins | sample OrgLakmetagen646_FD_203141 | JGI IMG/M metagenome (GOLD analysis project Ga0307966, IMG submission 203141) | Saline water microbial communities from Organic Lake, Antarctica - #646 | ecosystem: Environmental > Aquatic > Non-marine Saline and Alkaline > Saline | place: Antarctica: Organic Lake... | reverse complement strand
ACCCGTGTCAGGTATGACCTGCCGAAATTTGGGCCGGTAAGCCTGGCAGTAAGTCAGGGCACTAAAAACAGCGACGAGGACGTTTCTGAGCTCAGTGCACGCTTTGACAGCGAACTCGGCGGGGCTGGCAAGCTAAGCGCGGCGTTAGGATATTCCAGCAGAGATGTAGGTGGTGCCACTGACAAAGCAGACACTATCGGTGGTTCTGTGTCCTGGCTGCACGACAGCGGCGTTAACCTGACCGGCGCATACTCGGCAGCCAGCGATGACAATTCCGCCAATCCGGATTCCGATTTCTATCTGGTAAAGCTGGGCTACAAGACTGGCATGCACGCCATGGACATCCATATGATGGAAGCGTCGGACCGGGTTGCCGAGGGTGATACTGCAACAACTGTAGGCGTGGGTTATGTATATAGCCCGGTTAAGTACTTCAGCGCTTATGCAGGCTACAATAGCAATTCGCTGGACCGTGATGCAGGTGATTACGAAAACGTGGATACGCTTTTCGTAGGTGGACTTCTCAAGTTCTGATCAACCTGATCTGACTTGGTAGAAAACCGGAGAGCAATGCAACTTCTAAAGGAACTAGAAGTTAACTCAGGGAAGGCCCTGGCAGCGATGCCAGGGCTCTTTGGTTTATGCCAGCGGGAAAAAAAGCTGTGTTGGTCAGTTGAAGGCGAGAGCAGGGAGGCCGCCCCGTAGCCCTAAGGCTACGGAAGCGACAGACACTACCAGACTTACAGCAGCAGGGAGCGAATATCCCCCAGCAACTGACTGAGCACAGAGGTGAACCGCGCAGCATCAGCGCCGTTCACCGCCCGGTGATCGTAGGACAGCGACAGCGGCAGTATCAGCCGGGGATGGAAATCATTGCCGTCCCAGACGGGTTTCATGGCCGCCTTGGACACCCCGAGAATCGCGACCTCCGGTGTATTCACAATCGGCGTAAACGCTGTGCCACCAATACCACCCAGACTGGTGATGGTGAAGCAGGCGCCCTGCATCTCATTTGGCTTCAACTGCTTGTCCCGCGCCTTCTGTGCAAGCTCCGCACTTTCGGCAGCCAGTTCCCAGAGTCCTTTCTGATCCACATCCTTGATCACCGGAACCATCAGCCCGTTGGGCGTATCCACGGCAATGCCGATATGAATGTACTGCTTGCGCACGACTTCTTTGCGCTCCATGTCCAGAGACACGTTGAACTGTGGCAACTCCGCCAGCGCCGTGGCGCAGGCCTTCAACAGGAAAGGAAGGGGCGTCATCTTGATGCCCTTCTTCTCGCCGGCGGCCTTCTGGGCCTTGCGGAAGTCCTCCATGTCGGTGATGTCTGCGTCTTCAAACTGGGTCACGTGGGGCACGTTCAGCCAGCTGCGCTGCATGTTATTCGCCGTGGCGAACATCATGCGGGACATGGCTTCACGCTTGACCTCACCAAACTGGCTGAAGTCCGGCAGTTTGACGCCCGGAATACCGGAGCCGGTGGCAACGCCGCTGCCCTGCTGGGTCTGCTTGAGCTGGCTCTTCACATAGGCCTGGACATCGTCTTTGACGATCCGGCTCTTGGGGCCAGAACCCTTGATGCGTGCCAGGTCTGCCCCCAGTTCCCGCGCCAGCTTGCGCACGGCGGGACCCGCGTGAACCCTGGTCCCCGGTGCGGGCGGCTCATAGGTAGAACCCTGGGGCTCTGACGCTTCCTGCCCGGGCTTGTCCTCGGATTTGGGTTTGCCCGACGGCTCTTCCTGGCCCGAGTCGTCCTTGCCCGAGTCTTCTGAAGCTTCTTCCTGTTCACCGCCGTCTTCCTGAACGGTCATTTCCAGCAGAGTGTCGCCTTCCGACAGTTTGTCACCCTCAGCTACCAGGATCTTGTCAACCTTGCCCCCAAAGGGCGCGGGTATTTCCATGGTGGCCTTGTCAGACTCCACCGTCACCAGCGGATCATCCGCTTCAATGGTGTCACCTTCCGAGACATTGATCTCGATGATCGGAACATTCTCAAAGCCGTCCAGCGCAGGCACTTTCACCGTTTCTTTACGGGAACCACCAGATGATTTTTGGGGCGCTGGTTTGCTTTCCTCCGGCTGCTTTTCCTCTTCGGCGTCGGGCTTTTCCTCCTTCGCGTCAGCCTTTTCTTCAGGCTTCTGTTCGGGCTCGTCGGCGCCAGCGTCATCGGAACCACCGGAACCGCTGCTGGCCTCCATCATGCCGACAACGTCGCCCTCTTTGACCTTGTCACCCACCTTGACGGTGATCTTGGTGATCTTGCCGGCACCGGGCGAAGGCAATTCGACGGATGCCTTGTCAGACTCGACCGTCAGTATCGGATCTTCTTCTGCAACCGAATCCCCCTTGCTGACGAGGATTTCGATCACCTCAACTTCGTCCGCACCGCCGAGATCCGGAACCTTGATTTCCTGTTCACTCATAGCGGTCTCCTTAGCTCAGCACCGGGTTCGTTTTGTTGCGGTCAATCCCATACTTGCGCATGGCCTCGAGAACCACATCCATCTTCACCTCACCGTCCTGAGCAAGCGCTGACAGCGCGGTTACCGTCACGTAGTAACGGTCAACCTCAAAGAAGCTGCGCAGCTTCTCCCGGGTATCACTGCGGCCGAAGCCATCGGTACCGAGAGTCAGATAGGTTTTGGGAATGAACGCCCGGAGCTGCTCGGAGTGCAGCTTGATGTAATCCGTCGAAGACACCACCGGCCCGGCATGTTTCTCCAGGCACTGGGTGACATAGGGCTTCTTGGCCTTGTCATCCGGGTGCAGACGGTTCCAGCGATCGACATGCTGGCCTTCGCGGGCCAGCTCGTTAAAGCTGGTCACGCTCCAGACGTCAGAGGCAACGCCCCAGTCGTCTTTCAACATCTGCGCGGCCGCACGTACTTCGTTCAGGATGGCACCCGCCCCGAGCAGCTGCACCCGGGGCGTTTTCTTGTTGCCCTTGGTTTCAACCGACTCGAAGGGGTACATCCCCTTGATAATGCCGTCCTCACAGCCCTTGGGCATAGCGGGCTGCTCGTAGTTTTCGTTCTCGATGGTCAGATAGTAGAAGACGTTCTTATTGTCTTCATACATCTCTTTCATGCCGTGGCGCAGTACGACGGCCATTTCATAACCGTAGGCCGGATCGTAGGCCTTGCAGTTCGGGATGGTATTGGCTAGCACATGACTGTGGCCGTCCTGGTGCTGTAGGCCTTCACCGTTCAGGGTGGTCCGACCAGCCGTACCACCAATCAGGAAACCACGGGCCTGGATATCACCGGACGCCCAGGCGAGGTCGCCCACACGCTGGAAGCCGAACATGGAGTAGAAAATATAGAACGGGATCAGCGGGAAGTTGTTGGTGCTGTAGGAAGTGGCTGCGGCCATCCAGGCTGCCATGGAGCCATCCTCGTTAATGCCTTCCTCAAGGATCTGACCTTTCTTGTCTTCCCGGTAGTACATGATCTGGTCCCGGTCTTCCGGAACGTACTTTTGACCCTCGGCCGTATAGATACCCAACTGGCGGAACATGCCTTCCATACCAAAGGTACGGGCTTCGTCGGGCACGATGGGCACTACCCGCTTACCGACCCGCTTGTCTTTGCTCAGTGCGGTCAGAATCCGCACGAACGCCATGGTGGTAGAAATTTTCCGGTCGCCGGAACCTTCCAGTACCGCCTTGAAGATCTCCAGATCGGGAATCTGCAGCGGCTGGCAATCCTTGCGACGCTTCGGATAGAAGCCACCCAGCTCCTGCCGACGCTTTTTCATGTAGACAATTTCCGGGCTGTCCGGCGCCGGGCGGTAATAGGGAACGTCTTTCAGCTCATCGTCTTTCAGCGGCACGGCAAACCGGTCACGGAACGCCTTCAGCTGCTCGATGTCCAGCTTCTTCAGGGAGTGAGCGGTGTTCTGCGCCTCCCCGGCCTCGCCAAAGCCATAGCCCTTGATGGTGTGGGCAAGAATAACCGTCGGGCGACCGCCGTTGTCGTTCACAGCGCGATGGTAAGCCGCGTAAATCTTGTAGGGGTCATGCCCACCACGGTTGAGCTTGTTGATTTCGTCGTCCGAAAGGCTGTCGACCAGTTTGGACAGCTCGGGGGAACGGCCGAAGAAATGCTTGCGGGTATACGCCGGGCCGTTGCTTTTGAAGTTCTGAAGCTCGCCATCACAGACCTCGTCCATGGCGCGCTGCATCATGCCGTCTTTGTCCTTCTCGAACAGTGGGTCCCAGTGGCGACCCCAGATCACTTTCGACACGTTCCAGCCAGCGCCGCGGAAGACCCCCTCCAGTTCCTGAATAATTTTGCCGTTACCACGAACCGGGCCGTCCAGCCGCTGCAGGTTGCAGTTCACCACGAAGATAAGGTTGCTGAGGTTTTCCCGGCCGGCCATGGAAATCGAACCCAGGGTTTCCGGCTCGTCACATTCGCCGTCGCCGACAAAACACCAGACTTTGCGGTCGCCCATTTCGATAAGCTCTCGGCTATCGAGGTACTTCATCACGTGCGCCTGATAAATGGCCTGAATGGGGCCAAGCCCCATGGATACCGTCGGGAACTGCCAGTAATCGGGCATCAGCCAGGGGTGCGGGTAGGAGGACAGGCCCGTGCCGTCCACTTCCTCACGGTATTTGTCCAGGTCTTTCTCTTCAAAACGTCCTTCCAGGAAAGAACGGGCATAGATGCCCGGGGAGGAGTGACCCTGGAAGTACACCAGATCCGATTCGCGCTTGTCGTCTCCGCCGTGGAAAAAGTAGTTAAAGCCAACGTCGTAGAGAGTAGCAGCAGAGGAGAAGGATGATACGTGTCCACCCAGATCCCCCGGCCGCTGGTTGGCGCGCATTACCATGGCCATGGCGTTCCAGCGGATCAGCGAACGAATGCGCCGCTCCATGAACAGGTCGCCGGGCATGGGTGCCTGGTGGGGAACAGGAATGCTGTTCCGGAAGGGCGTGGTAATCGCGTACGGCAGCTCGGTGCCGTCCCGGCTGGCCCGCTCAGAGAGCCTTTCAAGTATGTATTTTGCCCGGTCCACGCCTTCGTTCTCAATCAGAGACTCCAGCGCATCCAACCATTCACTGGTCTCTGTGGGATCATCGTCCTGGTACATCAAAACCTCCGCTCTAAACGCTCTGAATATCAATTTTTATGATCTGTGAAACGATCCGCGTGACGGTCTGTGTAAAAAGTGCCGTACCGGGTCTCTCAAGCATAGGACAGGTTCGGCCAGACACAACCCTGCCGGGACCGGCAAGTGCACCTGTCCGTTGTTTCCGGGAGAGCGCGCGCATTAGTTGCCTGCGTTACGCGGATTTGTAACTTAACTACAAAATGACAGGTGCGAGGGTCTCTTTGTACCGATATTTTCGCCCGGACCCACGTGTTTTAAGTTTAATTACGCAATATTGTCGAAACGGGCCGGCTTAAACAAGAGACTTAAGACCAATGTAGTATTTAAACTACGCGACATAAACGTTCGTCTCGCTAAACAAAATTGATTCAAAATTTTGCCTGATACCCGAATTTTCAGATTTTAAAGACTTTTAACAATGATTTTGGCTCTTTTAAAACCACATTCCTCTATTTTTTGATTAGACCTGAAAATGCTTTGCTAATTATGTATACTCCGCTGCCCGATTTTTAACCAATGGAGATTGTGGCCACTCCACGCTCCTGTTTCAGGCATCCAATAAGAGGGCGGCCTATGAATTCCATCGTCACTTTCGCGAACCGCATTCCTGCTGTCGAATTTGAGGAGCGGCGCTTCAAAGTCTACACGGACAAGCAGCTCGACAAGATCGACGTTATACAGAGCCTCCCGGAAGAAACCCTTTTCGAGATGAAAGTCGTGGCCAGCGTGCTGCCTTTCCGGGTGAACGAATACGTGATAAACGAGCTCATCAACTGGGACAAGGTGCCCAACGACCCCATCTACCAGTTGGTGTTCCCCCAGAAAGGAATGCTCAGAGAACACCATTTTGAGCGCATGGCTCAGTTACACCGGGAGGGCGCGGACAAGAAAGAGATTCAGGCGATGGCAAAGGACATCCGCGACGACCTGAACCCCCATCCCGCCGGCCAGATGGAAATGAACATGCCCACGCTGGACGGTGAAGTACTGGACGGTGTGCAGCACAAATACCGGGAAACGGTACTGTTCTTCCCGGCCCAGGGCCAGACCTGCCACTCTTATTGCACTTTCTGCTTTCGCTGGGCGCAGTTTGTGGGCGACAAGGACCTGAAAATGTCCAGCACCGAAGCCGAGAAGCTCCACGGTTACCTGCAGGAGCACACGGAAGTCAGCGACCTGCTGGTCACCGGCGGCGACCCCATGGTGATGAAAACCAAAAATCTGGTGCAATACCTGGAGCCGCTGCTACAGCCAGAGTTCGATCACATCCAGACCATTCGCATCGGCACCAAGGCCCTCACCTTCTGGCCGTACCGTTTTGTGACAGACAAGGATTCCGAAGAACTGATCGACCTGTTCGCGCGGCTGGTGGATGCTGGCAAGCACGTGGCCATCATGGCCCACTACAACCACTGGCAGGAAATCACCACCGACATCGCCGAAGAAGCCATTCGCCGCATTCGCGCCGCCGGTGCCGAAATCCGCGCCCAGGGGCCGCTGATCAAGCACGTGAACGACAACGCTGACGATTGGGTAAAACTCTGGAACAAGGAAGTGCAGCTGGGCATCATCCCCTACTACATGTTTGTGGAGCGGGACACCGGCGCCAAGAACTACTTTGAGATTCCCCTGGCAGAGGCTTTCCACATCTATCGCGAAGCCATGAAACAGGTCTCCGGCCTGGCCCGCACCGCCCGCGGCCCCTCCATGAGCGCCGGCCCCGGCAAAGTGGAAATCCAGGGCATCACCGAAATTCACGGCGAAAAGGTGTTTGTCTTGCGGCTTATCCAGGCCCGCAACCCGGACTGGGTACAGCGACCGTTCTTCGCCAAGTACAGCGAAACCGCCACCTGGCTGCACGAACTGGAGCCGGCCCTTGGGGAAGACAAGTTCTTTTTTGAGGATGAGTTTGAGGAAATGAAAAAGGGCAACGGCTGATAGCGCCCTGTGCCTGTTAAGCCGGAATCAGTGCTCCACGATGGCGGCCCGATTCCGGCTGACCGACCCACAAGATACAAATCTTGCGCCGTCGGCTCCGCGTGTTGCAGATTCTGCTGTTAAGAAAAGACACTTTCGGCCTCAAGACGGTCTCTTGCCATCTCACCCTCGCCGGAACTTCGGCACAAACCCTTCCGGCTTGTCCTTCAGCCACTCAACAAACGTCCGCAAATCCTCCAGCTCGAGCAGTTTGTCGCGCGTGTTGAAGTACAACCCCAGCTCATACTCCGGGCAGGCTTTATGAATGGCATTGTGACAGGGGCGGCAGACCCAGAGAGTGCGGGTGATCAGGTCTTCTTTCGTGAACAGTTTCTGGAATCGTTTCTTGCGGTGCAGGTGTTTGGGGATCAGGTGATGGCGGGTCAGCCTGGCGACAGGGCGCTGGCAGAGTTCGCAATCAGAGGGTTGTGGTGGAAGTTTCAGCATGGAGGTGTCAGTCGGGTTTCGCCACTGGCGCTACCCGACTTACGTTTAATGCCAGCCTGACGGATCTGTCAGTGCATCAGGGTATACAGCTTGCGCCGATAGGTGCGCACGTCCGGGTTGTTGTTGCCCAGCTTGTCGAACAGCTCGATCAGGGTGGTTTTGGCCACTTCGTCCTTGTACTTGCTGTCCACCTGCATCAGGCGAATCAGCAACTCCATGGCCTCGGCGTTGTTCTCCTTGAGGATCTGATGCAGCGCCAGCAGGTGCAGGGCGTTGGGGTCTTTCGGATCTTTATCCAGCGCGTCTTCCAGTTCGTGGATCGGTGGCAGCTCGGCTGAGGCTTTCAGAAATTTGATACGCGCCGCCAACTGTTTGGCCTGGTGCTGCATTTTCTCTTCCGCCGGCAGGCTTTCCAGTACCTGCTCCGCCGTTTCCAGGTCGCCCAGTTCCGCCTTCAGCTGGGCCAGATCAATCAGCACTTTGAGGTCTTCCGGGTCGCTGCGATTCATTTCGCTCAGCACCGCCAGGGCAGCTTCGATGTCCCCCTCTTCCCACAGGCGATGGGCCTTATCGTAGGGCGACTCTTCGTCTTCCGGCATCTCGATGTGTTTTTCCAGAATCTGGCGGACTTCGCTTTCCGGCAAAGCACTGTTGAAGCCGTCGACCGCCTGCCCGTCTTTCACCAGAATCACGGTTGGCAGGCCGCGCACGCCCAGGCTTGCGGTCAGTTGCTCCTGCTGGTCGGCATCGACCTTGGCCAGCCGGAAGGCACCTTTGTATTCGTCCGCCAGCTTTTCAAGAACCGGCGTCAACTGTTTGCAGGGCGCACACCACTCGGCCCAGACATCAATCAGAACCGGTGTCTGGGCGGAAGCCTCCATCACATCCTGCTGAAAGCTCTCCATGGTGGCTTCAAATACGTGTGGGGAATTCGTCATTAGGGCACCTGATGCTGAAAACGGAAAAATGGCATTGAGTTTCCCATGGAATTTGGGGCAGGTGAACGAATTTCAAGACATTGGCGTAGGACCCGGGACACAATGTGCCCGCTATCGGGCCCGTCCCGGCGTGCCTTGAAAAACGCTGAGTCGCCGCTAGATAGAGCCTATAAGGTTTCGAGAGTTTCAGACCACCAACCCGAAGGATGCCCGCAACGCATGAACGACGACCGCCACGACGACTCGTTTAAAGGCTTCAGTGACCAGCAAGGTGAAGACCTGACCGACTACATCGGCAAGGACGAGAAAAGCAAAAGCCTGGTATTGCCGAAGCAGCAAATGCCGCGGCGCATGTATGTATTGCCCGTGTCGAACCGTCCGTTCTTCCCCGCGCAGGTGCAGCCGATTGTGGTCAATCAGAATCCCTGGCAGGAAACCCTCAAGCAAGTCGGCGAAACCGACCACCGGGTCCTGGGTATCTGCTTCGTGCAGGACACCGATCCGGGGCAAAGCGTTCCCGGTAGTGATGAGCTGGAAACAGTGGGCTGTGCCGTTCGGGTTCACCACGCGCAGGAAGACAACGGCAAGGTGCAGTTTATTGCCCAGGGCCTTCAGCGCTTTCGCATTACCCAGTGGCTGCGCCGCAAACCGCCCTACCTGGTGGAAGTTGAATATCCGGAAGAGCCGGATGAAGCGCGGGACGAGCTCAAGGCCTATACGCTGGCGATTATCAGTTCCATCAAGGAACTGCTGAGAACCAACCCCCTGTATGGCGAGGAGGTCAAACAGTATCTGTCCCGATTTGGCCCCGAAGACAGCTCACCTCTGGCGGATTTTGGCGCCTCCATGACCAGCGCAAAAGGCCATGAACTTCAGGAAGTGCTCAATACCGTTCCGCTGCTGCGTCGCATGGAAAAAGTGCTTCTGCTGATGGCGAAAGAGCAGGAAGTCGCCCGCCTGCAGGCGGAAATCAGTGACGAGGTGAACGACAAGGTTCAGAAGCACCAGCGCGAGTTTTTCCTGAAAGAGCAGTTAAAAGTTATCCAGCGCGAACTGGGCATGGCGAAGGACGACAAAACCTCCGACGCCGAGCGCTTCCAGGCGCGCATGGAAAAGCTGAAACCGCCAGAGCAGGTAAAGGAGCGCTTCGACGACGAACTCGAAAAACTGAGGGTGCTGGAGCAGGGTTCACCGGAATACGGCGTGACCCGTAATTACCTGGACTGGCTGACTCAGGTGCCCTGGGGCAAGACCTCGGAAGACCATTTTGACCTGGCCGCCGCCCGTAAAATTCTGGATCGTGACCACGATGGACTGGAAGACGTCAAGGACCGGATCATCGAATTCCTCGCGGAGGGCACGTTCAAAGGTGAGGTCAGCGGTTCCATTCTGCTGCTGGTGGGCCCGCCCGGTGTGGGCAAGACCTCCATCGGGCATTCCGTGGCCGACGCACTGGGCCGGGAATTCTACCGGTTCAGCCTCGGCGGCATGCGGGACGAGGCCGAAATAAAAGGCCACCGCCGCACTTATATTGGCGCCATGCCCGGGAAGTTTGTACAGGCACTGAAGGATTCGAAAGTGTCGAACCCGGTGATCATGCTGGATGAAATTGACAAGATCGGCGCGTCCTTTCAGGGCGACCCGGCCTCCGCACTGCTGGAAACCCTGGACCCGGAGCAGAACCGCGAGTTTCTGGATCACTACCTGGATGTGCGCATGGACCTGTCCAAGGTGCTGTTTATCTGCACGGCCAACCAGCTGGACACGATCCCCCGGGCACTTCTGGACCGCATGGACGTTATCCGCCTGTCCGGCTACATCGCCGAGGAAAAGGTGGCCATCGCCAAGCATTACCTGCTGCCAAAGCTGCTGAAACGGGCCGGGTTGCTTAAAAAACAGATGAACATCACTGATGCCGCCATCAAACAGATTATCGAAGGCTATGCCCGGGAAGCAGGCGTTCGCAGCCTGGAAAAGCTGCTGCATAAAGTGGTTCGCAAAGGCATCGTACGTTTGCTGGAAAACCCGGATGAGCCGGTGAAAGTAGGCGTGTCAGACCTGACCAACCTGCTTGGTCAACCCGCTTTCAGGAAAGAAAAATCCCTGAAAGGCATCGGCGTTGTCACCGGCCTGGCCTGGACCGCCATGGGCGGTGCCACGCTGAGCATCGAGGCCTCCAGAGTTCACAGCACCCAGCGCGGTTTCAAGCTCACCGGGCAGCTCGGCGACGTGATGAAAGAATCCGCTGAAATCGCCTACAGCTACGTGTCGTCCAACCTCAGACGGTTTAAAGGTGACCCGACCTTCTTCGACAAATCCTTCGTGCACCTGCACGTCCCTGAGGGCGCCACGCCAAAAGATGGGCCCAGCGCGGGCGTCACCATGGCCACGGCTCTGCTTTCTATCGCCCGGGGCGAGGCCCCACAACAGAATATCGCCATGACCGGCGAACTGACTCTGACGGGTCAGGTTTTCCCGGTCGGCGGCATACGCGAAAAGGTGATTGCAGCAAGGCGCCAGAAGATCGGCAGTCTGATACTACCGGAAGGTAACCGGGGGGATTACGACGAATTGCCGGGCTATCTCAAGGAAGGACTGACGGTGAATTTTGCCAAACAGTACAGCGATGTGTTTCAGGTGTGCTTTGCCAATAAACCGAAAAAAGGGGCCTCTGTGCATTGATGGGCCCGGGTTGCTGGATAACGGCCAGACATCAGGTTTTGGCCTTCCAGCCGTCCTCACGAAGCACCGGCCCTACGTCCAGCACCGGCGACGCATCAATGTCGTCGGCATCCATCATGTTGGCAACCCGCTGCAACGACGCCAGAATCATGGTCTGCTCCCATTCCGCCAGGCTCTGGAACTTCTTGATGAAGTCCTCCTGGAGCGGCTCTGGAGCGCGGGCCAGAAGATCGGCCCCGTCGTCGGTGAGATGGGCGTGAACCTTCCGTTTATCCTGAGTGCTGCGAACCCGATACACCAACCTGCGCTGCTCCAGCCGGTCCAGAATGGTAGTCACCGTCGCCTGGCTTAGGCTCACTCTATCGGCGATGGTGCCTATGGTCACCTCGCCCAGGTCGCGAATGCTGCGCATGATCAGAAGCTGGGGGCCGGTCAGCCCCGCATTTTTGCTCAGCCGCTTCGAATGCAGATCCGTCGCCCGGATGACCCGCCTGAGTGCCACCAGTACACCTTCGTAATTACCCAATTGTTCACTCCAGAATCGATTACGAACCGTTTGTTTATACCCCTAACTATTAGAGGTCTTTATTCTTTCCATTGCAACCGGCCTTTTTTTCAGTCCGACAGCGTGATGGCCCGGCCGCAAACGTTCGTATACCTCATCGTCGAAGACGTTCGAGTGCGCCTGGAATTTATAGAGGATCAACTCTCGCGAAAATCGGATATAATCGTCCATAATCAGTAGGAATCCGCCGATTCTTGACAAGGAATCTGGTGTAGTGTTTCGTTAACCCGTCGAAACTTCAAGAAACCCTGACATCCAACAGGACACAACCAATGACTACCTCTATCAAAAAAATTGTGACCGCCATTGGCGCTACTACGGCCCTTCTGGCCGCTGGCCAGGCCGCGGCTGAAATCAAGATTGGCATCGCCGGCCCTCAAACCGGCCCGGTCGCCCAGTACGGCGACATGCAGTTTTCTGGTGCCCGCATGGCGATTGAGCAGATCAACGCCAACGGCGGCGTAATGGGCGAAGAACTGGTTGCCGTCGAGTACGACGATGTGTGCGACCCCAAGCAGGCCGTTACCGTCGCCAACAACATGGTGAACGAGGGCATTCGCTTTGTAGTCGGCCATCTCTGTTCAAGCTCTACCCAGCCGGCGTC
>Ga0307966_1003225_pt1 | contig 12348 bp, 11 predicted proteins | sample OrgLakmetagen646_FD_203141 | JGI IMG/M metagenome (GOLD analysis project Ga0307966, IMG submission 203141) | Saline water microbial communities from Organic Lake, Antarctica - #646 | ecosystem: Environmental > Aquatic > Non-marine Saline and Alkaline > Saline | place: Antarctica: Organic Lake... | reverse complement strand
AGAGCAGCAGGCTCCTACTGCTGTGAAGAGGGACTGCATTGCTCGCTGCCAGCTGGAGCAGCACAAGCAGGAGGGGCACCACCATCAGTCAAGCACAAAAAGAGAAAGTAGCAGAAGTTTTGCAAACATTTTAATTAATATAATTCCCCTAACTACACACACGTTCCTGCCCTCTGCTTACATTGCCCTTATAGCCCTCTGCTACAATGCCCTTATAGCTAAGCCTTGAGTCATGGTGAGTGTCTTTGTCTTTTACCAAGTAAATTGCATTTTGGACCATGCTCTAACACACTCAAACATGCTCGCATTTATGCAGAGCCAAAGGCCTGCACCGGCTGGCCCTGGGCTGGTGGATGATGTGCAGGTCAATATGGAGTCAAAGCATTTAACGGTGAGAGCTGTGGGGTTAGCAGAGCAGCTCCGAGCAGGCCAGGCCTGCGAGGAAAGGTGTGTAGGACGCGCATGTACATGAGTGCATTCGTGTTTGGAAAGCGTCCTGCACACAACATGTTACATAGGCACACTCCCTTCTGCCTATTGTCTGTTAGGCAAATCGCAGACCAGCTTTTGAGAGCCAGTACCTTGGTAGCAGCCAGAACGTAAACCCAACTCATTTGCTGTGGTGCTGTGGGAAACAAGCCGTTGACTGTGTGTCTCCTCGACCCATGTCTGGACAGGCGCTAAATGAGCAGAAAGCCGAGCTCCTGAGTAAGGTGCACACGCTGAAGAAGGAGCTGGGTGACTGGCGGTCCAAGCTGGACGTACAAGTCAAAACATATAGAAACGTGAGTGCAGTCGAGCCTGGAACAGCTCTTTTTTCACACAAAAAGAATAGGAATGCTTAGCTTGACTTGTCACTGGAACAATTTGCTGTACTTGCACCAGTGCAAAGCCAAACATGACGAGTCTCAATCTCTTAAAGAAACGGCTGTGTGCTCTTGAAGCCGTTCGTTCACTCCATGCTGAAAGTTGTTTACAAGTCGTTTGACCAAACCTAACACTTGCACCCGCAAAGCCCAATCACAAGTGCCTAACAGTCCCCCTATACCCCTTTCTGAACCCCCACACCAGTGAGTAGGGTTGTGGCCTGCTCGCCCATAGCACTCTCCGCCTGCCAGTTATCGTACCAAATGTTTGCTTTGTTTACTTGGAGACTTATCGGGCAAAAAGGTACTCCTGACCTTGCGTAACACTGCACCTACAATGTCCAATTACACACACACAATGACACACACACACACACACACAAACAACTAAACACACACAACTACACACACAATGCCCAATTACAAGTGAACAGGATGGCAGCACGGAGGCCCCTCCGTTACAATGTGGATCACTTTTTTTTCTTCTTCCATTCTTCACAACTCAGTTCTTCTGAGTACAGGGTTGTTACAAGTCATGACTTTCCTTCCTGTGCAACAGGCAAGAGTGGAGCAGCTACTACAAGCTCCACGTTAAAATAAAATGAATGCCGTAAGGGGCACCACACAGGTGCTGATGATGCCCAGTGCCCTAACTTCAAAGTAAATCCTTGGCTAATGTCACCCTCCCACCTGATTTTCCGTTAGTTTCAAGCCCCTCCTGTAACACACACAAGCACACACACACACACACACACACACACACACACACAAACACACACATACACATACACACACACACACATACACACACACACACACCTCGTAAAACAGGAGATCACCGACCTACGCCATACTCTGAATGGTGAAGTGGAGGCACTGAGGTCTGACTTTTCTGACCTACGCACCTCCTTGAAGCAGCAACTGGGTGCGTGACTTTCTACAAGTTTGTTTTTCCTTTTGTGGTTCTTTGCTTTGGAGTTTGGAGTACAAAAGCCTAAATGTTTTGCAAGTACAAGTGTTTCCAAATTGTCATGGCTGCTTAATCTATCAAGCACCTCCCGATTGTTTCAGTTCAACAGAAAGATAGCTTGTGAACATTGTTACCAAGAAGCGGTCCAACTAAAGTTTGTAAAAATAAAGCTGCATCGCTGAAGCTGCATCGCAAAAGCTGCTGCTGCTGCTGAGAGAAAACGTAATGCGTGTTGTAATCGTTTGAACAGTGTGTCGATCTGGTTTCCTTCTCTTATCTTGCTCTCTAAAGATGCTGACATGCAAAAATTACTAGAGGCCCGGGCTAGCATCAGCACCGCTTTGTTCCCTTTCTCCGTGCATTATTAGTAAATTTCTTCCTCGTTGTATCACACTACTGCAGAGTTGACTGCCTCTTTGGCAGCTACGGAGATTGTGGAAGCAGAGAGAAAGGCGACAGAGGCAGGAGCTGTGAAATGATTTGTGTACGCCCCCAAATTCAGCAGAGGATACTCATGTATCAGCCCTCCCCCGGTTAGGCTAAGTTTGTGTCACCAGTTTTGACATGTGCTTTTTCAAGCAGCCAGCTCACGTGGATGAGAATTATGCAGGCTTGTTTAAGTAAGAATGCCAAAACGTTTGCGCTGTTACCTGAGAGACATCCCACGCAAAACAGTGGTCTACATTCCCCTTTTTATATTTACAGATTAGGTTTACATGGGGGGACCTTCAGCCAGACTGTTCGGCTGATCGGCCTGTGACTGGTCCTCGCCCCTTTTAGAGCTGGCAGTGCCACCACATAACACAAACAACCAGCCTCCCTGCAAGGGCAGCAACAACTGGAACTTCTTGCAAAAAGTAAAAGTAGAAGTCTACACTAAAGAGAATACACATAAACCGACACCACCACGCTGTAAGCCTTTGTGGTGAAGAGATCAGCAAAGGCAAGCTGGGCTCAGCAATTGATACAATGGATGCTTGTAACAGTGAAAAGTTATCTGAACTTAACATTGAACCCCCTGATGACATTGAAAGAAACATTTCTGACTGGTTTTTCCAAACACGACAAAACCTTCCAACTAGACATCAAAGCCGTCCAAATGGCGTGCTAGTTACGCCCATTGAGGGAAGAGGCAGGCATTTGGATCGCAAACAGATGCCACCAAAGGACAGAGACATACATCTTGTAGAATTCAAATTCTGCTCAGACATAAACCCGCAACAGACATTATTAGAAAAAGCGCACAACCAGCATCAACCAGCATCAACCCCTTATCCAGCATCTACGAACAAGGAGCCTCCGAGGCATACCTCGAAACAACCAAGTCACACTTCATGTTATACTTCTTGGAGTCGGGGGCACAATCTACAATCAGTACACCATAATTCCTCTACTAAACTTAGGCGTCCCCATGCACAAAGTGCACCAACTAGCTACTAAACTGTACTGCCATGCAATGAAAAACTTGGACAAGATTACAAAAACAAGACACAAAATACACCTTAACAACAACAGTGATAATGGGGGATCTGATGGGGGGGTTACTGGTAGAGCGGCTGGCTTCAGGAGGGCTAGGCGCAGGCCGGATCGCATGGCTGACAACCCGCCGGATCCTCATTAGTCTCTGTTGTTTCTCTTTTTTCTCGTTTTTTTTTGTGGGGCTCTGGCTAGTGTGAGCACTAGTTGAGAGCCTTTCCTTATTGCACGCTGGTGACTTCCAACATGGACTTTTACTTTTTACTTTTTACTTTTTTACGGTAGCTTGCATCTACAACATAAACGGAAAATGCAAAGGCATGCTCACCCATGAGCGTCGCAACGTTCTTCAAAGGGCTTTTAAAAAGGCAAAATACAGCGGCTTACATGACAACATCCACCCACCCCCCTCCAAAAAATAAACTCAACACTGGAGTGAACGCTTTAGAGATAAGGCCTTCGGGGCAGATTAAAACGCCTTCTCCTCCAAGTTCACTGGTTTCTCTATTTGCCATCCCATTTACCATGAATACACCATGTATTTAGCAACAAGACATGCAATATGCTCTGCTGCCCTTAGCAGGGAGGAGGCTGTATAGGCTTCTGCGATTCCAGGTTTTCGCCGAGGTGGCAGTACCATTCTTAACATCCATTAGAATGTAAAGATGGTTACATCAGAAACTTTGCTGCCCCGTCCCCTCCCGTCTTCTCTACCACCCCCATTGATTGCCTCCCCTCTGGTGGCTTCCCTCAGCAACAACCTCCACTTTTTGACTCCGAATTCTCTGCTTGTCGATCCTATGATAAAATAAAACAGTAGTGTCGCGTACGGTACGAGAGCTGCAGATCATACCATTTTCAAACTTTTTAAATTCATTCAGCAAGCCTTTCATGCTTGCAATGCAATCAATGCAATCAGATGCAATGCAATCAATGCAATGCAATGCAATAAATGCAATCAATGCAATGCAATCAATGCAGTGCAATGCAGTGCAATGCAATTCAAAACAACCTTAAACCAAGAGTTGTGTGTCCCTCACTGTAGGCCCTTTTCAGCCCCCCTTGCACACCAAGCCAGTTCAAAATGGTCCGTTCTTGCCCAAATTCCTCAGAAATTATATTATGTAGAAATACCATCATTGTAACAGGGTTGCACGCTCCGGCTCCGCTCTGCTCCGGCTCCGCTCCGCTCCGCTCCGGAGCCTCCAAAAAGTAGACCAACCAGATCATTTTTTTTACTCACATGCTGATGCTATGTCTCCACAATGTTAAATTTGCTTGAAACTAATTAAAACACACTCATTACAACTACCGAGGTCCTAGCAGTTTAACATTGACACAGGGTTCTGTCACAATTACTAATCACTACCAATATCATCCTTTCCTTTTTCACTTTTCAAGCCCTTGACCCCCACTGATTCTATATTTCTGTGGTGGAGGAGCTTAACGGTACTCGGTACCAGGGTGGCTCATTTTCCTTTTTATTGTGGGGGGGTGGTTTTCGCTCCCTACGTAGTTTTACCTTTTTCTTTTTCTTGTTTCTTTTTCACACTTTGTATGTTACGCGGTAACTCCTACCTTAAAGTGGTACAGAAAGTACCGAAGTGTGATGTCACACTACTAAGTATTTATAACAGTGACTGGTGTCAAAAGGGCAAGTTCAATTCTTGCAACATCATCACCCTAGATGTTTAGCTGTTATTAATATAAAGTAGAAGTGGCTAAGCACGCTGCCGTACTTCGTAAGACTTTTACACTTGGGGCGAGTAGAGCGTGGCGCAACCACGCTCTCCTCTTCTCCTCCCCCCCCCCTTCCCCCCCACCCTCCTCCTGCCCCTCCCCCTCCCCCTCTCCTATATTATGATTCCCCCACCCCCCTTCCTCCACCTCAACCTCTCCCATGCCTTCCACATTACCACTCCCAAGCATTGCTAGCTCTTTTTCTCCTTCACCCTCTTCCTCTTCTTCATCCCTCCTTAAAAACTCCATTACCAACTATGCCCCCCTCCTCTTCTTCTTCCTCCTCTTCCTCTTCTTCCTCCTCCTCTTCTTCCTCCTCCTCTTCCTCTTCTTCTTCCTCTATCTTCCTGCTCTTCTTCTTCCTCCCCCAAGTAAAGGGACCCCTCATCACTCTGCAGTGCACGCTTAAACAAAGGACTGCATGACACGTTAAAGGGGATGCCGCAGCCATAGAAAAGCATGCCGAGCTGCAAGTTTGCTTTATTGTGTCGTTCTGCAATGGCCATGCTAGGAAGGGTGAGCTGCCTTTGCGCAGGCAGAGAGGTGTGTGTGCGTGCAAGTGCGGAGGCAGGGGTGCGTGGCTGTTGTGAAGTGCCTGACCGTTGGGAGGCAGGTGCAGCCTGTACAGGTTCCAAGGTCAAACGGAGGGTCACTCTGGTCCTCCACGCGCTGCTTCTTCTGTGCATTAGTGACCTCTGCAAGCTTGGTGTCCAGCTTGCTGCATGGCCTCCACTTCTTGTGAGGAGTAAGACTTTGTACATAGCCTGATATCTTTCCCTTGCCAAGCCCTATGCATTCAAAATATTTCATATACTTCAATGGCATTGTTTGTTGTGTGATTTTTAATCGTTGGGAAGTTACAACCGCCAACCACAGTCAATTATCGATTTTTTTTTTCAAAAGACGGAGCAGGAGCGGAGCCGGCTCCGGTTCCGGCTCCGGCTCCGGCTCCGATTGGCCGTCGGAGCACCGGAGCGTGCAACCCTGATATCATTTGCCCATCAATACGGAGAAGAATACCGGTAGGTAACAAAGACCAGCAAAGCCAAAAGGATAATATTTTGGCAGTCGGCTACTTCCGTTCAATCATTTTTGAGGAGACTCCGTCCCTGCACCAAGATCGTTATTGAGAAAGGCACCCAGGCACCCGTTACAACGCTTCTCTTAGAAAGAACACCCCGGCGGAGACCACTGTTCCCACGTTTTTCACTAACTGACCTTAACAGTGTAATGGTGCAGTGCAGTGGTATTGGGGGTCTGTCACTCTAGATTGATCTAAAAGCGGTCACGGCTTGCGCAAATAATGTTTCAAACTGATTAAGCGGGCTTTGTTTCAGCAGTTAGTAAAGGCTACAGAATTTAAATTAAATGCCTTGTATCACTGTGCATGTCTTCTATAAAGCCCAAAAGAAGGTTTGAAAGATGAACTGGCAAAAAATCATAAAGATGAAGTGGCTGGGAGAGACACACAAAGATAAAGTGTGATAACCTTCATCATGTGCGTTGCGCTTCCTGCTAATGGGAAGGAAAGTGATATGCTTTGTATCGTCCTTACATTTCCACGGTCAACCCTACCTTGCGATCCACAAATCGCCCTTAAGCAACCACGATTAGCTAGAAAATAATTGATTATTGGCGGTCTAATTAAACACTACACACGCAGGCCAACTCGCCCAAAAGCCCTCAGGATGCGGAGGTACGGCTTGTTGTGCTCCTGCAGATAATCAAAAGCTGGCAGAATCTGCATCAGCATGCAAAATGCCTTGGACCTCTGCAACTGCTTGGGTTGCCAAAGTGTTACAGGAAAACATGCGTAAGTAGGTATATGAAAGCTGAAGCTGTTCCCAGATTTTTAAAATACGCAGCTGAGCAATTTATTAAAGCGAACCTGCAGGTCAGAGCCTTTGGATGCATACTTGTCGACACGCCAGTCAGGACCTTTGTTTCGGGCAAGTGAAGGAAATAAGATGAGCTGTTAGTACTAATACTGTTGTGCTGCTGCCTTGCAGCTTTAATACCCAAGGAGACACGAAGCACGCACGCAGTAGAGGAGAGAAAGAACAAGACTGCATCCGACTGATAACCTTCTCTCTTGAACCCTTAAACTCACCATACCGTGTACGTAGTACCATCTCAACATCACACGGCACTGGAATATCCTGTTCTGCTTTACCAGGGACGTGCACACGCAGCACCTTCAGAGGCAATACCATGGGCCTGCAAGTAAGTTTTAGCAAACCATTTTTTTAGCATACATGACCACATCCGATGTAAACGTGCTCTCATTCTTATAATTTGTTGGACCCAAATTTCATGCACGGGTCTTTTTGGTCTTTTTGGTAAGCTATGGTGGAGTTCAAGGGATTGTGGTATGGTCTTACTTACTCGAAGTGGGAGTGATTTTCGCTAACAGTTTTCCTCAAAGAAATTTCAAGTGCTTAGAGCAACTGCACTGCTGATGCGTGCATGCAAGTACAACAGCACGCCAGCCACTCACGTGAGGATGTCGGTGTCCCTGCCTTTTGTGATCCTGATTTTTTCACCTTGGATGTAACCACCAAACTGTATTAAGGAACGAAGACACTGGTTTTTTTGATGTAGATAATGAAATGAAATGATGTGGTGTACACCCTCATGCAATGCTTCTTCGACACAACTTAATTATTTAAAACTCTGAAATAATAATTAAATACAGCTGAGATCATTCGTTACAACCTAAGAGGTACCCACCAAGTCACACCAGAAGATTTTAGTAGGAGCGTACACCCTCAGCCAGCGTGATTGAACGCCAGAACCTAAGTCCTGACCATCATCAGCCATTCCCACGGAGTAGCCCTGGGCATGCACAGGTTTAACAGCCATTTTTGAGCAACATTTGACATTTTATATCCTTACAATTTGGGAGGACCGCCTTGTTGCTGGCAAGCAACTTGCAACCTCATACCTGTTTCACTGTTTCAAGTTTCAAGCATTGTCTGTTGACTTTACCTTGGGTAGCTTCGCCCTCAGAGCCTCTTCAATCTTGGGCCAGTTGGGCTCCAAGATGACGATGTCTGTGTCGTTGTCAAACTGTGCATGCAAGCATTGATGCGTCTTTGTCTTTTGCAAGCTCAAGTTATGTAGGATGTTTGTCCTTGGTATTATAAAAACAACCAGTGAATAAGTTGTACCTGATAATTATTCACCAGTAGCAAATCATGTTACAAATACACAGTAAGTGATCAGATTTCATATAAGCAAGCATGGGCCAAAACTTCCTCACCTTCAAAATGTCGCCTTTTCTGTACAGGCCTGCATGCACAAAAATCACGAAAAATGCATGTCTGCAGGAATTTCGATAAGCAAAAGTAGCAAACATGTTCGTGGTGCAGTAAGAAACCCAAGCACACATGGTGCTCCAAAAAAACGTACGACCCTGTCAAGCATGCACTGTGGCAGTGTGCTTTTCAGAACAGATGCACGAACTTCAAGCCACCCAGTAACTATGCTATTTGCTTGCACCGCGTAAAAGGACAAGATATTGCATTGTTGGAGGAAGTAGTTTCTTGAAGTGGCAAGTGGTGATGTAAGAGTACCACTTCAGCATTGCAAGCTGGTCAAAAAGTCGACACCCCCAGACACCGCCAGTTCCTAAGAAGGAAAAACCTACGTGACATGCACCTCATCAAGAATCAAGAGCAAGTACTGTGAGGATACCAGCAGCTGAACATTGAACGCAATGGAACAGCACAAACGACACAAATCTCTACGCCATCCTCCAAGGATCCTCCATTGTTGTCCACACCATCCTCTTAGTGTGGGTATCTTTTATTCTTGAAAACCTAGAATGGATCCAGTTCATCAGCCTTAACACCTGCTGATTGTTTTTCAATTCCTTTCTCTGCTATGTACAAGTCTGCCACAAAGTCAGTCCTTACCTAGGCACGTCCCAAAATCACAGTAGTAGTTGGCCACGCCGGCTGTTTTAAGGCTGGGGAGCACAGCATCAAACAGGAGGGATCTGCGGAGTGCATCGATGCAAGGCAAGAGTGCTATCTTGATGACGCGGACTTGTTAAGCTTGTAGTGAACCACGCATGATTAATGCCAGAGGGGGTTATCTGAGGCCCAAAATGGGTATGGTTTTTGCATGCTCCTAGGGTATGGCTCCCCTAATCGGCAGGTTTCAAGCTCAGCTCTGCTATGTAGATTCCAATGCAGCTGAGCTTGAAAGTGCAAGTTAGGGCCACCTACCTCAGCAGCCGCGGTGTGAACCCTACTTTTTGAGCAGCCATATGCTGTATCTGACCAGCCAGCGCACCAAACTGAGTGATGTTTGGTGTTTTGAAGTCACACACTTACAATAAATGAAGATCATTGCAAAAGAAATGGGGCAGAAATACTAAGTGTTTGGTGAGATATGCAAATTAATGTGCCATAATTCCTGGAAAGCACACATCTAGGGTACAGGTGCACGACGTGTGCTTTTAGTCTTGTCATTCTGTACGCAGGGCGGCTTGTCTTAATCTGAGCACATGCTAGGGTAGCTTATACATTCAGCATCAGCTTGAAGATAAGTTTGGGTCCAATTTGATGAAATGACGTGTGAACGGTTGCACTTTTCATGCAAAAAGGAGCATATTTTGGCTTTTGCCCAGATAACCCCCTGTGGATCAATGCAGAGAGGGTCAACTGAGTAAATGTCTGGAAATGTGACTTTTTTGATGCACACCATAATCAAATAACATAACTAGATGGTTCACAAAATTTGGGGCCAAACGGATCCCCCAGTGGTCTGGGCAGAATTTCAGTTCATTTTTGGCACTTAATATTTAAGTATTGAGCCACCACGCTCTACCCAAAGTATCTTTTCACCTCAAGTATCTTTTCACCTCAAAAAACGAGTACTTCTTTAATATTGAGGGATCGTTTGGAATGCTGAAAACCGGATTTGGTGGAACTTGGTTTTCCACCCTTTTTGGCCCCCTTTTCAGTCTGCCCTTGTGCTGATTTTTCGAAGGGAAATGGGCCAGAATGGGGTACCTGGCCAACTACTGCTCCGTTTTGCCCCATTTTTGTTGCATTGACATTCTTTATCAAAACGTAGACTATTCATATAAAAATGACACAAATTGGGTCAGTTGATGGCGAAATAGGACAGATTGGTGGTGAAAAGTGGGGTTCACACCGCGGCTTTCCAGGCATGTGCGCCCAAATCAGGCAATATCAAGCAGAAGTGCTCTGGAAAGAGAGAGATCATTTTGATGCCTAGTTTGAAATTTCCCAATTTTGGGGCCCATACGCGGGGAACATTTGAAAAACATGCCTATTTGGGGGGAGTTGTCCACCTCTGTGATTAATGTCATCTTATACCAAGCTCAGTACAGTATTGAGCTGCTAGCTGGGCCTAAGCTAGCCAAACTGCAAAAGTAAAGTGGAGAGATTACCTGAGAGTCCTGCGCTTGATGGTGCGCCAAGCCTGCAGCGAGTGAGCAAGGTGCAAGTGTGGAAGGGTGAATTTGCAGGATTGAGGGAGTGCAGCAAGTCAAAGACCAATGTGTGAAGAGCCAAGGGCTGAGATGCTTATTATCTAGTCTTTGGTTGTTTGTCTAACTAAAGGTGCCGAAGTGCGCTTCCACAGCGCTAAGTAAGTTTTGACCGAGACTGCCAAGCAAACGCTGATAGCAAGGCTGCAACCAATCCTTACAGCTGCAGCACATCAAAAATGCAGCAAATATTATCCAGACATCATCGCCTTTTCATGCCCTTTAAATATCCAAGGCGTTGCTATTACAGAGTTAAGAAATGAAAAGCAACTCGCTAAACCCAACATAAATGCACAAGGTATTGTGAAGCAAACGCAGAGCAGACCTGCTCGATTCAACATCTAAAAATGTATGGAACACACGTTGGTGACACAAGGTAATGCTTGGTAATGCAAGTACGCTATGTGATGCCATTTTCATGGGTAATAAGAAAAGAAAAACTACGCAAGCAGTAAAAACCACTCCCCACATGAAGTAAGCATTATGGTACCGAGTACTGTAAGACTCCTTTACCGGCAGACAAAAACACGGGTAACACTGAGTGATTGTGTTGGTGGGGTAACACAGCTGGCTGAGTGCTGGGTGAGTGGTGTATGAGGCAAGCAACGAGTGATCTGTTTGCCCTCAGCTAGGCTCTGCAGTTGTTCCTGTGTTCCCTGCTGTTCGTTTTGTGAGCCTGGCCTTTTAATATCTTTATGACTTATTTTCTCCTTCAGGCACTTTGTTGGTCCTATCAAATTCTGGGCTTTTTTATATGCTATGGTACGGAGCTTTCCTCGGTACCGAGATGCTTCCGCTACAGATTCCCTTTCTTTCAATTAACGTGGGGATATGCTCATCACTGCCTGCGTGATCTTTCCTTTATTCTTTTCTTCTAAACATGCTTTAAAAATATGGCAGCGCTCGAGTGCCGAGTCAACTCTGTTTCTGATAAAACTGTAGTGAATCACGGCCCACACCTTGCATGCCGTACGCAGACCAAAGTAGGCTAAACCCACAAACCCACTGCTTTTGATACCACTCTTAGCAGCTGGAGGCAAGTCATCCCACCTGAGAAGGAGGTGGAGCAGGAGGAGCAGTGAGTGGGTCAGTATTGTGCAGAAAAACAAAACCTAGATCTGCGGTCAAAAGAGGATTGGTGAACAGCCGAACAGCCAGCTTCTTGGTATGCGAGGACCTTACTTGTCCTGCAAGCTGCGGTGTACGACCTCTCGCTCCGTCATTACAATAAAATTCTTGATTAAAATATTATTACAAATTAATTTAGGACCGCGTCGGAGAAAGTACTGTTCTGACCTTCGCATTCATTGCGCTCAGGTTGCAAACAACAGTATTTAGTTCACCTCCTTTAACTGTCTCATGTCGTAGTTATGTAATAATGTAAACGCATCGTCAGACGATATTTCGGAAACCCACGGAGTTCATGATTCCACAAATATACGACCTATCAGTGTTCTGACCAAGGGTTTGTGAGCTGAGGACATATTTCTCCTTATTGTTACACCTATTTTTGAGGACTTTTTGCTGCAACAGGCCAACTAGTTTGTGATGTTCTCAGCAGAACACTAGACTTTTTCCTTATCTTTCTGAGATGAGGGGGGCGATGTATGAGCACCTCCGCGTGGTGCCCCCTGGTAAACGCCCTCGTATGCCTTTGTGCACACGCCCGGACATACTCGGGAGCGGCTAAGACTCATACGGCGGAGCAACACGGCAGCCCTCAGCGTGGTAGCCGTGGCAGCAGTCACAACCAGGGCCCGGCTGTAGCTTGC
>Ga0307966_1003221_pt1 | contig 12354 bp, 8 predicted proteins | sample OrgLakmetagen646_FD_203141 | JGI IMG/M metagenome (GOLD analysis project Ga0307966, IMG submission 203141) | Saline water microbial communities from Organic Lake, Antarctica - #646 | ecosystem: Environmental > Aquatic > Non-marine Saline and Alkaline > Saline | place: Antarctica: Organic Lake... | reverse complement strand
GATCATACACACACATTCAGTACACGCACATGCACACACACGCACACACCTCATTATGGCATGTCCATCTTGCAGGTCGGGCCATTGGTGGTGTAGAGGAGGAGGGCCTGATAAGCCCTTTTTCCAAATGGAGTGCACGTGCACATGCCGCCAACATGGGTTCGTTGACCAGGTGCAGCTGATGTATGCTGTGATGTACTAGCTATTGCATGTCATGATGTGATGAGGTATGCTGTGATGTGCTAGCTATTGCATATGAGTCGGACTGTGTATGAGTCGGACTGTGTACTGAGACTGTATTTCATCCAGCACAAACTTTTGTGTATACACACAGAACACGGTGGGCTAGAACAAAGAAAGTATGCTCCCACTAACACACACACACACACGCACACACACACAATAAATATAAAGCGGGGGGCTAAATTTAAGCAAGGGATTTGGCTTGTATCAGAGAAACAGAGAAACAATCTGAGTGGGACATCAGTTGCGGTGTTCTATTGAAGGGAATATAAAGCCCTTGATGCCGCAAAGAGGCCGAGTGCTCGAAGACACATACGCATGAACATATGAGTATCCAAATACATGGATACACACATACTTTTAATTTGTATATACACAAACACACAAACATGATGCCTGAGGCTGTTCACAAGATACACATACACACGTGTGTAATTATATATGTATCTACATGCATTCATATACACACTCACATACACAGGATGCCCAACGAGCCTGCACCCTGGGGCCACCACCACCACCACAATAAAAGTCACACGTTGCAAGCAGACGCAACGAAGAGCTCCATCGCACGGGTCAGCTACAACCACGTCAATGTGCGTATCTGCTGCACGATATGTGCACAGTTTACCTGTGTCTGTGTGTGTATGTGCCAACGGTGGTGTGTTTGTGGTGTGCTTGATCAAATTTGGCAGACGCCAGCACCACATAGCAAAGGTGTGTTGTTGATACATTGTGTGTGTAAGTGTATGTGAGGGTTTGTATGTGGTGTGCGAAAGTGTATGTGAGGGTTTGTATGTGGTGTGTGTGTATATGTGGTGTGCGTGTGTGTGTGTAGAGGAGACAAAAGCATGTGCAGCTGCCGTAATATGTAAGACAGGTGGAGCGTGTCATGCTAAGTGTCTTGCGAAGTGACATTGCCTTCATGTGTTCCACTAGAGCTTGCTCTGGCTTCAATGCAACACAACTTGCACAGCGCCTTACGGGTGTGGAGCATACACACACGCAGGGGTAATTAATGGCACACATTTGAGCACACACACACACACACACACAAATACACACACAAATACACGCAAGCATACGCACGTGCACACTGCAGGATTTTGCAGAGATCTGGAAAGGCATCAACGCAGATGTGTCCGTGCGCTCAAAGCTCACGTCAGAGATGAAAGGCCAGGTATGTAGTGTTGGGGGACAACCACGTAAGGTAAGGTAAGGTTACATCACTATATATAAGATAAGCACGTAAGAACTAGTGTCTGATACATCATCCCACCGTCCTACGGTGGATCAAAAGGAGTTTTCCTTCCTCACACAGTGAATCAGCCACCGCCAATGGCTCATCATCTTGCTTACTCAGCCATTGCTTATTCAGCCATTGCTTACTCAGCAACCGCCAATGGCTCATCATCTTGCTTACTCAGCCATTGCTTACTCAGCCATTGCTTACTCAGCCACCGCCAATGGCTCATCATCTTTTGCTTATGCTGAGGCCTGCAGGTAGACTGTGCAAAGCTGCAAAGGTGAACTTTTCCTGCACTTTGTGCCCCACCACTAGTGACCACTCACTGCATGCAACAAGTTAACTGTGTCTGTGGGCACTGTTTTATACCCCACAGGTGGAATGTGCATACTTGACAGGAGCATGTATGAAGGCAGCGCCTATGCATGCCTTCCCCTCTGTATTTGTGCCCCACAGGTAAACACTGTGTTTGTGGACACTGCTTTTGCACCTCGCAGGTGGACACTGCATACGACAGGAGCATGCGCGGAGGCACCGCCTATGCTGTGTCCCAGGGTCAGACTGGGGTCCAATTACAGGGGGGGCCAAGCAGCAACGGCCAGCAGCAGATAAAGGCCAAGCCAATTAGCAATAAATCTGTGAGGTGTGTGTGTTCACGTGCGCGTGAGTGTGTGCGTGCGCGTGGGTTGTGACTGTGTGTGTGTTGGGGGAGGTGTGGGCATCTGTGTGCGCAGTTTCAGCGTTTGTGTGCTTTCTCATGGTACGTGTTTGTGTGTTTGGGGAGGTGTGAAATGGTGCTTTGGACCTTGCGATGCCTTGCTTAAGCCAAAGAGCGAAAAGAGAGAGATGCTTAAAAGAGGCGTGGACATGCCTGCAACTTAAAGGGACTGGCGCACAGCACGTGTATTCAGTGCTCCTTGCCAATGTTTGACGAAGGCACTCACCAGGGCATCGCCATTTGTATCCTCTTATCGCTGCCAAACTTGTCCATACCAAACGTGCCCCTTCCAACACTGTTATCAGCTCTCGTCAGGAGACGGTTTCAGGTCAAGCCTGCAGCCCTCCCGATCCCCATTGATACTGTTTCTATTTTTACTCTATGAATGGAGGAGTTTCACGGTACCCGGTGCCAAAGTGGCTCCTTTTCCTTATTTAATGTGGGGAGTGGTTTTTAACTGCCTGTGTAGCTTTTTCTTTTTCTTTTCCTCTTATCGTTGCCTCATCATCCCACAGTGCATGCCTGATGTGCATAAACACGTCTGCTCTCCCTCTAACTTACAGCTCTAGCACACACATACACACACATTTGCGCAAACGAGTGTACGCACACGCACGCCCTCTGCAGCTTTGCGTCCAACATGCCCAAAGGCAAGCTGCCTTCCAACAACGTGGCTGTGGTATACCTGGCCCCTGAGATTCTCCGCGCTGCCAGGAAAACCGACAAGAGAGGGCAGCAAAGAGATGGAGGTGCTGAAGGTGGTGGCAGCTCGTCTGTCACTCTGTCCCCTCAAGCAGACACATTTGCGTTTGCCAAGGTGCGCTGTCGCGAGTTCAAGAATCGGGCCAGCAGGTTTGGGCGCGTGAATGAACCAAAACCCTTTGTCTAAAATGAGGAGGCCACGAATCGGGCCAGCAGGTATGGGCGCGTGAATGAATCAAAACCCTTTGTCTGCAATGGGGAGGCCAAGAATTGGGCCAGTAGGTATGGCACGTTAATGAATATGATAGGGAACGGAAGGGAATGATACCTGACAGCTTGGTCTTCCGGTATATACTCTTATCTTGTGCAACACGCGAGCCTGAAATGCAAGCCTGGCCCGCCAAACCCCCCAGGTTGCTCCTCTAGAAATACCCATAGGCTTAAATTGTATTGCATATAAAATGTGCAACTGATTGAGAAGACTATATAATGACATCAGATCAGCAACACAAGGGAAAGAGCTCAACGGGTCGTGATATGCTATGGGGTCAGGGTTTAGGGAATTAAGGCTCCAGATTTGTGAGTTAAAATGTACACCCCAGAGGACACGATCACATGGTAGACATCTGATTTGCTGCTGTGCTTTGCGTGTGTACATTTTTGTCACGCCTCATTAAAGCAACGCAGCATTTGCTTATTTGCCAGCTCTGATCATTAATAAGTAAGTTTGCACTCCCAAAACACTATTGGTGGTTGATTTGGGAGCTTGTGCGGAGGCCTCATTCACCCAAGACCTGGTCTTACGTGACTAACACGCATACACACTGCAAGAAAACGCAGGTGATGTACCAGCTGTTTTGGAGATCACTTCTTGAGCCAAAAGCCCCCACCGCTGCAGAGGAGTGGAGCGCAATTCAAGACTATGTGAGGAGGGTAGCCAAGGTAAAGAAATTAATCGAATCAGTCCGTCAGTCAGTCAGTCAATTGAGTAGCAGTTCAGAAGGTGGGCAGCTGCTTGTGCTCACGTGTTTTTAGTTGTGAGATGCAACCACTGTTGTGTACAGATGAGTGGAGAACACAGGATCTGGAGTGACAGTGCAAGAAGAGCAGGGTGACATTCTGATGCCTGTATGGTGAGCTGGGAGAGCAGAGGTCTTGTGAGGTCCTGTGTGTGTGCGTGCGTGCGTGCGTGCGTGTGTGCAATCCCTCTATTCTTCTTACACGTGTGTATAACTATGCGGCTGTGTGTGCCTGTGTGTCAGGTATGCATACCCTCTAGGTATACGTACTCCTTAGATATACACGTACTTTCTAGCACATAATGTTAAGAAGGGCACACACATTGGCACAAATGGGCACAGCCTTTTGATGATTCACCCACCATGCCATCAACCTGTCACATTTGGCTGTTTGTGTAAGGCAGACGCCAGTGCACGTAGAGAAGCTGGTGCGTGCAAATAGCAAATAGCAAATAGCGTCTCAACAAGCGCACACAACCTTTTGCACCAGCAGCCAACAAACACCCATATGAGCTGTTGTCTTGACAAACACACCTGAATCAGTGTTGTGCGTTTTTGGGAGCACATGATCACATGATCACATGACACAGGTGTGGGTGACATGTGCCTAGTCGAAGCATCATTTCCATACCTGCATAGATGCGTTGCTCACATAATGTAATTCCAGCATGATTCTCAGGAGCACAGCACTGAATCACGTGCCCCTGTGTACGGGCAGTCTCCAGTATTATTCCAGATAGGAGGTTAAAATTGTTTGCAACAGGTCATAATTCTCTTTGCCATCTTACAAGAAGTGTCACATGGTATTGAAATCAAACTGTGGGGCTTGCACAGGCAACTCACATCATCATAGGTGGGGCACAGCAACACAAATGGTCATTGTCCAGCCGTAACGCTCCTGCTCCTAGGCAAATATACACAAAGCACGACTTCAGTTTCAGGTTTGCTTGCAGTGCCCTAGCTTTAAGGGGCCATGAGGTCACTCTCGATTGTGATGCAATCAAGGTTGCCTGTTCTAACATGACCAGCCCCCATAAAGAAGGTGCTAGAAATTGCTGACATAAATAGATCAAAATGCCAAATTATAAGACATCCTTACACAGCAACTTGTGACTAATAAATTAGAAAAGGACGTGCTGGAGATTGCTGGCATAGCTAGACCAATTTGCTGAAATATGGGGCTACCAAGAGCAGGTTCCCTGTGCCTTGTATAGGACGTGGTGGAGACTGCTTACATAAAAGACCGAAATGCTGAAACACAGGGCTACCGAGAGCAAGTTCCCGTGACTTGGCCAGCCCCCATAAAGGACCTGCTGGGAAAATGCTGGGCGCAGAACCCTGCAGAGCGACCCAGCATGGCGTGGATTTTGGAACAGCTGAGACTTATGAGGTTCGACCCAAAGCTACGCAGGTGAGAGCACACAGCCCCTGACTTGTGGGTGAGAGAGTGTAGAGAGTAGTAGGTGAGAGAGTGTACGCAGGTGAGAGAGTGTACGCAGGTGAGAGCACACCGCCCCTGACACACACCCTGATTTGTGACCAAGCCATCGGTTTTGAAGGACCTCAACAAAGGTTTTACGGCGAATTCAAACTTTCCTAGCGCGTGTTCAGCCAATTTGAGCACTCTGTAAGCGGCACGTGGCCACAAATGATGTCCCGTCTAAGGAACAGTCGTCGATGTTGATAGTTGTCTGTTGATGCTCATCCTGTCTACCGGTCGTAGCCCTACTAATCACTAGCTTTACGCCTTGTGTCAACAATAGCTAAGGGACGAGCGTGGATATGCTATTTTGTAGGCACAGCAAATCCCCTGTTAGGGCGTGCCCATCAAGTTTAAAAGCTTTCTTTGGGGGGACACAAATTGTGAGATTGTGTAAAAGCTTAAAATTTCCGATCCTGTGTGATCAATTCTGGTCTTTCCAAAGTGCTTGTCCACTTCCCAACCATTGCTTCCTCTTACCCAGGGATCTGGCAGAAGCTGACCGCCATCATCGTCTTCATGTCCGCCCTGGAGACTCTCCTGAGGACGGTGAGAACGAAGAAGTGTGTTAGAAGTAGCAGCATATGGTTCTCTTTCCTGCTCGGCTGCTGCCTTGCTCACTGCAGGTGGGTATTGCTACAATGTGTGCTGTTGCATCGCGTGTTTTGGTTTGTCTGCACGTGTGGTGCAATCAGTGTTTGTTGGAGTTTGGGATTTTGCATCTTACCCCTTAAGTGTCGTTATGTTGTGCCACATTTTCCTCGGCTGCTAAAGCTGCCTCAGTGTCCTTAAACTACAGGATTCAATAAAGCCACTACACGATTCAATAAAGCCAACTACACGATTCAATAAAGCCAACTACACGATTCAATAAAGCCACTACACAATTTACAAGATGTCTTCCTTGGAGTTCTGAGATTCATACTTTGGAGTTAGACTGTTGCCTAAAAAGATTCTGACTTGGTTACCTAGTATAAAACTGAGTCCTCAAGACGTCGCTTCCCTCTGCTTTCCTTGTTTTTGGCGAAGCCCCCCCTCGTGGGGGCGTGAGCACCCCTTGCATTGACCACTTCCCACCACACTTAACACAAGCCTCTCCAGGCCCATCCACGGCACCTCCAGGCTGAGACTCGACATAGGCTCCTAACTAATCTTTCTACCGTGTCAGACAAATTCTGGGACCCTGGGGTGCCGTGTGTAAAACTTTCGAGCAAATTTTTATGTCTGGAAGCTCCAAGAAGCTGCCCAGGATTCCTCAACCAGGCTTTCGGACCACTTCCTGCTGGTGCAGTGTCAATCAGCACACTTTCCGGTTGCGAATGCTGTGTCAGGGACCCGGGTGTGTTCCGGCTGCAAAGTTCACGGTTGACCAAGCAAGCAGAATAAAGTAATACTAATTTTGATGGGTTGTATAATTTTATTTTAGTCAGATGTTCTGATGCGCGGAAGTTTGCTTGGACGGGTCCCTTCAGAGACGCGGTCCTGTTGGTTTTAAGTGCTTGTGGGGCGTGTGATTAAAGGCATGGAGCGCACGGTGCAGGCGCTTGCCGCGCACGGTGTGTTGAAACTGTGTTCAGACATTGTGGCCAGCCCAGGCACCATGCTCGCACCTGCCCTATCCTCTTAGCATACAGGGAACAGCAGCAGCAGCACATTTTCACGCCTTAGAAAAGGCTGCTCTAGCACAGCATCATGCACACCTTTATCTGTAGGGCAGCAAGGCACACACACAGGTGTGCATGCACACATGCGCACACACATGTGGACGCACACACACACGTGCACACACACGCACACATACAAACACAAACGCACGCGAATACACACAGGCGTGCACACACACACATACACACATATACACATGCACACGCACAAACACACTGACACACACACGCGCGCACACATACATGCACATGCATATGCACGCACACACACACAAACTCACACGCACACATGCATATGCACGCACGAGTTGCGCGTGTGATGGGCTTCACCAATTTCTCAGCGTCGCTAGCGACGCTCCCTCACTTGTCCACCTTCCTCTTGTAGTCCACGTCACGTGGTCCACGTCATGTGTGTCTAAACCTGTATAGACCTCTTTGTTTCTAACGCGCTTGCAAATGCTGACTGTCATTGCAGTGATGCTTTCACCATCACCGTCAGACGGTATGGTCGGCTGCCCTTGCGTATTGAGCTGAATTCAACTCTCCAAGCGTCCAGGATCATGTGTGACGGTCCAACCATCTGAAGGGCGTGCCAATGCTGGACTCTTCTTTTAACTGGTGGTGGGATAAGCAAGAATCTTGCGCTCTGTGACTCCAGGATGGTGCTGCAAAGGGTTCTGAAGTAAGCTACCTTCAGAAGGAGCTGCATGGAAGGAAGGATTGCACTAGCAAGTTTATAAATGAGGTAGAGAAGATTCGGTGGTACTGATTAAGCAGCATAATTAGGACGCTCAAATGTATGCAGTAACACAGACAAACAACGGCTACTAATATTTTCCGTTCCTTGAAGGCCTGTTCCCCGTCCCACTCCAGGATGAATGCTTGCGTCAAGCTTATCATAATGACATATCCTCAACGAAGTTTCTTCAAACTATCACAACACGTTTGTCTTCATTAGGAATATCCTCCACACATCAGGCACATTGTGAGGAGCCTTCAAGCAACTTCATTTCGACTTTTAGCCCCACTGTTCATGGTTTGGCTTGGGTTGGTGCTCTGTGAAGGAGTGTTCTGCTCTTGTATGGTAGGACTAGTTGTTTAATACTTTTACTTTGGTAGCATTTGCAGTTTACTTGCACAGTGATTGCACAGTGATCTTAATCAGCGTGGGTTTTTACTTTTTCTTGTAAAACTTGCAAGGCATCAATGAGTGGGTTTAACCTTATGCACTGCGTGGATGAATTACAGTTTCTGACATATAGCTGAAGTTGTGTTGGTCATGATTACATGGAGCTTTGGTGTTTAGGACGCTTTTAGCCCACAATAAGAGTATCGACTCAGCTTGCTGCAACCTGAATGTCATGTGTCATTGTGCCTCTCCTCCTATTTAGACAGGAAAAGCTACAAGAAACAATTCAAGCTGTTGACGACAAGTTTGTTCATTACTGCAACATCCAAATCGTTTATCCAACGCAGCCATGACGCACACACAGCCACTCCGCAACCTAGGAGTTTTAGAAATTCATATGGAATATATAACTTTAATGACTAGTTTTCATTGAATGGTGAAGCTGATTTAAAAAATGACAAGGCATCTAGCGCAACCCCCACGCACCAGTTCTATAATAAGATACTCCAACAGTAGAAAAACCTATACCTCCCAATCAGCTAACCCACAACTCCCACTCGTTTCCCTTCCTACTAACGACAAGTGATGGAGCGTCGCTAGCGGCGCTGAGAAATTGGCAAAGCCCGTCAAGCGCGCAACGTGTGCATATGCATTTGCAAGTTTCAGCCCGGGAGGTGCCGTGGATGGGTCTGAGGAGGAGGTCTGACCCCCTTTTAACAAATTGTTACTCAACATCTGTACGCACCGCATCCCAGGGTCCCATAATTTAATTGGTTTGGTAGAAAGCTTGTTCAGGGTTTAGAAGCCTATGTCGAGTTACAAGGTTTACGAGGTATACAAGATAAATGTCGAATTACAGCCCGTGGGGTGGCCTGGGTATGCCTGGGGAGGCCTGTGTGAAGTGTGGTGGGAAGTAGACAATACTAGGGGCACGAGGGGTGCTTCGCCAAACAACAACTAGTAGTTGCTCTAAGTAGACTAACAGCCCTATTGAACGAAGAATTTGATCCTGCGGAGGCAGAAAATGTAGCCAAACGACTGCTTAGCCACAAGAACAAGGAAACCTGCATATGTATTGAGAAAAGAAACGCCTCGATCAAAAGGCAGCTCAACCTAAAAGTGCGAGCACGCCAACGCGCTTGCCTCCACGCCAGCAAGCTCCACCTAGCCTTAAAAGGAAACAGCATGTTTTTAACGATCTCAAACTCATTTCAGAAGTCACCTCCGCCCGCAAGCCCCCCCCCCCCAAACTTTAGCCACTCTCATTGTTTGTATTACCAAACCGCTCATGGGCCTAGGCATAACTGGCTTCCATGACTTCACATCAGCCAACTAAAAATACATTATCTCTGGGAAACAATTCAAAAACAAATACACTCGAGTTTTCAAAAAGTCGGCTTTGACATCCAACCCGCCAACCCACAGGCTGACATTACGGCCACAGGGCATTGTGATTACTGGATCCAACCATTGATCTCATGAAGTATAACGAAAAGAGTATCCTATCCTCCCCGGATGACACTATGCTTCCTGAAGTGTACACTGACACAGTAGCCTGTATTTACAATGTCAACAGAAAGTGTAAAGGTATGCGCCTTCACATACTATGAAAGGTCTTTAATAAGGCAAAATGCAGCGGTCTACACGATCACGTCCAACCTCCTCCCATTAGCTTTGCACCAGAACTCGTAGGCCTCGCTCATTGCACGTAAAGGCACCTCTACATCTAGACACACGAGCAAAAAAATCAAAGACTCTTTCACACGGATACTCCCCTCCTCCCATATCACTAGTGCCGCCTTTCAAAAGTGGGCCCTAGTCATTTAGAAAATATGGCATCCCCCCTCGACTATGACCCCAAATTCCCCCACTACTGGAGTGAGCACCCAAGGGACAAAGTGTTTGGAGCAAGCACCAAAGCCTTCTCCTCCCGATTTTCTGGTTTCTCCATCTGCCATCCCATTTACCATGAAAACACCATGTATTTAGCAACAATCAAGGCATGCAATTTACTCTGCTGCCCTTAGCACAGAGGCAACACCTACCTTCATGTTTCTTCCCTCCTGGCATAAAAGGGTGACCATCAATCCCTACACATCGCTCAACCGTAGATTCCCGCACATATGCAAATTCTTGGGCTCCATACCATCAGGCAGACCAACTCCAATTTGCTGGAATACCTCTCTGGAACAATATACAGACGTCCCTTTCCAAACACACTTGGGAGATGCACATCATTGCCATATGTAATAACAAAGGCAGAAAATACCTCAATGCTTGCAACAAGAACTGGCTAGCTAAAAGAGCTTGCCAAAGAGTTTCCTGAGGCAAACTGGGAAATCAATTACACTCATGACGACCCCTACCCCTCTGCACTTAGCGCTGAAGGCAGCTAAGGCCTTCTATTCCTGTTATGACGCATTCTTTGGACCATAAAGTTATGGCCCGAAAGGCGAAGGCAAGAAAGTGCACGGCTGAGAATGTTGGAAATATCCAAGCGAAGGTAGATAGGTAACACAGGCTTGTGATTTCTTTTTCTGTCATCCCACCAGCCAGGAGCAATCCCCAAAGGTACACCAATGTGTGCGATAAGTCCTCATAATTCTGCTGGAATAGTGATTATCATGCGGTGTCAAATTGTCAAGCTCTCTCCAGCTCCCGATGATACGTTCGCGCAAAGTGAGCTCAAACTGTTTTAGAAGGATAGATTCGCGAAATTTTATGGCATTTAAAAATTGCTGAAATGCAGGGAAATCTTGGAGTGCATGCAGAACCTGAAAAGTCCATGTATCACTTCTATTCGCAATAAGAAGGTCAGCCTGCACAACTTTCTCAAGAAGAGGATTGTTTGAAGAGAGTAAACTGTTCCAGAATTGTATGATGCATCTGATCCAGTAGAAAAAAATGGGCATCTGACCTGTTTCGCGGAGCACGCATTGAGTATCATTACTTTTCTTGACACCCAGGAGTCTTTTCAGGAAGCCAAGATGAAGACATGTGTGGGGGTGATTTTTGAGGAATCATATGTCAGAGAAGAAGTGGCCCATACTTGACAACCGTAAAGACCAGCTGTCAAAGCAAAGACCTGAAAAAGCCATAGCATGGCATGTTTTCTGTGCCTGATGCCCTTGCTGTCACCAATTTTGTAAACTCTGGCAATGGCAGACCTGAAGTTGTCTTCTCAGTTGTCTTCTCAGCAGCATGCTTCCATCACGAGTAAAAGTGATTCCAAGGTATTTGATTTCAGTGACAAGCTCCAGAGGTGTGCCGTCGTACGTGAAGGTGGGATTCGCAGAGTTACCCCTGCTGAAGAAGACCATGACTTTTATTTTGTCAGTGTTGAGCTTGAGCCCTTTGAAACGTGTATAGTCATAGAATTTGTCTAGTTGGAGTTGCACATTTTCAGGTCTATTTGAAGTGAGAGCAGTGTCATCTACATAATCATAGTGAGGGATTTGAACTGAGTCCAGGGCAGTGGCAGCACCTCTCTGTACAGTCAAGAATCTTTCTATGTCATTGTCATAAAGGGAGTACAGAAGGGGACTCAGAGGGCAGCCCTGTTTCAAGCCTCTGTTGGGCGCAACCTCCTCAAAAATTATGTCACCATTAATGAGAAGGTATAGGCATCCTGTGTACATGGTTTGAATATTATCTCTCAAATACTGCGATGCGGGGTCTTAATTTTTTGCAAGTGTCTCCAAAGCTTCTCTCTTGGAACACTGTCGTAGGCAGCAAAGAGGTCCAGGAAAGCAGTGTATACCTTTTTATTTCCTTTTTAGCTTTTTAGCAGTCGCAAGAATGTGGCGAAGAATAAAGAGGGGTTGGTTGGTGTTCCTTGTGGGGCAGAAACCAAATTAAGAGTCTGATATTTGATATTCAGCAAGAGCCCACGTCAGCAAGGCCCTGACCACGTTCGTAATAAGTCTATAGATACAACCATTGATAGCCAGCAAACGATGATTTTGGGGGACGTAGTTGGACCTTTTTTGTGTAGAGGCGTGATTTTAACTTTGTGCCAAAGATGTGGGGTGACACCGTCTGACAGAAGCAGATGGAACAAGTCAGTAAGAAGGGGAAGCAACAAGTTTTCAGTGTGACTCTTACCACGATCATCCCGAACCATTTCCTCTGCGTGTTTGATGAAAGAAGCAGA
>Ga0307966_1003220_pt1 | contig 12359 bp, 7 predicted proteins | sample OrgLakmetagen646_FD_203141 | JGI IMG/M metagenome (GOLD analysis project Ga0307966, IMG submission 203141) | Saline water microbial communities from Organic Lake, Antarctica - #646 | ecosystem: Environmental > Aquatic > Non-marine Saline and Alkaline > Saline | place: Antarctica: Organic Lake... | reverse complement strand
AAATTTAAAAAAGGCTTCAAGTTTGTCGGCATTCAGGAATTTTGATTTCTCCTCATCCTCAAACGCTTTTTTCAGAAGTGCGGGAATAAAGTACAGGCCCGGTTCTATGGTGATCACCATGCCGGCCTGCAGCTCGCGGCGCGCTCTCAGAAATCGTATTCCCGGTCGGTCGATTCGCTCAACGCCTTTAGGGTATCCGCCCACGTCGTGCGTATCCAGCCCAAGGAAGTGGCCCAGTCCGTGCGGAAAAAAGAGAGCAAAAATATCGTTTTCCATTAGTTCGTCTATGGAACCTTTCACAAGACCCATCTGCTTCAGTCCAGTCAGGATGATTTCAGCTGCTTTCATATGCAGATCTTCCATTTTTACGCCGGGCTCCACCATCTCTATGACGTCGTTCAGGGCGTTCAAAACCGTTTGGTAAACAGCTGCCTGATCGTCCGAAAACCGCCCGTTTGCCGGATAGGTTCGGGTTACATCCGAAGCGTAGCCTTCACATTCAAACCCGGCATCAATCAGATAGAAATCTCCGTTATCCAGCCGGCTGCCGCACTCTGTATAGTGTAAAATGGCGCTATTGACGCCTGCCGCGTGAATGCCGTTGTACGCCGGAAAAAGGAGGCCGTTCTGTACCTGATGGTAGTCAAACACCGCTTTAAGCTCATACTCATACATGCCGGGCTTGACAGCCTCCATCACCTTGCGGTGGGCAATGTTGTTTATCCGGGCAGATTCCCGCATCAGGTCCAGCTCGTCGTCGGTTTTAATTGTTCGGCAAAAGGTAATAGCGTCCGTCAGAGATTCGGAATCCACAGTAAGGCTTCGGTCCATGTCTTCGAGGTACTCCGCCTGCTCTTCATTCAGGCAGTAAATAGTTTTTGGATCCAGCTCTTTCAAAACTGAAAGCATATTGCTGTCATAATGCAGCTCATCGGGCTCATAGAGCATCTGAATATCCTCCTTTGACTTGATGCGGCCGTGCCACACGCCGTAGTGCTCGTCACGCTTCGGCGCAAAGAGGTAGTAGGTCTCGGTTTTGAGATCCAGAATCATGTGATAGTCAGGCTCATCCACCCCCGTCAGGTACCAGAAGTTACTCTCCTGGCGAAATGGGAACTCATAATCGGTCTGGTAGCGATACATCAGCTCAGCGCCTTTGATGTAAATTACGTTTTCCTGTTCGTCGTCAAATAGAGAGAGTAGTTTTTTTCGCTGTAGTTTTGCTGGCATAGATCCGGATTTCATTCAAATGGTTGCTAGAATTTAGCGGATGGTGAGGTCAATAGAAAAGAGTAATCAGATGATTTACCAATTTTTTAACGTTCGTCTCTGATGGGTTCAGAAAGTAGCTGGTTGCCTCGTCAGAAATGGGGACGGCAATCGGCCCGTCTGGTGACAGGAGATGTGCTTCAGTACGACCTGAATTTAAAAATTCTGCGACCGGCACCCATAGAATACCTCTGTTCTGCCCTTTGTGATTGAGCATGGCAGCAAGCAAGGTTTGGTTTGATGGAGTGGCGACGAGTGAGAGCGCAAGGCTGTGGTCGGTGTCGGTCTTATCAATACGATAGAAGTGATCGAGCGACACGGGGGAGATATCGGGCGGAAGGTTTAGGTAGGTGCTGGCAATGCCCTCTGGTTGATTGAACAGTGCGTATAAAAATTTTGAGGCAGGTGTTGCCATGTCATTCGGGAGTGATGCGTCCAGAAAACCGCGGTTGATCCAGTATTCAGGCGGTGTCGTTGGCTCGGGCTTTTCATCGTTCAGGTCAAACGGATGGCGCTCTAATGGTGAGACAGATTGCCCGTCGCGCCTGTACCAGAAATCGTCACGTCCGTTGGTGATCATCAGGTACTCGGCTTGAATCTCCCGGTTGTAGCGAGCAGCCTGTTCAGCTGTTTTTGCGTTGAGTTTAATCCGGCCCGATTTACATTCAATCAGCGAGTGGGGCTTCATCTCACGGTCGTACAGCACCAGATCAGCTCTCAATGTGTTTTCGGCAGATGAAACCTTCACAGGGGCTTCAAACCCGATACGGTTTTTGCGAACGGTAGTATTGCGGAGCAGAAACTCAACATACTGCAGCCTAACCCTCTCTTCGGGCCGGTTGGCAAACCGCTTTTTCAGAACGGGATTAAACAGCCACTTTTGGCCGCCCGAAAACCGCACCTGCGGAAAATGTCCGGTGGTATCAGATCTCATAAGCATACAATAAAAAAGGGGATTCAATGATATGAATCCCCTAAGGATAAAGTCTGTAGAGAGACGTTAGATTATTTCTTTTTGCCTTTCCTTTTCTTAGACCCCTTGGCTGTGGTATCAACCTCGGTAGATCCTGTCTGTTTCTTAATCAGCACTTGCTGGGCAGCAGACAGGACATTGTATACCAGGTAGTAGAGGCTGAGGCCTGCTGCAAAATTATTAAATACAAACAGCAGTATAAACGGCAGTACATAGGTAAAGGCTTTCATATTAGGGCCTCCCGCAGACGATCCGCCTCCCATACCGCCGACACTACCTGTCAGTTTTGTCTGTAGGAACATCGCGGCCGTCATCAGAAGGACAAAACCACCAATCTGTTCACCCAGGAATGGAATGCTGAACGGCAGATTGATAATATAATCCGGTGCTGACAGATCAGTGGCCCACAAGAAGGGTTGCTGACGAATGATCATTGAATTCTGGAAAAAGAAAAACAGGGTAATCAAAATCGGAAACTGGAGCAGCATGGGCAGACATCCGCCAAGCGGATTGACGCCCGCTTTTTTGTAGAGGGCTAGTGTCTCCTTCTGCTGCTTCTGCGGATCATCCTCGTATTTTTCCTTAATCTCCTGCATCTGAGGCTGAAGATCCTTCATCGCCGCCATGCTTTTGAAGCTTTTCTGTGTAAGCGGGAAGAGAACAACCTTAATGATGATACCAAACAGAATAATCAGAATCCCGTAGTTTGGAATAATTGTGCTGCCCAACGTAAAGAAAGGAATGATCAAATAGCGAACCAGCGGATCGGCAAACCATCGTATCAGTGCATAGCCGATTTCGACAACATCATAGGCGTGCTCATCAAATGTTTTTGTGTATTGATACCGGAGCGGCCCAACGTAAAATTCATATTCAAGTGTGTTGTCAGCAACAATGTTGGATGTTATGGACGCCTGATAATGGTGAAGCGCACCTGGTTCTCCGACGGTTCCGGTAATTTCACCTCTCAGAACGGCAGCGCTGGAGTTGGTCAGCGGCTTGATGAATTCCGCAAAGAATCGTGATTTGGTGGATACCCAGTCAATGGTTCCGTTATAGACTTGTTCACTGTTGCCGGCTTCGGTCAGCTGTAGTTTTTCAAGCTCACCACCTAAATAAACGTGAGCCGCTGAATTTAGCTGATCTTGCGCGGTGTCCCGTTCGGAGACGTTGAGCGCGGAGGTCCAGCCAAAATCTACATTACTATCGCTGATGTAGTCGAGCATGTTTTCGAACTCAATATCGAGCTCATACTCATATTGGTCACCAAAAAACGTGTAGGTATACGTGATTTGGGAGTCGTCATCTAACCGCAGGCGATAGCGAAGCTGCTGGCTTTCCCCCTCAGCTATATTAATACTTCCGGTGGAGAAGAGCGGCTCAAATAGAATTGTGTTCGACTCAATGTTGTAGTTGTCGCTCGACAAGAATCCAAGAGAATATGTAGAGCGCGATGTATCGCGAATCATCTGCATTGGCTGCTGATCCCATCGATTATACTCCAGCAAGGTGTATTTCGATGGGCCCGCTCCGAGATTGGTGAACTCAATTTCATAGAGAGGAGTACTTACAGTCGTGCGGGTGGTATCACCATAGGATGCGTTTTCGAACGCGCCGAGTGCAGGATTTGTCTCTTGCCGTCCAAGCGTACGCTCCGGTCGGTTGCCGGGGGGCGTTTGCTGAGAAATATCATCGGGATCGTTAATGCCTCGTTCTCTCGCTTCCGCTGAGGCAATACTGTCTTGTATAGCCTGCTGTGCGCGTTGCTGCTGGAGTTCTTCTTCACTTGGCATCGAGTAGAACGCCCAGGCTATTGTAATAGCGAAAATCAGTAATAGCCCGGTGATGGTGTTTTTATCCAAAATCTAATCTATGTCTTTCGGTGTTCGTGTTAATCTGGTCCCCGGGGTAGCCGTCAATCTGTCAGTCAGTGATTGTAATAAGGAGACCATTTGAGCATCAATTTCTTTGTAGGAAAGATTGTCTGATATAGCAATGAAGACTGCATGAATCCCAATGGTGTTCGTTTGGATAGATTCAGGCAGCAGATGCTGATTCAACCGGAAAGCCTCCCGGATCCAACGCTTTACGCGATTGCGATCTACGGCCCGGCGGAACAACTTTTTTGGAGCAATGAACCCGAACATACAACTCTCTTGCGGGTTTTCATAGACGCGGAACCGACACAGCAGGGGAGGTTTCTTAAGGACGGTTGAGCGCGAAAACAGACGCTGAAAGTTGCGTTTACCCCGCAGTATTTTTGAGCGGGGCAACGATTGATCAGGGTCAGATCCGATCACGAATCTATTTTGCTCCTTTGTGTGAGTCACTTACTGTAAGCTTGTGACGGCCTTTCGCCCGTCGTCTTTTAAGCACGTTTCGTCCGTTTTTGGATTTCATGCGCTTGCGGAATCCGTGCTTGTTTGATCTCTTTCGTTTACTTGGTTGGTACGTACGTTTCATAACCTAAACTTGTAATAATTCAAAAATCTGATTTTTTGATAGACTTGAAAAATACGAAGAATTAAGTAAAAGTCTAATCAAGATTTTAATGATTTTCTCTATTCGCCACTCAATCTAACAGTCTTTCTGTCGTTAGATTGATGGAATAACCTCCGGCGGTACAATTCTTGCTCTAAAAGATTGTTGCGTACTGTTGAACAGGCAGTATTGAAGCCTTACATTTATAAGTTAATTTAAATCGCAGTTTTCTCTTCATGTTAGATCAAATATCCAATTTTCTTACATCTATTTTCGGTACAAAAAGCGAGCGGGATCTGAAAAAGATCTGGCCGATCGTTGATGAAATCAAGAGTTTCGAAGATGAGATGAAAGCTCTCAGTGACGATGAGCTCAAACAAAAAACAGAATCTTTCCGTCAAATGATCGCCGATGAAACAGCGGAGGTCGATCAGCAGATCGATGAGGTGAAAGAGAAAATGGATTCGAATGATGAATCCATCACCCTGGAGGAACGGCGTGAGCTTTCCGATCAGCTGAAGGAACTTGAGGAAGAGTGGCTGGTGATTCTTGAAGAGCTGTTTGATGAGATTATGCCGGAGGCGTTTGCAGTTATGAAGGATACATGCCGCCGCTTTGTCGGAAAATCATGGAATGTTGCCGGTACAGATATTGAGTGGAATATGGTTCCGTATGATGTTCAGCTGGTCGGTGCCATTTCAATGCATCAGGGATCTATCGCAGAGATGAAGACTGGTGAAGGTAAAACGCTGGCCGCCATTTTCCCGGCTTATCTGAATGCGCTTGCCGGCCGTGGTGTGCACGTGGTGACGGTAAATACCTACCTCGCACGCCGTGATGCCGAGTGGAATGAGCCTATATTTAACTTCCACGGACTGACGGTTGATTGCGTTGACCATTACAATCCAAATTCAGAGCCGCGCAGAAAAGCGTATCGCGCCGACATCACTTACGGTACTAATAATGAGTTCGGGTTTGATTATCTGCGCGACAATATGGTTGCTGAAGAGGAGCAGCTTGTTCAAAGGGGCTATCACTTCGCCATTATTGATGAGGTTGACTCTATTTTAATTGATGAGGCCAGAACACCGCTTATTATTTCAGGGCCGGTTCCACAAGGCAACGACTCTCAAAAATACGAGGAGATGAAGCCGCGCGTGGAGTCACTTGTAAATGCCCAAAAAGCGTTAGTTGCCCAGCTGGTTAATGAGGCGGAAAAACATCTGTCGGAAGATAACACTGACGACGCGGGACTTGCCCTTTTCCGGGCGTACCGGGGATTTCCAAAAAATCCGAAATTCAAAAAAATGTTGCAGGAGCCGTCTATCCAGAAGCTGTTGCAGAAAACAGAAAATCTCTACCTCGCTGATAACGCCAAAAATATGCCGTTTATCGATGAGTATCTCTTCTATGCGGTAGACATGAAGATGAAGAATATCGAAATGACCGAAAAAGGCCGGGAATTTCTTACCAAAGGTGATGAAGATGAAGAGTTTTTCATTATTCCCGATCTTGGGCTTGAGACCTCTGAAATTGAAGAAGAGGTAAAAGATCTTGAGAAAGAGAAAGTTGCAGAGGTTGAAGGGAAGGATGATTTCAGCGACGAGTATAAAGAGAAGAAAATTGAAGAAGCCCGTCAGGAAGTTCAGGAGGAGCGTGAAAAACGTTTTAATAAGCTCCATCGTCTGTTTGCCGAACGGAGTGAGCGAATTCATACTATCAATCAGCTTCTGAAGGCATATACACTCTTTCAGCGTGAGGATGAATACATTGTTCAGGAAGGGAAGGTGAATATTGTGGATGAACATACCGGCCGTGTGCTTAGCGGGCGCCGGTACTCTGACGGCCTCCACCAGGCTATTGAGGCAAAAGAGAACGTAAAAGTAGAGGCGGCGACACAGACCTACGCAACAATTACGCTTCAAAACTTTTTCAGGATGTACCATAAGCTGTCCGGTATGACCGGTACAGCTGCTACGGAAGAGGGTGAGTTTAACGAAATTTATGATCTGGACGTGGTGGTTATACCCACAAACAGGCCGATTGTACGGGATGATAAGGACGATCTGATTTTCAAAACCAAGCGCGAGAAATTCAACGCAACGATTGAAAAGATCAGGGAATATCACGAGAAGGGTCAGCCGGTATTGGTAGGTACAACCAGTGTAGACGAATCTGAAAAGATAAGCCGGATGCTGAAGAGCCAGAAGATTCCGCACAACGTATTGAATGCAAAACAGCACGCCCGCGAAAGTGAAATTGTAGCAGAGGCGGGGCGGCCCGGAGCCGTGACGGTGGCAACCAACATGGCCGGTCGTGGTACGGATATTAAACTGGCTCCTGAAGTGAAAGAGAAAGGAGGGCTGGCAATTCTCGGTACTGAACGTCACGAATCCCGCCGTATTGACCTTCAGCTTCGCGGACGTGCCGGACGCCAGGGAGATCCCGGTGAGTCGCAGTTCTTTGTCTCGCTCGAAGATGAGCTGATGGAGCTGTTTGGTGGATCCGATAGGATTGCCAACATCATGGATAAACTGAATTTTGAGGAAGGGGAAGTGATACAGCATCCCTGGATTTCCAAATCCCTTGAGCGTGCACAGAAAAAAGTGGAGCAAAACAACTTCAGCATCAGAAAACGTCAGCTGGAGTTTGATGATGTCCTGAACAACCAGAGAAAAGTGGTTTACTCACGCCGTCGTCACGCGTTGATCGGTGATCAGCTGCAGAGTGACATCTTCGACATGATAGAGGATATGATTGTTGATGTGGTAAATGAACACTATTTCGAAGGCCGGTATGAGCAGCTCCGGGACGATATTCTGAGACTCCTGGCCGTGGATATTGAACTCGACCGCGATAAGTGGGGCATGCTTGGTGAAGATGGCATGATTGATATGATTCTGAACCGCGCATACGATAACTATCGCAAGAAAGAGCGTTTGGTAGCAGAACCGCTCTACAGAATAGTTAACCAAATTCAGGAATCGGACTCCGAGAAAAAGCCGACGAAGATTCAGGTTATCTTTTCTGATGGTATCCGCCGTATGCGTGTGGTTGTTGATGTTGAAAAAGCATCTAAAAATGAAGGCCGTGAAGTTGCACGATCTCTTGAACGAACCGCAATTTTAAGTACCATCGATAACAAATGGATGGAGCACTTGCGTGAGCTCGATACGGTGAAAGAGGGGATTGGCCTGCGGTCATTCGCTCAGAAAGATCCGCTGATGGAGTACAAGCGTGAGGCGTTCGAGATGTTTAAGACTCTAATTTCAGAGATTAACCGCGAGACAATCACAGTGATATGGAAAGCTGTTCCCGAAATGCAGAAAGATCGTGGCGATCAGATCCAGCAGGCACAGAAATCGAAAAGTAAAATTGATCTCGACCGTGCCAGTGCACAACAGGCCGACTCTACAAATATGGGCTTCAGGGGCGCAAAGCAGCAGGAGGGTCAAAACGGAAACCAGCAGCAGCGGGGATCAGCTCCCGGTGAAAAACGCCAGCCTGTAAGCGTGGATGATGAGCCCGGACGTAACGACTACGTGAAAGTGCAGAACATGGGAAGCGGCGAAACGAAAGAGCTAAAATGGAAGTATGCCAAGAAAATGGTAAATGAAGATGGCTGGATCCTGGTCGAGAAATAACGAGATAATTAGCCTTTAGCGTGCGGATGCGAAAATAAAACCTCACTTGAGGGGTTTATCTGGAGTATTCAAACATTATACCAGGACTTAGAAAAAGACACTTAAGAAAGCGACAGCAGATTATGACTCTGTTGCCGCTTCTTTTGTTTTAAACTCAATGATCAGCGCTACAATTACATAGAGTATTACAAGCGGTACAAATCCGAACAGAACCCACTGTACAAACGTGGGCAGGTAAGTGCTGGTGATTGAATCGAGATACAGATAAAAAAGATATAGTATATAGCTGCTAAGAAATATGGCTCCTTCAATTCGTTTGATGCGCCGGCCCGTAAAGAAGATTGGAAAACAGAGAAGAGATACGGCCATCAGGATAATGTATTCTACCTCAAGGAGTGAATCCTGAACCGGAATACCTGAGATAAACAGGCCCGATATACCGATAACGGAGAGGATATTCAGAATATTACTGCCCACAATACTCCCGACGGCAAGGTCTTTCTCCCCGCGCACGGCAGCAAGGATTGAGGTCACAATTTCAGGTAGTGATGTCCCTATGGCTACAATAGTCAGGCCGATCACCAGCTCACTTACTCCGGCTTTCTCTGCAAAAATTGTAGCTGACTCCACCATCCATCGGGCACCGAAAATGAGCATGATCAGGCCAGCAATCGAGAGAAGTCCACTCTTCCAGGGCGACCCTGCTTTTAATGACTCTTCTTCAGTCAGGCTGGACTTCCCGCTGAACCGAACCAGCGCATACAAGTAGATAATGAGGCAGAGGAAAAGGAGAGCACATTCCCAAAACGTAATAATATTGTTAAGTGAAAGAAGGATAAGAATCAGCGTCGAAGCTATCATCACCGGCAGATCGAACCGTATGAGGTTTTTATGAACCTGAAGTGGAATGATAAGCGCGGCGAGACCGAGTATCAGGAGCGTGTTTGTAAGGTTGCTGCCTATTACGTTACCCATAAGGATATCGGGCTGATTCATAAGTCCGGCTTCAATGCCAACGGCCAGTTCAGGAGCACTTGTTCCGAATGCCACAACGGTGAGGCCAATCACAAGCTTGGATACGCCGAGGGATGCCGCAAGTTTTGATGAGGAACGGACCAATACTTCTGCTCCCCAAATGAGTGCAATGAGGCCAAAAATGAACCAGAGTGTAGGTATCGCCACGGTGTATGCTGAGGTTTCGTTAGGTTAATTTGATGTGGTTGATCTTTCGACGCATGAAGATAGGAATGTTAAAGGCCAATGTCTTACTGCCCTTAAATCGCTGCCATGAAAGATCGGGGACAGGCATCGGTCGAATCAAAATAGGCTCATATATCCGGATTGAAACCGAAGGTGTACGTGATGGATTTTTTAGTAGTTGTGGCTGCTACAAAAAAGCAGCTTTGAAAAAATAGAAAGCCAGAACAAAGCTGACAACTACCTTTATGACGGTTCCCACAAAAAAGCCGATAAATGAACCGATCGCAGCCCTTAACGCTTTGTCGGAATTTTGTCCAGCCACCAGTTCGCCGATAAACGCCCCGGCCATTGGCCCGAAGATGATGCCAAAGGGCGGAAAAAGAAACAGACCGGCTATACCGCCAATGATACAGCCCCAAACACCGTAACGGGTGCCGCCCAAGCGGTTTGACCCCACGGCGGGAAGGATGTTTTCCAAAGACATAACCACGACTACAATAATTGCCCAGTATACGAGAAACATTGCCGTAAAGGGCGTTGTGCTGGTAAGCTGAAGTGCAAGAAGACCAAGATAGCTGAATGGCAGTCCGGGGAATACAGGTAAAAATGATCCGATAATGCCGGCAATAATAAGTGCCGCTCCGATGACAATAATGAGGATGTCCATGGTCTGATAGTAGTTTGTGTCTATTATTATACGAACCTTTGCGTGGCGTGTACTGCCGGTTTACCTGGGCAACAGATGCTCATACGCGATGAGAGCCGGAAAGTTTTGTAGCTACTGAATTTCATTCAGCTCTTGTTCTACCTGATCAATGATTGCATGCCCGGTAACCAGGTCAACGGCCTTACTGATATCATCTTTGAAATAGTGGTCTTCAGTGGCGTGCGGGATTTCAGACCGAACGAATTTATGCGCGATGTCAACGCCTATTCCCGGTTTTAGAGGGTGCCTGAAATCGAGTGCTTGTGCCGCAGTAAAAAGCTCAATCGCCAGTACCTGTTCAACATTTTTGTAAATCTGATACAGGTGAAGGGCGCTGATACTTCCCATGCTTACATGATCTTCCTGCCCCATACTGGTTGGGATTGAATCTACAGATGATGGATGCGCCAATACCTTATTCTCGGACACAAGTGCAGCAGAGGTGTACTGGGGAATCATGAATCCGGAGTTGATACCGGTCTTCTCCATCAGGAGTTTCGGCAGGCCGTCGTGCCCTTCCAGTAAAAGATATGTGCGGCGTTCAGATATGCTTGCAAGTTCAGCCAGTGCTATTTTGGAGTAGTCAAGAACCAGTGCCAGGGGCTGCCCGTGAAAATTCCCGCCGCTTAAAATATCACCGTTTTCAAGCACAAGCGGATTGTCAGTCACCGAGTTTATTTCTGTTTCAACAGTCTGAATGGCGTGGGCGATGGCGTCGCGGCTCGCCCCGTGAACCTGCGGTATACATCGGAGCGAATATGGATCCTGTACTTTACCACAGTGGCGATGCGATTCCAGTATTTCGCTGCCTGTTAAAAGGGTGCGAATATTCCCGGCTGAAACTTTTTGCCCATTGTGGGGCCGTAACCTGTGAATACGCTTATCAAACGGCGTGATACTGCCCTGCAGCGCCTCCAGGCTCATGGCGCCGATGAGATCCGCCATTTTTAAAAGGTGCAATGATTTTTGAAGTACGAATGCCCCGTAAGCACTCATTAGCTGTGTTCCATTGATAAGTGACAGCCCGTCTTTTGCCTGCAGGTCGATCGGCTGAAGGTTATGATCGTCCAGGAGTGATTTTGCCGGGACTGGTTGAGTGCCACTCTCATCCCAGAACTCACCAAATCCCAGGAGTGGCAGCGCCATATGAGCTAGCGGGGCGAGGTCACCGGAAGCTCCGACACTCCCTTTTTCTGGTATGACGGGAATCATATCGTTCTCAATGAAAAAAAGAAGCCGTTCAAATGTTTCTTCAGAAATGCCGGAATAGCCAATTCCAAGGGCATGAACTTTCAGCTTCATCATCAGCCTTGCAATCTCTTTTGGGATGGGGTCGCCTGTCCCTACTGCATGCGAGAGGATCAGATTACGCTGAAGTTGTTTTAGTGCGTCAGCCCCTATTTTCTGACGAGCCAGAGCGCCAAATCCGGTATTTATACCGTAGGACGTACGTCCCTCGTCAAGCGCGCGCTCCACGATGGCCCGCGATGCACGCACGGCGGAAGCGTCATTCCGAAGTCCGGAGAGGCTCCTGGAGAGATCGGTGCTGAGATTTTTAATAGCAACTCTCATCATGGCATAATCACTGACGTTAAATCGTAGGTTTCTGGAATCCCGATTGATGTATGAAAAAACATTGTATGTAACAAAGGCTTAAAAATAGGATTCATTTTAAAATATTAATAAAAATTAATAAAGCCTTAATCTAAAAAAGATTCAGAGATGTAATGGCACGGCATATTTGCTTGCTTTCTTTATTATAGACTATTAGAGACCGTTTATGTCCATTATCGTAAAAATAAAATTTAGGGAGTATAATCAAACTCAGAGATTTAAATGGGGCTGTAAGTGCAACGGTAAATGGAACATATTCAAGGGCTTTCAGTAAATCTACCTGCTGCATAGAGAAGATTTAGAAGCACTCACTAGGAGTCTGTCGGACATGACTCGAATGTAAAGAAAAAATAACCGAAACGCTCTGCGGGTATTTATCTTTCTATGGCGGGTTGGAATTTTTTCTGATGTCATTATCAGATATAGGACTCCCGGGATGACTTATCCCGCCAATACATGCATCCGCTTGAGA
>Ga0307966_1003211_pt1 | contig 12365 bp, 10 predicted proteins | sample OrgLakmetagen646_FD_203141 | JGI IMG/M metagenome (GOLD analysis project Ga0307966, IMG submission 203141) | Saline water microbial communities from Organic Lake, Antarctica - #646 | ecosystem: Environmental > Aquatic > Non-marine Saline and Alkaline > Saline | place: Antarctica: Organic Lake... | reverse complement strand
GTGACGTTGGGGCTTGCTGGGACAACGCCGTTGTCGAGCGCTTCTTGGGTAGCTTAAAGCATGATTTGATCTTTAAAGTGGCCCAGTCTACGCGTGAACATATGAAGCAAGATGTGGCGGCTTATATGAGGTATTACAACCAGAAATGGTTTCATTCGAGCAATGGCGATATGTCGCCAGTGAACTTTGAAAATTCTCAAATAAAAGTGCCCGGTTTGAGTTAACCAGAACAGACCTGTACATTTACCCCAATGACCTCAAAGTGGTGAAACTGACCGGTGAACAGGTCGCAGAGTGGCTGGAGCGGTCTGCGGGTCAGTTCAATACCGTCGACCCAGCTGCCAGTGGTATGCAACCCCTGGTCGACGACAGCTTCCCGACTTACAACTTCGATGTTATTGACGGTATCAGCTACCTCATCGACGGCAGCGTGGTCAACGACCAGCACCGAATCGTCGATGTACAGTTTTAGGGAAAGCCCATCGACCCCGACCAGGAATTCCTGATCGCCACCAACAACTACCGTGCCGGTGGTGGTGGCAGTTTCCCGGGTTTGAACGGCAGCACCGTGGTCATCGATGCGCCAGATAATAACCGCGATGTGATCGCCAATTATCTGCTGTCGCAAGGCACCTTCAACCCGTCGGCTGATAACAACTGGCAGTTTACTGACTGGGGCAATGCCGACGTTATGTTCAAAACATCTCCCAAGGCTGAAGAATTGGCTACTGAAAACATGAAGCCAGGTGAACTGGACGAGGCAGGTTTCCGGGTATTTACCTTCAACTGATCGTTCACCTTATTGCAAGTCTTCGTTCCGGAGCTTGCGGATGGGGCATGGAAGCCCCTTTTAAAGCGGTCAATAACGGTTACCTTCCCTGTGTGTCAACCTAAGTACGAATTAACTGATTTGAGTTAACATAGATATCAGCCTGCTAGCTTTCAAATGGAGTGAATCATAGCAGCGGTATAGTGAATAACTCCCCAGGTGTATGTTCAAGTACAACTGTAGAGCTGGAGAATTCTGACTTAGATGGCCAACCTATTGGCTTTGAAAACTCACCGTCCAATCATGACGATGTCTCATTCTTGGTTAGGCGGCTGGTGACTGAGGTCACTGAATCGTGTCGCTGGCATCCTTGTGCCGGCGACGTTTTACCCTGATGTCAGTGTCTAGACAATACCTGACCCGGACTGATTGAGGTCTGTGGGCCGCTGCGCAGCGCACTGTGAGCGATAGCCGCTGTTGCGATAAGTTGCTATGGGATCGATGGCGCCACCGGCCTGGAGTCGGGCCATTTGCAAGACGGACTCCACATCCAGGTTGTAGGCGGCCTTCAGGGTAGCCTGGGCCATCAGAGGGTCGTTGTTTTTCTGATAGTCGATCAGTTTATCCCGGTCGACCAACAGCGCCTTGACGTAAGCACGCTGCACTTCGGCGGCGCTATAGATCAGGCTTTCGATCGGGTCGGTTACATTGTGTGACTGGTCGAGCATGTAGAAGGGGGCAAATGCACTGTCCCGCTGCTTGACATCGACCAGTTCGTTGAAGACCAGGAACAACTGGTAAGGATCAATGGAACCGCTATCGAGATCGTCATCGCCGTATTTACTGTCGTTGAAATGGAAACCACCCAGCTTGCCAAATTGAGCCAGGCGACTGACGATCATTTCAATGTTGACGTTGGGCGCATGGTGTCCCAGATCGACCAGGCACAGGCAGCGATCGCCAGTCTCTTTGGCGGCAAGGTAGCTGCTGCCCCAGTCCTGAATCACGGTTGAGTAAAAAGCTGGCTCAAACATTTTGTGTTCAAGCAACATGTTCCAGTCACGGGGCAGGGCGTTGTAAATGGTCCGGGCGCTTTCCAGGTAGCGGGCAAAACTGTCCTGGAAGTTTTGTTGGCCCGGGAAATTGGATCCATCACCGACCCAGACGGTTAGCGCATCGGATCCCAGCTTTTGGCCCAATTCAATGACGTCAATGTTATGTTCAACGGCCAGATTCCGCACACTTGCGTCAGTGTGCGTTAGGCTGCCGTATTTGTAGGATTTATCCTGGCCTTTCTGGTCCTGAAAGGTGTTTGAATTCATCGCGTCAAAACCCAGGTCCCGGGCTTCGGCATAGCCTCGCAGTTCGGCCGGATCTTTGGGCCGGTCCCAGGGAATGTGCAGTGATACCTTGGGCGTGACGCGTCCCAGTTGCTGAATGACCGAGCAATCGTCCAGCTTCTCAAAGATATTCCTTGGTTCACCTGGCCCGGGGAAACGGGCAAAACGAGTACCGCCCGTGCCCACGCCCCAGGAGGGAAGGGCGACCGTTAGCTGGCTAGCGGTCGCGGTCAGGTCGCGGATGTCGATGTTTTTGCGATTGAGCTTTTCAGCCAGCGCTTCGTAATCCCGGTTAAGATCGGTTGCCTGGCGTTCGTTGTCTTCTGCAATGCGTTCATTTTTTATCATTGTTGTCATGGTGGCACCTGTTCACAAATCTTTGATAGTCCGGCTTAGCGGGTGAAAGACGGGGCGTGGCCCGCATCTACATTCAAGATATTTCCGGTGGACTTTGCCGAGGCATCCGAAACGAAAAAGTAGATGGCTTCGGCAATGTCTTCCGGCAACACACTGAGTTTTAACAAGCTGCGCTGACGGTAGTGATCTTCAAGTTCATCCGTTGACAGATTGTAAGCATCTGCTCGTTCTTCTTTCCATTTTCCGGTCCAGATTTTGGAGCCACGTAACACTGCGTCCGGGTTAACCACATTGGCGCGAATGCCATGCGGTGCCCCTTCAAGCGCGACACAACGGGCAAGTTGTATTTCAGCCGCTTTTGCCGTGCAGTACGCACTGGCGTTGGCGGAAGCAACCAAGCCGTTCTTGCTGGATACAAACACAACATTACCGCCCATGTCTTGCTGCTTCAAAACCTTGAACGTTTCACGGGTGACCAGGAAATACCCGGTTGAAAGAATGTCCTGGTTTCTATTCCACAGCTCCAGCGATGTGTCTTCCAGTGGTGCCGATGAGGCAATTCCGGCGTTTGATACCAGAATATCAACACCGCCAAAGGCAACGCTCGCGTGCTTCAAGCCGGCTACCACGTCTTGTTCACGCGTCACGTCCATGCGCAAAGCGGTGACGCTGTCTTGGCCGAAGGCTTTGGAGAACTCTGCTGCAGTTGTATCCAGGCTGTCCTGATCGATATCCAGTAGAACGACACAGGCGCCTTCCCGAATCAATCGAGCGGCGGTGGCCTGTCCAATACCGCCCGCACCTCCGGTTACCGCAGCAATGCGCCCGACCAGAGACTTCGGCTTGGGCATGCGCTGCAGCTTGGCTTCTTCGAGCAACCAATATTCGATGTCGAAGGCTTCCTGTTCTGGCAAGCCAATATACTCGCTTACGCCTGAAGCACCGCGCATTACATTGATGGCGTTAACGTAAAACTCCCCGGCAATTCGCGCAGTGGCTTTATCTTTGGCGAAAGAGAGCATGCCAACGCCCGGCACCAGATAAATAACCGGGTTGGAATCTCGCATCACTGGGCTGTTAGGTCGTTTGCAACGGTCGTAGTAGGCGCTGTAGTCACGATTGTAAGCGGCCAGCTGATCGTCAAGACCGGCCAGTACGTTATCGATGTTATCTTTGGTTGGGTCGTAGTCAACGACCAGAGGTTTGATTTTGGTGCGCAGGAAGTGGTCAGGGCATGAGGTGCCCATTTCGGCCAGTCTATTCAGGTCGTTGGAGTTGACAAACTCAAGCACCCCGGCAGAGTCATTGAAGTGACCGATCTGGCGTTGAACCTTGCTGGTTTTGCCGCGAATGGTGGGCATCAGCCGGCTGGCGACATCCCGGCGCTTGGTGTCATCCAGGCTTTGAAAACGAGCGCCCGAAAAGGCAGGCTTGTCCTTCAATTGCGCATCCAGCCAAGTCTGGGCTTTGTTGATCATTTCCAGTGATGTTAGGTAGCACTCCCGGGCGGTTTCTCCCCAGGTAAAGAGCCCGTGTGCTTCAAGGACAACGCCTTTTAAATGCGGATCGGCGCGTGCGATCTTCTCCAACTCCAGGCCTAGTTGAAAGCCAGGGCGGAGCCAGGGCAGCCAGGCAATTTCCTGACCATAAACCGTTTCGGTCAGCTCCCTACTGTTCTTTGATGCCGCGATGGCGATCACCGCATCCGGGTGCAAATGATCGACGTGGGTAAAGGGTACATAGGCGTGCAGCGGCGTATCAATGCTGGCGACTCGGGTATTCAGGTTAAAGTTGCAGTGCGGCAGGTTGCCGACCATTTCGTCTTCATGTTCTTTGCCGCGATACAGGTCTTTGAGTGCGTTCAGCTTGTCGATATACAACGTCGAAAAGCCGTCCAGTCCAATGCTCCCTATGTCACCGCCGGATCCTTTGACCCAGAGCACTGTGGTCGATTCACCGGTCAGGGGGTCCTTTTCCTGAATCTTGGCCGACGTGTTGCCTCCCCCGTAGTTAGTAACCCGAATGTCAGAGCCAAGCAAGTTTGATCGATATTGAAGCTTTTCTGCCTCAGACAAGGTGCTGGCGTGCCTATCATTCCATAAATCAGGGATTAGTGTTGTGCTATTAGCCATTTATCGTCTCTCCTGTCTTGCCAGACATGGTTGGCAAAACCGCATAATCAGTCAATATAGTTTAAAATGAGGCAATCAGCGGGTTGGGATGATTGATATTGAAGCAAAGTATTGATCTGGACCCCTCAAATGTCAATGCCGATCAATAAGTGTCATATAGAGCTTGATAATGATTGAAATTGAAATATAGTGACGAGTGAGGATTGAAAATGCATGAAGTTGAACGGCATAGAATCATTCTGGCCGAGGTGGAAGAGAAGCCCATAGCAACCCTGGGATACCTGGTGGAACTGCTAGGGGCGTCAGAGGCCACCGTCCGGCGAGACATCAATGAATTGCATCAGCAAAGGAAGCTGAAGAAAGTCCGGGGTGGGGCAGAAGCTTTGCATCCACCGAGCAACACGGCATTGGTTGGTAGGCCCTATTCGGTTAATCAGACAATTAACGCGAAGGCCAAGCGGGAAATTGCCCGGGCCGCAGTTGGCCTGCTTGAAGACGGCATGTCGGTGACCATCAGTGGTGGTACCACGACCTTCTTCATGGCGGAGTTCATGCGGCTGCGCAAGCTCCATGTGTTGACCAATTCGTTTGTGATGGCCGAGCATCTGGTGAAACGCAGTAAGTGCGTGGTGACCTTGCCGGGAGGCAGTGTTTACCGGGAACAAAACATCATTTTGAGTCCGTTTCCAAATGATGTTTCAAGCCGGTTTTATGCGTCAATGTTGTTTATTGGTGCTCAGGGAGTCGGTCCTCAGGGGGTAATGGAGGCAGACCCACAGATTGTGCAAGCGGTTATGAAATTGGTGGATCAGGCCGATCAGCGGGTGTTGTTGGTTGATAGCAGCAAGTTTCAAAGTCGCAGCAATCTGATTGTGTGTCCGCTGTCCCGGGTAGATATCGTGATTACTGACGACGGCATCGATCCGAAAAGCCAAAAAATGATTGAGGATGCAGGCTGTCAGTTAAAGATTGTAAGTACCAAGAACGCAAGTAACACAATTGGAAACAGCACGACCGAAACATCCGTTCACCCTGACTAGCAGGCCGCCTGGCAGCAGTGGGGTAACAATAAAAACAATGGAGAATGACATGAGTAAGAAATTGTTTTCAGCCCTGGCTGTTGTACTGTCTATGGTTTTCCTGGCTCCGGCACATGCCGAAGAAAATGTTCGCATTGCTCTGGTAGTTAAGGCGTTGGGTATTGGCTTCTTTGAAGCGGCCAACAAAGGCGCACAGGAAGCTGCGCAAGAACTGGGGGATGTTGAAGTCATCTATACCGGTCCGACGTCCACCACCGCTGAAGGGCAAATTGAAGTCATCACCTCTTTGATTGCCCAGCGTGTTGACGCCATCGCGGTCTCCGCAAATGACACCCAGGCACTGGTACCCATTTTGCGCCGTGCACAACAGCGTGGCATCAAAGTTATTTCGTGGGACTCAGGCGTCGCCGAGGAAGGTCGACTGGCTCATCTCAACCCATCGAGCAACGAACTGATTGGCCGGATGAACGTCAGCCTGGCGGCGAACGCACTTGAGCAAAAGGGTGTCTCCAGTGGCCAGATGGCTATTTTAAGTGCCACACCCACCTCCACCAACCAGAATATCTGGATTGATGAGATGGAAAAGGCACTGCCTGAATTCTCGCAACTGGAACTGGTCGACACGGTGTATGGCGACGATATGGCCGACAAGAGCTATCGCGAAGCGGTTGCTTTGTTGCGTAACCACCCGGACCTGGACGTGATTGTTGCTCCCACTACGGTTGGTATTTTGGCAGCCGCGCAGGCCGTCAGTGATCAGGGTCGTGTCGGTGAAGTCTATGTGACCGGACTGGGCTTGCCCTCTGAACTGGCCGGTCACGTTGCCAGTGGCGCCATCCATAGCTTCGCCATCTGGAACCCGATCGATCTTGGCTATGCGGCAACAATGCTTGCCTACAATCTGGTCAAAGGTGTCGGTAACGACAAGGAAATTCCCATGGGTAGAATGGGTGTCGCAGAACTGGACGCTGATGGCAGTGCTGCCATGTCTGATCCGTTCATTTACGATGCCTCCAACGTGGATGAGTTCGCGTCTATCTTCTGATTGACCGGCACTACGTTAGTCAGGGTGCTGCCGGTTAAGGCAGTGCCCTGTGCAGACAGCCCGGATCACACTCCGGCTGACAGAAAACTGCAGTACATCAGTCATCAACAACGATAAAGATAAGACTTATGGAACAACAAGACGCTGTATTTTCGCTGCGCGATGTCACCAAGACATTCCCCGGCGTTAAAGCGCTCGATCGTGTGAAGCTGGATCTCTATCCCGGTGAAGTGACTGCGCTGATCGGTGAAAATGGTGCCGGTAAGTCCACTCTGGTTAAGACCCTGACCGGTATCTACCAGCCGGATGCAGGCAGCATCTACTTTCAGAGCAAACCCATTATTATCGGCAATCCGGAGGATGCCCGCCAGTTGGGGATCACCGCCATCCATCAGGAAACGGTTCTGTTTGATGACCTGTCGGTTACTGAAAACATATTTGCCGGGAACTACATTAGCAAGGGTTTTTTCAAGCAACTTGACTGGGCTGCCATGCGTCAGCGCACCCGGGAAATTCTACTTGAGATAGAAGCACCGCTGGACCATGATGCTCTCTTGCGCGGGCTCAGTATTGGCCAAAAGCACATGGTCGCCATTGCCCGGGCATTGTCTTGTGATGCGCACGTGGTCATTCTGGATGAGCCTACCGCTGCGTTGTCACACCATGAAATTCAGGAACTGTACGCCATCGTGAACCGGCTCAAGGCCGCGGGTAAGGCGATCATGTTCATTACCCATAAATTCGATGAGATTTTTGCCATTGCCGATCGCTATGTTGTGTATCGGGATGGAGCCTTTGTTGGCGAAGGTATGATCAGTAATGTCAACGAACAGACACTGGTTGAAATGATGGTCGCGCGAAGTATGACGGAGCCTTTTCCCAAAGTAGAGGCAACCATCGGTGAACCCGTATTGAGTGTGCGTGACTTTAACCACCCTACTGAATTTGCCGATATCAATTTCACTGTACGAGCTGGAGAAATCCTCGGCTTTTACGGGTTGGTCGGCTCCGGTCGAACCGAAATCATGCAGGCGTTGTATGGTTTGTCAAAAGCCGCCACCGGTGACGTTGAGATTATGGGCCAGAGCGTACATCTCAAATCGCCGGCCGATGCCATTGCTGCCGGTCTGGTTTATGTGCCGGAAGAGCGCCAGCAGCAGGGTGCTATTGTCGACTTACCCATTTACCAAAACATTAGTTTGCCCCAGTTGAACAAACTGAACCCCTTTGGTTTTCTGCGTGAGGCCGGCGAGTATGACCTGGCAAGGTCCTATGGCGAGCGTCTGCAGGTTAAGGCCTCAAGCTGGAGCCAACCGGTTAATAATCTTTCCGGGGGTAACCAGCAAAAGGTCGTCATCGCCAAGTGGCTGGCGACGCAACCCAAAGTCATTGTAATGGATGAGCCGACCAAGGGCATAGACATCGGCTCCAAGGCCGCTGTGCATCGTTTCATGTCGGAGCTGGTTCAGGAAGGGCTGGCGGTCATCTTGGTGTCGTCTGAGTTGCCCGAGGTGATGGGTATGGCCGATCGGATTATCGTGATGCACGAGGGGCTGATCGTCGGTGAGCTGGACCGTAATAAGGCCACTGCAGAGCGCATTGTCGGCCTGGCAACCGGAGGTATCGCCGCATGACGAATAACGGATTACTGAAGCATCGCGAATCGGCGCTGGCACTGGTCATCGTGGTGCTGATTCTCACCGTCGCCGCAATTACTCCCGATTTTCTATCAGCCAAAAGCCTGCTGGGTGCCTTTAACGATACCTCCATGCTGATGATATTGGCGATGGGACAGATGCTGGTTATTCTGACCCGGTGTATTGATCTGTCAGTAGCGGCCAACCTCGCCCTTACCGGCATGGTGGTAGCCATGATCAACGCGGCCATGCCGGGTGTGCCAATTCCCTTGTTGATCGTATTGGCGATGGTCATGGGCTCGGTACTGGGTGCCATCAATGGTTTTTTTGTCTGGAAAGTCGGTGTGCCCGCCATTGTTGTGACTCTGGGGACCATGAGTATCTACCGCGGGGTTGTCTTTCTGTTGTCGGACGGTGCCTGGGTCAATTCGCATCAAATGAGCGCGAGCTTTATTGACTTCCCGCGGAATACCCTGATCGGGCTGCCGGTCATGAGCTGGATTGCCCTGGTTGTGGTTGCGATGCTATTTTTCGTGACTCGTCACCTGCGGTTTGGCCGTGACTTCTATACCGCCGGTGGCAACCCCACTGCGGCCTTTTATACCGGCATCAATGTCGGGCAAGTCCAGTTCAAGGCCTTCGTTATTTCGGGTATGTTGGCCGGGCTCTGTGGTTACCTGTGGGTCTCAAGGTATGCGGTGGCCTATGTCGATGTTGCCAGCGGTTTTGAGCTGCAGGTGGTGGCTGCCTGCGTGATCGGCGGCGTCAGTATCATGGGCGGCCTGGGTACGGTTTTGGGCTGCGTACTGGGTGCTCTGTTTCTGGGCGTGATCAACAATGCCTTGCCGGTTATCGGTGTCTCACCGTTCTGGCAAATGGCGATTTCGGGTGCTGTCATCATCATCGCTGTTATTGCCAACGCCAAAGCCGAGAAGGCACCGGGTCGTATTATTCTGCGCCGGGCCGTTACTGGTGTCGCCGATGTTAACCCCACCGCCACTGTTGCGGCCAAAAGCTAAAGGGGCCTCTATGGAACACGTTATGACCCGTACGATTCCCAATACCCTATCGACTCCGTTCAAACGGTATTTCCTTCGCTGGGAAACCTTTTTGCTGCTGGTGACAGTGCTCGTCTTTTTTACCAACACTCAGATATCTCCGTACTTTCTCGATCCCTGGAGTTTGTCGGACATGACGTTCAATTTCTCGGAAAAGGCAATCATCGCCTTGCCGATGGCCATGCTTATCATATGCCGGGAAATCGATCTCTCTGTTGCTTCGACCATCGCTTTGTCGTCGGTGTGTATGGGGTTGGCTGCCCAGGCCGGGTTTGGCATTGAAGTGATATTTGCCCTGAGCATTATCGTTGGTATCGGCTGCGGTCTGTTTAACGGCTTCATCGTCACCTGGTTCAACATTCCATCCATTGTCGTGACCATTGGCACCATGAGTCTGTTTCGAGGTATTACCTATGTCATTCTGGGTGATACGGTGATTAGTGACTATCCACCAGAGTTCGCATTCTTTGGGCAGGGCTACGTAGCCTGGGTGATCTCCTTCGAGTTCACGCTGTTCATGATATTGGCTCTGGTGTTCTATGTGCTATTGCACCATACCAATTTTGGACGGCGTACCTATGCGATCGGCAACAATCCGGTCGGGGCGCTGTATTCCGGCATTAAGGTGAACAAGCACAAAGTGGTGGTGTTTGCTCTGGTCGGTGCCATGTCCGGTCTTGCCGCTATCTTGCTCACCTCGAGGCTCGGCAGTACCCGGCCGGGTATCGCCTTTGCCTGGGAATTGCAGATTGTTACCATGGTTGTATTGGGGGGTGTCAGCATTTTGGGCGGTTCCGGCACCATCCTGGGCGTTGTTATTGCTGTCTTTCTGATGGGATTGGTGACCTTTGGTCTGGGCCTGATCAACGTGCCTGGCATTGTCATGAACGTCATCATTGGTGCCATGCTGATCACGGTTATCAGTATTCCCGCGGTACTGGCCAGGTTTCGGGAGCGAAGGAGGCGATCAGTATGAGAATGGCGTCTGTCATGAAGCTATTTCCAGGCTGTGAAGCGGAGTACCGGCGTCGCCATGACGAGCTTTGGCCTGAGTTGGCAGACCACTTAGGCAATGCGGGAATAACCAATTACTCAATATTTCTGGATACCGAGTCCCTGCAACTTTTTGCCGTGTTTGACGCACCCGATAGCTTTGATCCGGAACAGGTTCGTAATCACCCCATGATGCAACGCTGGTGGGATTACATGGCGGATATCATGGAAACACGGTCTGACTCCAATGAGCCGTTGCAACATCCGCTGACCGAAGTATTCCGGTTCAATGCGAGGGATGCGGACTGATGATGGCTGATGTGACGGTTGTGTTTGATATCGGCAAGACAAATCTTAAGTTGTGCGCGCTAGAGCTGAAAACGGGTCACATCGTTGCCAGTCTGCGCACCACTAATGATGTTCGCTACGACGGACTCTACCCGCATGCCGATGTAGAGCGGAGCTGGCAATGGTTGTGCGACGGATTGGCAGAGTTGGGCAAACACTGGGCCATTCGGTCGATTGGCATTACCACACATGGTGCCACCGCCGCCTGTCTGGCCGGGGATGAACTCGAGTTGCCGGTGCTCGACTATGAACATCCAGGCATCGATAGCACCTCTGAAGCCTATCACGAGTTGCGACCGGATTTTTCAGAAACCCGAAGCCCGGGATTGCCGGCCGGGTTGAATCTGGGAGCGCAGCTCTACTGGCTGGAACGACAGCATGCTGAATCCTTTGCCCGGGTAACCCGTGTGCTAACGTACCCCCAGTATTGGGGTTGGCGGTTGTCGGGTGTTGCTGCATCCGAAGTGACGTCTCTGGGTTGCCATACGGATTTATGGAATCCGGCCGTATCGGATTTCTCAAGTTTGGTTGACAGACAACACTGGCGCCTCCTGTTTCCACCAAAGACAGATACCGGTGCTGAGCTTGGAACTCTGTTGCCGGAACTGGTAACAGAGCTGGGCCTTGATCCAGAGTGTGTTGTTTTTAACGGCATTCACGACAGCAATGCCTCGCTGGTGCCGCACCTAATGAAACTGGATGCACCTTTCGGCGTTGTTTCAAGCGGGACCTGGGCGGTAATAGCGGGTGTCGGGGCACCGCTTGAGGCGCTCGATCAAAGCGCTGACATGCTGGCCAATGTGAACGTATTCAACGATCCGGTTCCCTGTATACGATTTATGGGCGGTCGTGAATGGGAAACCTTACGCGGTTCTCCCGATTGCAGCTGGGACGACATTATAGACGTGCTGGACATGCAGGTTTATGCCATCCCCTCCTTTGTCGATCAGGGCGGGCCGTTTCAGAGTCACCAGGGCCGGTTTACCGGGCCGATACACCGCCTGAATGAAACCCAGAAAACAGCATTGGCAACACTCTATGTTGCTCTAATGACAGACCATTGCCTGAAACGGCTGCAGCAAAAGGGCGATATAATTATTGAAGGAGCCTTTGCTGCCAACGAATACTTCCTGACGGTTCTCGCTACGCTGCGTCCGTATCAGAGCATAGTAAAGAGTAGCGATGCGACGGGGACCACCCTGGGGACTGCGATGCTGTCCAACCCCGGGGCACAGTGGGTTATGACCTATCAGAAGCAAGGCAGTGCGCCTGAGTTGGAAACGGAACTTCTGGCGTATCGGGATCACTGGGTGCAGTTGTTGCCCACAGCCTAACAGGTTGTTGAAAAAGGCTTCCTGCCTTTTTCAACACACGAAAACCAAACAATGTGATTTTTACTTTTTTTACGAAATTAACGACTACCCGTCGTCGATTTGCCAGGACAGCCGAAATGTAGGGGGCACATGTCCTAGTAGGAGGCGGCTGACATTCTGTGAATTTCAACAGCCTGCTAAACCGCACAGTGACAACAGCCGTAATGGGTATAGCAGCAAGACACTGCAGACCGAGGATGGTCAGTTTGAATTAGCCACCCCTCGCGATCGGATGGGCAGTTTTGAGCCCAGGCTGGTCAAGAAGCACCAGCG
>Ga0307966_1003208_pt1 | contig 12366 bp, 10 predicted proteins | sample OrgLakmetagen646_FD_203141 | JGI IMG/M metagenome (GOLD analysis project Ga0307966, IMG submission 203141) | Saline water microbial communities from Organic Lake, Antarctica - #646 | ecosystem: Environmental > Aquatic > Non-marine Saline and Alkaline > Saline | place: Antarctica: Organic Lake... | reverse complement strand
CAAATAAGTGACATTGGTATTCGTGAAGATGATTTAGTCAGATTTAGAGCCTCTTTGTACTATCAGTTTCGTCGTTATATGAACATCGAAGTAGGTTATATTTACGACGAACGTAAAAGTAACCGAACTGTCATTGAATACGATCGAAATCAGTTCATAATCAGCGTATTATTCACGCTATAGTGGTTAAAAAATGAGGCATTTATGACGTTAAAGTTACCGTCACTAGTAAGGTATTTAACGCTGCTTGTTGTTTATATCTTTGCGGTCTGTGCGACTGCCCAGGCTCAAAGCAACGCGGACCTGAGCCAATACAAATTGGGTTCGGGCGACGTAGTAAAAATAACGGTATTTGGTCAAGAGGACTTGTCTGTACAAACTCGATTATCAAATATCGGGGCTATTAACTATCCTTTCCTCGGTGACATTAATTTAGTTGGACTTACGGTCAACCAAGTTGAAAGTAAAATTGACACCGGACTGCGTGGCGACTACTTAGTGAACCCGTCAGTATCGGTCACTGTGCTTGAATATAGGCCGTTCTTTATTGATGGCGCTGTAAATCGCCCTGGTGGCTACCCATATCAACCTGGTTTATCAGTCAATAAAGCAGCTGCATTGGCCGGCGGTTTTACTGAACGTGCGTCACGAGAAAAAATTATCATCGTTAGAAAAATTATAGGCGTTGAAACTACCATTGAAGCTGCTGCCTCAGACGTTATATTGCCCGGCGATATCGTGACTGTGCAAGAACGCTTTTTCTAAATATAGAGACCTATATGACCTCGCGCGCAAACGAACAAATCGAAGCAAAACTAAATGATACGGATATCATCGACGTTGGCCATTATTGGGGCATGGTTAAGAGCTACCTCTGGCGGATTGTCGGCTTGGCTCTTCTATTAACCACATTAGCTTCGCTTATCGTGTTATCTATGACACCACGGTATATTGCAACAGCGTCACTTCTGATTGAGGCCGAGCAGGCTAATGTGCTCTCTATTGAAGAAGTTTATGGGCTGGATTCAAGTAGAAAAGAATACTTCGAAACACAATACGAAATATTACGCTCTCGTCATATAGCGGGAAAAGTAGTTGATGAAATGAGTTTGTACGATAATGATCTCTATAACCTGGACATTATTAAAGCAAACAAAAGCGGTTTCGTTACGTACATCGATAAGGTACTGAATTTTTTTAAAAATTCATTACCTTTTCTACCGCAGCGACTAGAAGAAGTAAAAACTGAACAAGAGCAACTTTTAGCAAGACGCTCTTATGCCGTATCCCAAGTAATGGAATTTTCAAGTATTGCTCCGTTAAGAAACACACAGGTGGTCAATATCTCTTTTGAAAGTCCTGACCGCAAGCTCGCTTCAGTCGTCGCAAATACCTTATCTGACGTGTATATAGAAAACTACTTGGAAAGTAAGTTAGAAATGACTGCAAAGGCAACAACTTGGTTAAACGAAAGTTTACAAGGCTTACGCACAAAGCTAGATAGCGCTGAAAAAAGCTTAGCTGAATTTTATGAGCGTGAGCAACTCGTTGATATTGACGGTGTAGTAGGTTTGGCTTCCGAGCAACTTCAACAGCTCAGTGACCAACTTATTGATGCACAAGTAGTGTTGCAAAGAAACGGCACCATTTACGGGCAAGTCAATCAGTCAGGAGCTGATTTTTCCTTACTCTCTAGCTTGCCAGAAGTGCTAAACCACCCTTCAATTCAAAATATCAAACGAGAAGAAGTGATCGCCGAAAGTAAAGTATCTGAACTTAAAGAAGTGTACGGCCCGAAACACCCAATATTGATTGCAGCTAATGCCGAACTTAATTCAATTAAAAATAGTGCTCGCAACCAAATTACGATTTTAATATCAGGGATCACCACCGAATTTCGCACGGCTGAAAATAAAGTTGCTGCGCTTAAGAAAGACGTTGAAGCTGCAAAGAGTGAATTTCGTAAATTATCTAGCTTAGAAAATCAACGTAAAACACTACAGCGTGATGTTGATACCAACCAGCAATTATATAATTCGTTCTTTACACGTTTAAAAGAGACCGACCAACTAGGTGGTTTTGAATCGGCAAATGCGCGAGTGCTCGATGCAGCTACGTTTCCTGAGAATCCTGCAAAACCTAAAAAAGGCTTAATTATTACTGCAGCTTTTGTGATGAGTTTAGCTTTAGGTGTGTTCTTAGCACTGACGCTGGAGGCCCTAAATAGTGGTATTCGGTCAGTTGATGATGTTGAGCGAAAGCTAGGTCAGCGCATGCTGGGTATCATCCCATGGCAGAAGCATAAGAGAAAACAAAGCTTGCCATTACGTCATTTCTTCGACAACAATCATCATATGTTCAGCGAGTCAGTAAGAACCTTAAGAACAAGCTTACAGTTGTTGAATTTAGACAAGCCCTCGCAAACAGTCTTGGTCACTTCTAGCGTGCCTCGTGAGGGTAAGAGTACCGTTTCAATTAACTTAGCATTTGCCATGGGCCAACTTAGCAAAGTATTGCTTCTTGATACCGACTTACGCCGCCCTGCTCTGGCTAAACAATTCGACTTACCCGGTTTCCAACCCGGGCTTTCAAATTTAATTGCAGGTACTCATACGCTTGAAGAATGTATTGTGAGCGATCAAAAATCAGGCATTGATTTAATTTGTGCAGGAAGTTTGCCGCCTAATCCACAAGAACTACTTGCCTCTGAACAATTCAAGATATTGATGGTAACGCTCAAAGCTAAATACGAGCATATTATTATTGATAGTGCGCCAACCCAAGCAGTAAGTGACGCTGTTATTGTCTCCAAGGTTTGTGACTCTGTGGTTTACGTAGTGCGAAGCGACAGTACTAACTATAAGATAATCAACAACGGTTTATCTCGCTTTATGCAGATTGGACATAGAGTTGATGGTGTCGTGTTAAACCAAGTTGACTTGAAAAAAGCCAAAAAGACTGGTGAATATTCTGGCTTTTACGACCAATACGGATACCAGAGTTATCCAACGGAATCACAAAAATCATGATTGACCTGCACAGCCATATATTGCCAGGGATTGATGATGGCGCTAAAACGCTTGAAGATGCTGTCGCTATGGCCAGGCATTCCGTTGAATTTGGCGTAACACACATGGTATGCACTCCACATATCCATCAAGGCGTATTTGACAACAACCTAGCTACCATCACACCGGCTTATGAGCAACTAGTGTCAGCACTTAAAGAACAGAAAGTGCCGCTAAAATTGGCGTTTAGTTGCGAGGTCAGAGTCACTCCAGACATACTACAATGGATAGATGCAGAGGCTTTGCCTTTTATAGGTGAATGGCAAGGTAAAAAAGCGCTTTTATTAGAATTACCTCATAGCCACATTCCCCCTGGCGTAGAAAATTTAGTGCGCTGGTTATTTAAGAACAACATTCAGACGATCATTCCGCATCCCGAACGTAATCGAGATATTATTGCCGACTACAATAAAATACATCTGCTGAAGCGCATTGGCTGTTTATTTCAAGTCACTGCTGGCGCTTTTATAGGGCGCTTTAATGAAAAAGTGCAGCTGGTAGCGGAGCGCTTGCTTGCCGACGACCTCATTACCTATGTTGCCTCCGACATGCATAACTTGCATCGTCGGCCCAATGATATGTTGGCCTGCAAACAAGCGATTATGCAAATAGCCGACAGCGACACCTCAAACGCGCTGGTTTATGATGTACCGTTAACGATTTCTAGAAACTTAAATTGGCAGTAAATCTTTTGATGAAAAGAGCAAAACAAACATAGTGCGAACAAATATAGTGCGAACAAATATAGTGCAAACAAAACTAATTAAACAGATTAAATATGCCCTCCTTATGTGTCGTAAGTATCGTTTTGTGTGTGCATTTGGTTTTATCGCACTGCTCGGTTTATACAATGCAACTAACTACGGCTTGGCTAGTTTGCATTTTTACTCTGCACAAAATACCGTTTCAGCATGGCACGCAGGTAACCATTTACAGAATGAAGCAAGCTACAACATCGCTGCACAGTCTGCTTATAAAGCTAGGAATCACCACCCCGCACATCCATTGTATACTGACCTTTCAGCACAAATATATGAATGGGGTGTTATTGGTGGTTATGAAGATGCGTCCGTCGGACTTGCAAGCTCAAAAGACTTGTATATAAAAGCAGCTAAAATGCGACCGACTTGGCCCGTAACTTATGCCTCTCTAGCGATGAATAAGTGGCGTTCAAATGAATTTGATGCTGAATTGGTTAATTATTTAACGTTAGCCAATAAATACGGTCCAAAAAAAGCAGAAGTAAATATATTATTTGTAGAAATGGGCTTGGCTTTATATCAGAGTAATAATCCATTTTATATTGAACTCAGGCCATACATAAAACAACGCATATCACAGGGTATTCGTAATTCACAAAGCCAGACCAGAGTGTTAGCTGCTATTGAGCATTATGCAGCCAAAAGAACAGTATGCCGATGGATGAGAGAGTCGGACACAATGGTAAGCAACAGCATCTTAAAGTGCGCGAAAAGTTAATTCAGCGACTACCACGAACTCTCCGACGCCGTCGCAGTTGTAAACTATTTATAATCATACTCAAACTGATGAATATGACAAAATAACTCGCATTTGCAAACGCTTGTAACGGAAAATCTACCATCATGTGCAACAACATCCCTATTATTACTATACAGCAGGCAAATGAGGTACCTTTGAAAATTGAATTGCGCCTGTGTCGCATCGCTCTTGCTGACTTGTAGAATGCAAAACTGACTAAAAAAGCCAGAATACTGACACTTAGAACGCCATACTCTATGGTCATTTGTAAAAAATCGTTATGAGCTTGGTCATAAAAAGCATGAACGTCCGTTGTTTTATAAGCTGGGAAGGTACTGTAAAAACTTCCGGCTCCGGTGCCTGTAATCGGAAAGTCAAGCACCATGGGCAGAGCATCATTTATCACCTCATCCCTACTTTCTTGTTGTAGTGACGTTTCGGCCAAACGTTGCTGTACTTTTTCTAATCCAAACCAAGTACTTACAATGAGAAGATCAATAACAAACATACTTATTATTAAGATTGTTAGGCCTTTGCTTCGTTGTTTCACTAAAAACAGTGCCATTAAGCCCACTATGCTCATAGCAACGAAAAACGCCGTATTACCCATTCTTGAACGAGACATAACTAAGGCGATAACCATGATGGCCAAACTAATACGAATAAGCGCTTTACTGCTTAACATTGCAGTGGCGATTGAGCGCATCCAATCTTTGGGAGAATTCATCTGGTCTTTTTGTAAGCTGGCGACCATCAATCCAATACCAGCCGCTAAACACATCATTAAGAAATTAGCGTAATGATTTTTATAAACAAAGCTTCCCGTTGCTGACTCGTTAACATCCAAGCCAAACACCAAGCTCTGCTGTGTGCCTAACAGTATTTCCAGCGCACCATAAATAGCTTGGATAGTGCCGGCTGCAACCATGGTAGTTAGCAGAAGCTTAATGCGTTTTTCGCCATCGATAAGCAGCAACGTACAGATAAATAAACAAAAATAGGCAAGGAGCTTAAAGAAACTGACGCCTGTTTGCCCTGGGTCAAGCGAAAAATAGAAAGTAGACACACCCGCCACTATTTGAATTTCGTGCGCTTTAGGGGAAATTAAGGCAACCAAAAATTCAGGCATTGGAATGATTTGTAAACCAGCAAGAATGATAAACGCACCCCATACATATACTATTTTTAGGTGTTTTCCCAAACCTAAGTGTCTATACCCTCTAAAATGCACGGCACATCCGATTGAAAGACCGAATATAAGTATTTGGAAGAAGCTCCAAGCCCAAGGTCTATTCGCTCCCAGCGGAATAGGTAGCAAAAAAACGATAGCCAATAGGACATAAAATAAAGTGTTAAATGTTTTGTTGCGCACAGTTTTTATTATTCTTTTATTACATTAACAAAATACAAAAAAGCCCCTAAACTATGGGGCTTTTGAAAAGTTATTCACTTTAAAATTAGTTACCAGTAAAAACTAGTTTGTTGACGCTGTTGTATCACCACCACCAGTGCCACCCGAACCGATTCCTACACCAACAGGCTCTATAGGTTGAGGTGCAGGGCCCCTAGCAGAAGACAAAGATATGCTGGATGGGTCCGCGCCGGCTTGCAATGCGGCAATAAACGCATCCTCTGGATTAATGGAGCCAGTTAAAGTAGCACCATCTAATACTTCTTGTGCGAAATCAGGATATAACACAATACCCAAAGTCATTACTTCGATAACGCTGTCTGGATTTTCTTCGATAAGCGTTTTAGTCACTTCAATTAGACTGTTCACGACTACCATTTCACGATAAAACGCATTCGAAAGACTAAGGTTAAATGCAATTGCTGACTTTGCTTCAGGGAGAAGCATTGTATCTTCTTCCGTGATTGAACTATCAATTGCAATAGAGATAGCTAACGGAACCGTACTTCCCTTGTCCATTAATTGAACGACAACATTATGCAAACGGTTACCCGGCTGCACTTCATCTCCGAACAAATTGACAGTGTTAAGCGGCTTTGCAAAGGCAGAAAAAGTACTCAAAGAAAGAAGCATTGCACATATGATAAAACGACGCATTTTAGAGTTCCTTAATTTTTTTAGGCACATCTTACCTACATACAACTTTAAATAGCATTGGCCATTAAAGCAACACAATAATCATTAGTATAACCAATCAACTGCTAGATCCATGCTATTTAATATTAGTGCTAGTCATTATTCGCCTTTGGTGCGCCAATAAAATAGCCTTGCTGATAGTCTATTCCTGCATTTTTCAGCCAATCAGACTCTTCGATACTCTCTACCATTTCTGCAATAATTTTAATGTTCAAACCGTGCGCAATAGAAACTAATGATTGCACAAACAATTGGTTATCGGGCTCGTTTTGAATGTTTCGAATAAAGCGCCCATCGAGTTTTAAGTAGTCGGGCCGAATGTCTCGTAAATGAGTTATACCAGCGAGTTGAGCACCAAAGCGTTCAACCGTGATTTTTACCCCCAGTTGCTTTAGCTTTTTCACGAAAGCTGATAATTGATTGACATCATTAACCAATGCTCTTTCTGGAACTTCAAGCACCAATTTAGAGCAAATTTGGCTGTTTTGTGGCAGTTTCCACAATAGCCATGCTTGAAATTTAGCATTCAACATCGAAATTCGAGATATATTAATACCTACGGCACCTGCCGCTGATGGAATTTTTAATAACGCTGCAGTTAAAATCATTTGATCTAGCTTGTCAGCATAGTCGAGTCTTACTGATGCTGGCACCAATTGAGCCATCGGCAACAATTCACTGGATGAACTATTCGGCAAGCGCGCGAACCATTCTTCATACACCACTTCGCCAGCTTGTGAAACGATGGGTTGCTGCGCAAAATCAGCAGTGCCTATTTCAATTAACTTTTGAATTTTTTCACGCCATTCTTCATTCCCTTGAACTACATGCAGATTCGACGCCAAGCGCCAGCGGCTTGAAGCGGTGCTAGCAATAGCCAGTGCACTGTCTACTTTTTCCATTGTTGCTTTTAACTCGTTACCACAAACAAATTCAGTCGCGCCAATGTGCGCCGTTCCCTGCTCGTACTCGGTTTTTTCTAAGCTTAAAAAGAGGGTCGCTAATGCCTCCAACAGCTCGCTGCACTGATTTTTAGAGCAGCCTTCGACTACCAACGAAAAGTCAGCACCGTTTATACGATATAAATTAAATTGCGCAAACGATTGTGAGGTAACTTCCTTGATAGCGTCACAAACACTCACTAAGTAGCGGTCACCCACTTCACCGCCATAAGCATTGTTAACCTGAGCCAAACTACTGCAACGAATAATTAATAAAAAGCCTTGAGAATGCTGTTCCGAGTCCGTTAACATTTGCCTTAATGACAGTTCAAAAGCGCGTCTATTACCTACTTTAGTTAGTGAATCTGAATACGCGAACTCACGATATTTCTCTGATTGCTCACTTAACTGTGTGAACATTTTGGATAACTTCTCAGACATAAGGTTGACTGCATTTACAAAAATACTTAGCTCAGGAGTACTTGGTACGTTCTTAACCATTCCAAAATTTTTGTTACTTATCGCCTCCACCTGCGTCACCACATCTATTAGAGGACGGGTAATTAGTCGAACCATAGCCCACACAAACATCAATGCTAATATAAAAATCGCAACAATAACCCAGAAGGTGTCAACTGCATTACGCCATAATTGTTCATATCCAAAGCCGGGGTTACTGGTTACTTGCAGCGTTCCAGCAATTTGCCAGCCTGTATTCAAGTTGGTAACCGCAACGGGCGCCGTTATTACAAACATATCAATAAACCACTCAGGCACTGACTGCACTGCTTTAGGATTCTTTTTGTCTAATATAATTACACCGTCTGGTTCGGTCAATTGAATAGATTGATAGTAGCCTCTATCAAAAATAGCATTTGTCATGGTTTCGATAATAGGGATATTAGCTTCATCACCAACATATGGCGTAATCGATAACCCTAAAGAAGTAGCTGTGTCTTGGGCATGCGAAGCCAATTGTTGCTGAATAAAGTCACGCGTATTATTAACGTTAACCCAAAGAGTGCCTATGAACACTAGAAATAGTACAACAAAAAAACCAATTCCGAATTGTTTCGCTAACGACATGCGTTACTTCCTTCCTTAAAAAACTGTACGCCGTGGGAGATGCACAACTTTTTTAAAATTATAATGATAATGATAATGATAAACAAGGCGACTAATACCCCTGCTTCATTCGTTCAGTTAAGTCTTGCCACAAGCTATTGTTGTTTTTAGCTTGTAACTGTCTGCCCTGGCCTTTTGACTTTGCACGCCATAAGCCGTCTCCATTAAAGCTGTATATGGGAATTAAATCACGTCTTTGCGTTGCAGGTAATATACGTTTATTTATATTATCTAAAACCAATGGCACGGACTTTGGTGTTTCATAGTATGCCAGTACCATATGTGCTTGGCGAGGTCTTGTGGCGGTAACATACATAAGACGTAGTTTTTCACTTGCCACACCCAGTTCAATTAAGCTGAAGTATTTTGCAATAGTGAAGTCTTCGCAATCCCCTCCGTTGGTGGCGAGAAACTCAATAGGCGTTGCCCAATAGTCATTCTTACTCCAATGCTGCTTGTCATCTACAAAATCTATTTTATTAAAAAAACTGTTGATTTCATACAATTGGTTATCTACAGACTGGTTTTTTTGCTGCTCGAGGATAAGTTGCCAAGCGCGCACTCTTGCCACGGCGTCTTGGTTATAGCGAGTTTTGACGAGGTTAAAGAGCTTTTCGGTGAAGGTTATTTCGGATACAGCAAAGCTGCCCGACAGAAACAGTAGGATAATGAGACACAAAAAGTGCAAACTATATTTTTTAGTTGTCACAAATGTCCTTCATAATTATGGCGTGCTCTGGCGACAAATATAACGACTTCAATATATAGCAATCTAAATCACTCAGGGTTATGTTTATCTTTATTGAATATTTAACTCAGTTGATTATTAAACCCTAATTATCCAATCAACGATATTCTGTTATTCTATACATGCGAATATAAAAGCACTATCTCGCATCTAAACCAAAATATGCGAAGTAGTGAACTCGTTGTGATATTTGCTCTGCACTGCGAAAATATAGAGGAAGTGATATCAAATTTTTAGGGTGTGCCGGAAAAAATGGAATTAATAAAAAATCAACATATTGCTTTCGTTATCAATTCACTCGAAGGTGGCGGTGCCGAAAAGGTGATATGCGATTGGTTAACTGAAATGCAGCCGATTTTTACACAAAGCCGCTCAAAAGTGACATTGCTATTGCTTGACGACCTTCCTGAGGCCAACATTGTCCCAAACTACGTTAATAAGCAGACCTTAGACTCTAAAGGTGGACTATTCTCAAGCTATACCTGCCTAAAAAACGCCTTTATGACAAATAAGCCAAACATCATATTTAGTTTTTTAAACAGAAGTAACGTGCTTTGCACCTTGATTGGTAGACAGCTAAATATACCTGCAATTATCAGCGAGAGATCTAACACATCACAACACTTCGGCAATGCTTTAAAAGGTAAGTTTAGTAAACTAATTGTTCGCATGGTTTATCCTAAAGCGGACAGAGTAATAGCAGTGTCTGAGGGCGTTCGTCTTGATCTTGTCGCTAATTTTTGTATTCAGAGCGAGCGCTGTATTACACTGCAGAATGCATACAATACGGATAAATTAATTGAAAAATCAAATCTAGAGATCAAAGAAGAAATACCAGAAAACGGCTTTATCATTGCAATTGGAAGGTTACATTTAATTAAAAACTTTGAGTTATTAATTAACGCTTATGCCCAGAGCAATATCAACATTCCTTTATTGATATTGGGCGAAGGTCCATTACGACAAAAACTTCAAAAGCAAATAGATTCATTGGATTGTAGCCATAAAATTTTTCTAAAAGGCTATCAAGTAAATCCTTATCCTTATATTAAAAAGGCAGCCTATATGGTTTCTACCTCAAATGCAGAAGGGTTTCCGAACGCTATTGCAGAAGCGCTTTGCTTGGGCACGCCCATCGTAGCGACTAATTGCGAGTCAGGCCCTGCCGAAATATTAGCCGACGATGTTTACTTTACAACAATAGACGCCCAAATTGTTAAATATGGAGTACTGTGCAAGCCTAAGTCGGTAGATGCGGTAAAAAGTGGTTTACTTTTAATGTCAAAAATTGACAAGACTCAAGCTTATCGGCAAAAGTTGCAGGCTCGGGCCCAGCAATATTCGTTTGATAACGTCAGAGCCACCTTAATAACTGAGATCAATCGCTTGGTAAAATCTAAATGATATTCGAATTTACAAAAATATTACTCACTATTATTTCGTTTTTTATTTTAGTGAAAGGTATAAAAAATTCGCCTAACAAGTATGTTCAATTCTTACTGATTGCATTTTGGGTAAGGTTCACTCTAGGTGCATTTCATCAATTTACATACGTATCAATAATCGGGCCATTCTCACTCACCGCGTTCTTTTCAATTTTCGTCGCTGCAATGGGATTTTTTTTGATCCCTAAACGAACACTACTTCTGAAACAGCTGATGCTACTTTATTTATTTTTCGCGACGATTTTTCTGAGCACCCTATACAACGGTCTCTGGGCAGGCTTTATTATCGTATTAATCAAATGGATTTATTTTTTAGTGATCACCTGTTGTCTCTATCTTGCGATAAATAAACACGGAATAACAGCAACATTTAAACCACTATTAATCGCCTTTTTCTTGCCCATTTCATTGCAAATTGCATCAGTATTGCTAGCAGCGAGAAAAGTAACTGATAATGAAGGCCTTGCGTTTAGTTATATTGGAGGCTATTTTCATGAATCCGCTTTTTCTATGATCCTAGTCACATTTTTAGTCGTTTTAAGCGTGTTAAAAAAACAGGATGTTAGGTTCCAGACGCTATTATTCCTGATTGGCACTATCGGTATATTTTTAACCAATTACAGAACCGCTATCATCGCGGCATTACCGGTTTTACTTATTTTCTTTTTTAGCAAAGTAGAATCGAAAATAGAACAAAAATATCGTTCATTTTTTATTTTTGTATTTGGTTTTGCTTCATTAGCGTTACTTTTTTTATTCTTTAGCTTTAATCAGGAAAGATTTGCCGATATCGGATCTGTTTTAGGCAGTATTGAGAATTTGATCAAAGCGCCATTTTATTATACTGAAATAGAAAAAGACTTATTTTCTGCACGGATTTATATCTGGTCTCAATATCTGTACGCATTTTTCGAAGCAGACACGTGGACACATATTTTTGGATTTGGTCCAGAGTCTTACAGAGACATATTTGAAAAATATGCCCACAACACATTTGTTTCGTTTCTGTATGAATATGGCTATCTCGGATTCAGTGTTTTTGTACTCTTTAATATTCTCTTACTCAAAAATGCGTTTTTATTAAGAAATAAAGAAATTTCCTCCAGAATATTTTATTCTCTTATAGGTTTCTTAATTTTAAATTTAGCGACTATGCCTTTGTGGGCGTTAGAGGGAATGATTATCTATGCAATGTTAATTAGCGTCATTTTTTCGAAAAAAGTTGTCGAACGTGTCTAACTTATTCATAAACCATTATTATATTCACGGTCGCTATTGCCTTAGTTGCCGTTTCAGTCGCACAGTGTCAAGATTTAAATAAGTAGTGTTTTCTAATGCGAGGGGAATAGATTGAGAGTGTGTGCTGCAGGACTCAGAGGGATCCCCGAAATAATGGGGGGAATAGAAGCTCATTGCGAACAGCTATATACAG